>Ga0247813_10000320_pt1 | contig 51869 bp, 49 predicted proteins | sample UWRJL169409C1_FD_180719 | JGI IMG/M metagenome (GOLD analysis project Ga0247813, IMG submission 180719) | Plant litter microbial communities from Arlington Agricultural Research Station in Wisconsin, United States - UWRJ-L169-409C-1 | ecosystem: Environmental > Terrestrial > Plant litter >... | reverse complement strand
GTCGGCGAAGATGCCGCGCTGGTGCTGGTCGGGAGCGAGGATCATGATGAGGTCGGCCCACTCTGCTGCGTCGGCGACGTTCTTGACCTCGAAGCCGTCTTCCTGTGCCTTGGGAGCGGACTTGGAGCCGTCCTTGAGCGCAACGACTACCTCGACACCAGAGTCGCGGAGGTTCTGTGCGTGGGCGTGGCCCTGCGAGCCGTAGCCGACGATGGCGACCTTCTTGCCCTGGATGAGGGCGATGTCGGCGTCTTTGTCGTAGAAGAGTTCGGTCATTTTCTTGGCTTTCTGTTCGGTTGGTACGTATTCGCTGGTGAGGGTCGCGACGAGATCGACCCGCAGAAACTAGTTCTTGAAGACGCGCTCGGTGATGCTCTTGCCGCCGCGCCCGATGGCGAGGAGTCCGCTCTGGGCGATCTCCTTGATGCCGTATGGCTCGAGGATGCGCAGGAGCGCCTGGATCTTGCCCGAGTCGCCGGTTGTCTCGATGACGAGGGCGTCGGTCGAGACATCCACGATGCTCGCGCGGAACAGCGAGACGGCTTCGAGCACCTGCGAGCGGGTCGTGTTGTCGACGCGCACCTTGATGAGCATGTGCTCTCGGGTCACCGACTGGGCCGGGTCGAGCTCGACGATCTTGATGACGTTGATGAGCTTGTTGAGCTGTTTCGTCACCTGCTCGAGCGGAAGCTCCTCGACGTCGACGACGACGGTGATGCGGCTGAGTCCCGGGATCTCGCTCTTGCCGACGGCAAGGCTCTCGATGTTGAATCCGCGGCGGGCGAAGAGGCCTGCGACGCGAGTCAGGAGTCCGGGTTTGTCCTCGACGAGGAGGGAAAGCACGTGGCTCATGGTCTTTACTCCTCTTCCCACTCGGGGGCGTGATCGCGGGCGTACTGAACCTGGCTCATACCGACACCCTGGGGAACCATCGGCCACACCATCGAGTCGCGCGAGACGATGAAGTCGATGACCACCGGGCGGTCGTTGGTGTCGAGGGCGAGCTGGATGGCAGCGTCGATCTCTTCGGGCTTCGTGACGCGGATGCCGAGAGCGCCGTAGGCGTCAGCGAGCTTCACGAAGTCGGGGATCATCGCCGTGCCGTGACCCGTGTTGAGGTCGGTGAACGAGTGGCGTCCGTCGTAGAACAGCGTCTGCCACTGGCGCACCATGCCGAGCGAGGAGTTGTTGATGATCGCGACCTTGATCGGGATGTTGTTGATGACGCAGGTCGCGAGCTCCTGATTGGTCATCTGGAAGCAACCGTCGCCGTCGATCGCCCACACGACGCGATCGGGCTGGGCCACCTTCGCACCCATGGCCGCCGGCACGCCGTAGCCCATGGTTCCGGCGCCGCCGGAGTTGAGCCACGAGTTGGGGCGCTCGTACTTGATGAACTGGGCAGCCCACATCTGGTGCTGGCCGACGCCCGCGGCGTAGACGCCCTCAGGTCCCGTCATCTCGCCGATGCGCTTGATGACGCCCTGCGGGGAGAGGAGGCCGTCGTCGGGCTCGGTGTATCCGAGCGGGAAGTCTTCGCGCAACTTCGTCAGGCGCGCCCACCACTCGCTGATGTCCTGGCGGTCGGCCGCGACATCCGCCCACGCTGCGGTGAGGTCGATGATGACCTCCTTTGCGTCGCCCACGATGGGAACGTCTGCCTGGCGGATCTTGCCGATCTCGGCCGGGTCGATGTCGACGTGCACGATCTTGGCGTGGGGGGCGAACTCGCTCGTCTTGCCGGTCACGCGGTCGTCGAAGCGCGAGCCGAGGGCGATGATGAGATCGCTCTCCTGCAGGCCGAGAACCGCGGGAACCGTGCCGTGCATTCCGGGCATGCCGAGGTGCTGCTCGTGTGAGTCGGGGAACGCGCCGCGCGCCATGAGCGTGGTGACAACCGGCACGCCGGTCTTCTCGACGAGCGTGAGCAGTTCTTCAGAAGCCTGCGAGCGGATGACACCGCCGCCGACGTAGAACACCGGGCGCTCGGCCTGGGCGAGCAATTCTGCTGCTGCGAGAATCTGCTTGCCGTGCGCCTTGAGCACAGGGCGGTAGCCGGGCAGGTCGATCTTCGGAGGCCAGATGAACGGTGCCGTGTTCTGCTGGGCGTCTTTCGTGATGTCCACGAGCACGGGGCCGGGCCGGCCGGTCGTGGCGATGTGGTACGCGGAGGCGATGGCCGCGGGAACATCCGCGGCGTTCTTCACCAAGATCGAGTGCTTGGTGATCGGCATCGTGATGCCGATTATGTCGACCTCCTGGAACGCGTCGGTTCCCATGAGGGTCGAGAACACCTGGCCGGTGATCGCGAGGAGCGGCACCGAGTCCATGTAGGCGTCGGCGATGGCCGTCACGAGGTTTGTCGCACCCGGGCCGGAGGTCGCAATGGCGACACCGACGCGGTTGGACGATGCGGCGTAGCCTTCGGCGGCGTGACCCGCGCCCTGCTCGTGTCGCACGAGGATGTGGCGGATGTCGGTGTCCGCCATGAGCTCGTCGTAGAAGGGGATGATGGCGCCGCCGGGAAGGCCGAAGACGTCGGTGATGCCCAGGTTTTTGAGCGAGCGGAGCACAGCGCCCGAGCCGGTGAGCAGTTCAGGCTCACTCGCCTTCGGGGCTCGCGCCTTCGCGGTGGGCACGGGTATCGATTCCGTGGACATGGATGAATCCTTTGGGACGGTGAAGGGGGTGAGCGCGGGACTACCCCGTGACGGCACCCTCTGCAGCAGAGCGCACGAGCTTGGAGTATTTCGCGAGGACGCCACGGGTATAGCGCGGAGGAAGAGGAGCCCAGCCGTTGCGGCGAGCTTCCAGCTCTGCTGGATCGACAAGTAGGTCGATGGAGCGAGCTGCGATATCGACCCGTATGAGATCACCATCGCGCACGAATGCGATGGGACCTGCGTCCACCGATTCGGGAGCTATGTGGCCGATACACAGTCCGGTTGTGCCGCCTGAGAACCTGCCGTCCGTCAAGAGTAGTACATCTTTTCCGAGGCCCGCACCCTTGATGGCAGCGGTGATCGCCAGCATCTCGCGCATGCCGGGGCCACCCTTGGGTCCCTCGTAGCGGATGACGACGACTTCGCCCTTGCTGATCGTGCCCTCGGTGAGCGCGTCGAGTGCGGCGCGCTCGCGCTCGAAGACGCGCGCTGGGCCCTCGAAGGTCTCTGCGTCGAAGCCTGCCGTCTTGACGACCGCGCCCTCCGGTGCGAGTGAACCCTTGAGGATGGTGAGGCCGCCGGTCGCGTGGATGGGGTTGTCCAGCGTGCGGAGCACCTCACCGTCGAGCGGCTCGGGGTTGAGGTCGGCGAGGTTCTCGGCGAGGGTCTTGCCGGTCACGGTGAGTGCGTCGCCGTGCATGAGTCCGGCATCCAGCAGCGCCTTCATGAGAACGGGGATGCCGCCGTGACGATCGACATCGTTCATGACGTACTTGCCGAAGGGCTTGAGGTCACCGATGTGCGGGATCTTGTCGCCGATGCGGTTGAAGTCGTCGAGGGTGAGCTCGACCTCTGCCTCGTGCGCGATCGCGAGAAGGTGGAGAACGATGTTGGTCGAGCCGCCGAGTGCCATGCCGACGGCGATGGCGTTCTCGAAGGCCTTCTTGGTGAGGATGTCGCGCGTGGTGATCCCGAGGCGGAGCAGGTTGACGACTGCCTCACCCGAGCGGTGCGCGTAGTAGTCGCGACGGCGGTCTGCGGAGGCCGGGCTCGCGCTGCCCGGGAGGGAGAGTCCGAGAGCCTCAGCGACGGAAGCCATCGTGTTGGCCGTGTACATGCCACCGCAGGCGCCCTCGCCCGGAGCGAAGGCACACTCGATGCGCTTGGCATCCTCGAGGCTCATCTTGCCGGCCTTGACCGCGCCGACTGCCTCAAAGGAGTCGATGATCGTGATGTCCTTCTCGGTGCCGTCGCTGAGCTTGACCCAGCCGGGCGCGATGGATCCCGCGTAGAGGAAGACGCTTGAGAGGTCGAGGCGGGCGGCGGCCATGAGCATGCCGGGGATCGACTTGTCGCAACCGGCGAGCAGCACCGAGCCGTCGAGGCGCTCGGCCTGCATGACGACCTCGACGGAGTCGGCGATGACCTCGCGGCTCACGAGTGAGAAGTGCATGCCCTCGTGGCCCATCGAGATGCCGTCGGAGACGGAGATGGTGCCGAACTGCAGCGGGTAGCCGCCACCACCGTGCACTCCCTCTTTCGCTGCCTGCGCGAGGCGGTCGAGGGAGAGGTTGCAGGGCGTGATCTCGTTCCACGAGCTCGCAATACCGATCTGGGGCTTGTCCCAGTCCGCGTCGCCCATGCCGACGGCGCGGAGCATGCCCCGGCTCGTCAGCGCCTCAATTCCGTCGGTGACGGTGCGAGAGCGGGGCTTGATGTCGACTTCAGCGTTCGGGGCAGGCGTTTCCGGCATGTTACGAGTGTAGAACTTGGGAGACGGTGCTGCTGACGCGCCGAACCCTACTTCTTCGACGCTCGCTCGACGGCCGACTCGAGCTCGTCGACCGCGAGCAACTCGCGCCGGAAGTTCTTCGTTCGGTATCCAGCTCGACCGATCATGTGCGCCGCGATGGGCGCCGTGAGCATCTGGAACACGACGACCGGTACAAGCGCGAGCAACACGGAGACGCTGCGCGCCGAGAGCGCGATGGCGACGACGACGACGATCAGCCCGAGAACCTGGGGCTTGGTCGCCGCGTGCAAACGGCTCAGGGCATCGGGAAAACGCACGAGTCCGACGCCCGCTGCGAGCGACAGCACTGCAGCGAGAAAGAGACACACGGCTGCCGCGAGATCAAGTACGTCGTCGAGATTCATTCCTTGACCTCCGGGTGGTCCTGGCGCGAAACGTAGCGCGCGACGGCGACCGTGCTGAACGCGGCGGTCGCGGCGAGCACGACCATGATCGGGATGGTCTGGGTGTGCCCGTTGATGACCATCTCCGCACCGCACACGAGAATGAGCGTCGTGAGCAGCACGTCCGAGCCGATGACCCGATCGAGAATGGATGGCCCGCGCACAACCTGCACGACTCCAAGGATCGCTGCGGCCGTGAACACGATGCCGGTGAGCGCATAGACAACGGTGATGATCACTGGATGCTCCTCAGGTCGTCGGTCGAGCCGAGCGCGCGCACGATGAGCACCTCGATGTCGAGAACGTCATCCCGCACCTTGTCGATCTGCTCTCGCTCCGCCGCACCGATCGCGTGCAGGTAGAGCACGCCCCCGGCGCGGTCCACCTCGACGACGATCGAGCCCGGAATGAGCGAGACGGAGATGGCCGTGAGAGTCATGATGAAGTCCGAGCGGGTGAGCAACTGCACGGCGACAACCGAGCTCCGACCGATGGGCTTCGGCGACAGCGCGCGCCAGGCGACCTGGAATGAGGCCTTCACGAGCTCGAGCAGGAAGCGCGCGAGAAACACCACGAACCACAGCGGGTTGAACCGACCCGAGAGCTCAACGGGCGGTAGGTAGAAGGCGCGCGTGACCCCGACGGCGACGATCACCCCGGTCACGATCGTGAGCGGCGTGAGGGAGCCCCACAGCATCATCCACAGCAGTACGAGCACGACGAGTAGGGGCAGCTGCTGCCAGATACGCCAGCGCAGCTCCCTCTTGGTGATCGGCTCGGTCTCGTGCGACTCGCCGTTCTCGCGGATCTCAGTCATTGCCGCCTCCCTGCGGGAAGACGAGTTCGACATAGGCGTTGGGCGACTCGAGAGTCTCGCCGACTTGGTCGCTCACGGCGAAGAGGGGTCCCGCGAAGACGGTCAGGGCCAGGCCGATGACGACCATTCCCGCTGTCGCCGCGACCATGAGCCGTGGCATCCGGCGCGTCGACTGCACTGCTGTCGCGTTCGGTGCCTCTGAGACGTTGCGCAGGAGCTCTGACTCGTAGCCGTCGACCTCGTCGCCCGCGCGCCAGAACGCGAGGCTCCAGACGCGAATGAGCGCGTAGAGGGTGAGGAGCGACACGATTGCCCCCGCGGCGATGAGGGTGTAGCCGAGCGGACTGGGCTGCGAGGCCGTCGCCTGGAACAGTGCGAGCTTGCCGAGGAACCCCGAGAACGGCGGGATGCCGCCGAGATTGAGTGCGGGAATCAAAAAGAGCGCAGCGAGCACGGGTGAGGCTGCGAGGAGGCCACCGAGTTTGTTGATGGATGTCGTTCCGCCCACGCGCTCGATGAGTCCGGCCGCGAGGAACAGGGTCGTCTGCACGATGATGTGGTGCACGATGTAGTAGGTCGCGGCCGCTGTTCCCGCGGCTGTGCCGAGCGAGACACCGAGGATCATGTAGCCGATGTGGCTCACGAGCGTGAACGAGAGCATGCGCTTGATGTCGGCCTGGGCGACAGCTCCGAGCACACCGACGACCATCGTGAGCAGCGCAACGATCATGAGAGCAATGTTGAGCTCGGGGCCGGGGAACATGATCGTCTCCGCACGGATGATTGAGTAGACGCCGACCTTCGTGAGGAGTCCGGCGAACACAGCGGTCACGGGAGCGGGCGCCGTCGGATACGAATCGGGCAACCAGAACGAGAGCGGGAACACCGCGGCCTTGATGCCGAACGCGATGAGCAGCATGACGTGCAGGAGGATCTGCACGTCGACCGGGATCTCCCCCATCTTGCGCGAGATGTCCGCGATGTTGACGGTGCCGAGTGCGCCGTAGATGAGGGCGATCGAGACGAGGAAGATCATCGACGACACGAGCGAGACGACGATGTACGTGGTTCCAGCACGGATGCGCTGCTCGGTGCCGCCGAGCGTGATGAGCACGTAGCTCGACACGAGCAGGATCTCGAAGCCCACGTAGAGGTTGAAGAGGTCACCGGCGATGAACGCGTTGAGCACGCCCGCCGTCAGGATCAGGTAGGTCGGGTAGTAGATCGAGACGGGAGTCTCGTCGTCACCGTCGGCGAGACCCTGGCCCACCGAGAACAGGAGTACGGCGAGGAGCACTATCGCGCTCACGACGACCATGAGCGCCGAGAGCTGATCGACGACGAGCACGATGCCGAAGGGCGCGGGCCATCCACCGACCTCCATGACGAGAGCACCCTCCGTGTTGACGACGTAGAGCAGGATGCCGCCGACGACGAGCACCGCGGTGAGCGCAATAACCGTCACGAGACGCTGGGCGCCCGGCCGCTTGGAGAGGATGAGCGCGCTCGCCGCTCCGAGCAGCGGGATGATCACGACGAGGGGAATGAGCGAGTTCACGACTTCGCCCCCGCGTCTTCATCGGGCACGGCAAACTCCGATTCGACCTGGGTCGAGTCGACGAGCTCGGCCTCGACACCGGTCTCGCCCTCACGCATCGCAATGTCGTCGACGTCGTCTTCGAGGTCGTCCTCACCCTCGTGCGAGAGCCGCCACGAGCGGTAGATGAGGGCGAGCAAGAATGCGGAGACGGCGAAGGTGATCACGATCGCCGTGAGCACGAGCGCCTGGGGCAAGGGGTCGCTCATTTCCTCGGACGTCGTCTCCCCGTCATAGAACGGCGACACCCCTGGGGCACCCGCCATGACCATGATGAGCAGGTTGGTGGCGTTGCCGACGAGCAGGAACCCGACGAGCACCCGCGTCATGCTGCGCTCGAGCATGAGGTAAACGCCGCACGCGTAGAGCACGGCCATGGCGATGATGAGGGTCAGCGAGGCGCTCATGCCTGCACCTCCGGACCGTGTGCCTGGGCACCCGTCTCTTCTTCTGCTTCCTGCTGCTTGTCGACTTCGGCGCCGAGACTGCGCAGTACGTCGAGCACAAGCCCGATGACAACGAGATAGACGCCGATATCGAAGATGGTGGATGTCACGAACTCCATGTGCCCGAGAAGCGGCAGCTCCCACTCCCAGAACGTCGACGTGAGGGCGTCGGCGCCGAAGATGAGGGGCGTGACAGCCGTTCCGGCCGCGAGGACGAGCCCCGTGCCGAGCAGGAATCCCGCGTCGATGGGAGCAGCGGCCCCGAGCTCGTGTCGTCCGCCCGCGAGGTAGCGCGCGACGAGCGCGAGTCCCACGACGAGCCCGCCGGCGAATCCGCCGCCTGGGGCGTTGTGTCCTGCAAAGAGCAGGTAGACCGAGACCACGATGAGCGCGTGGAAGATGAGCCGCACGACGACCTCGAGCAGGATCGACCGGTTACGCGATGCGAGGGTGCGTCCGGCGATGAGCCACGACGAACGCACTTCGTCGCCACCCTCGGTCGCCTTGCGCAAGCGGGCTCGCGCCTTGGTTCGAGCTTCGCGACGGGGCATCCGCGGAAGGCTGTCTGCTCGGCTGCGGATGAAGATGAGGCTTGCGACGCCGGTCGCGGCCGCGATGATGACCGATAGCTCCCCCATGGTGTCCCAGCCGCGCAGGTCCACGAGGGCGACGTTGACAACGTTCTTGCCGTGACCGATCTCGTAGGCGAGTCGCGCCCACTCCTCGGAGACACCCGCACCATCGCGTGCACCCAGGGCGACGACGGCGACCGCGGCGATGGTGATTCCGACCGCGGCTCCGATCACGGCGCGCAGCCACGGTGCTGTTGAACCGTTGCGCGCTCCGAGTCGGGCCGGGAGTCGACGGAGCACGAGCACGACAGCGACGAGCGTGACGATCTCGACGAGGATCTGGGTGAGGGCGAGGTCGGGCGCACCCTGCAGAACGAAGATCGCCGACATCCCGAGCCCCGTCACGCCGACGAGCACGACCGCCTGGAACCGCTTCGTGGCACGCGCGGCTGCGATCGCCGCGATGATCATGACGATCGCGATGGGCACTTGCGCGATCGAGTCCCACGGCCGGATCGACTCCGGCCAGGACCGATTGAAGGCGAGCGCAGTACCGACCGTGGCGATGAGCACGGTGAAGATGACACCGAGGTAGAAGGGCAGCGAACCTCGCTGCGTGAGGCTCGTCGTGCGCGCTGCCGTGCGGTCGATGAATCGCATGGATGCCCAGTACGCGTCGCGCGCGGAGAACACGATCCGCTCGTCGCCAACCGTCATGCGGCGACCGCGCCAGACGAAGAGCACTGCACCGAGCACGATCGCGATCACGGACACGAGAAGAGCCGGCTCGAGCCCGTGCCACAGGGCGAGGTGATACAGGTGCTCGCTCTCGCCGAACACGTTCGAGTAGCCCTCGAGCGTCGGGCTCACGAGCGGTGCGAGCAGGCCGAGGGCGAGACCGGAGGCCGAGAGTAGAACGGGAGCCGAGAGGAAACCAGCGGACTGCCCGTGCGGCTCGGTCTGCTCGACATCACGCTTCACAAAGAATGCTCCCCAGAAGAATCGCGCGCTGTACGCAACGGTGAGGATCGAACCGATGGTGATACCCACGAGCGCAGCGTCGGCGAGGAGATCTCCCGCGAGAGCTTCCTCGATGAAGGCGGTGAGCGCAGCTTCTTTTGCGACGAAGCCGAGCAGCGGCGGGAGTCCGGCCATCGAGGCCAGGGCGAGCGCGGTGGAAACGGCGAGCACGGGCGTGCGCCTGCCGAGGCCGGAGAGTTTGCGCAGGTCGCGGGTTCCCGCGTCGTGGTCGATCACGCCGACGGTGAGAAACAGCGTCGACTTGAAGAGCGCGTGCGCAAGAAGGAGAGCGAGTCCGGCGAGCGCGGCAGTGCTTCCGCCGTACCCGACGACAACGGTGAGAAAGCCGAGCTGGCTCACGGTGCCGTAGGCGAGAAGTAGTTTGAGGTCGAACTGGCGCAGCGCCGTCCAGCCTCCCAGGAGCATCGTCGTCACACCGAGCACGACGATGACCTCGCGCCAGCCGGGCATGTCCGAGAAACCCGGGGCGAATCGCGCGAGCAGGTAGATGCCCGCCTTGACCATCGCGGCGGCGTGGAGGTACGCGCTCACCGGGGTCGGTGCCGCCATCGCTGCGGGCAGCCAGAAGTGGAAGGGGAAGACCGCCGACTTCGACAGTGCACCCGCGAGCACGAGCATGATCGCGACGGTCGCGAGCCCTCCGCGCGGAGCCGCCTCGATGATGCCCGCAATACTCGAGGTGCCCGTCTCGGCCGCGAGCAACACGAGACCGACGAGCATCGCGAGCCCACCGATCGTCGTCACGAGCAGGGCCTGCAGGGCCGCGCTCCGGCTCGTCTTCTTGCCCGTGTAGTGCCCGATGAGCAGGTAGGAGAAGACCGTGGTCGCCTCCCACAGCACGAAGAGCAGGTAGACATCGTCGGCGAGCACGAGCCCGTACATCGCACCCGCGAACGCGAGCAGGATCGCGGCGAAACGCCCCATGCCTGGTTCTGAGTCGGAGAAGTACTTCGAGCAGTAAACAAGCACGAGTGCGCCGACACCCGTGACGACGAGCGACAGCACCCAGGCGAGGTCGTCCATGCGCAGACCGATGGCCAGGCCGAGCTGGGGAACCCACTCGAGCGATTCCGACTGGTTCGCGCCCACAACGAGCGTGTGCACGAACGCCGCGAGCGGCACCGTCGCCGCAACGAGGAAGACCTTGCGCTTGAGAAGCGGCGTGAGTGCAGGGATGACGAGCGCGAGGAGTGCGAACAGCGCGAGGAGGAAGAGCACGTCGATTCCTCCCAGCGGCGTTATCGCGGCAAGCACACGTCCTGGAGAGTGCCCGGCAGAACCCTGAGGGCCGCTGTTCGAGCCTTCAGTCTACCTGAGGTGTTACTGGGAAGCGCCCGGTCTCAACTCTCGCCCGCATCCTTCGGGAGCTTGCGCACGCGTGAGCGGCGACGACGGTTGGGGATCATCGACCGCATCTCCTCGAGCTTGCCGAAACACAAAAGTCTGTCCCCCGCCTCGAGGATCTCGCCCTTGCGCGGGTTCGGGATCACCGTCGTGCCACGGTGAAGAGTGAGCACCTGGATGTCGCGCTCCCAGAGCCCCGCTGAGCCGAGCGGCTGGCCGACGTGCTCCGCGCCTGCGTTCATGACGATCTCCGCGACGCCGTAACCGGTCGAGACGGACAACCGCTGCCGCACGTCGATGTCAGGAAAGGCCACCTCGTTGGAGATGTAGTCGATGATCGCGCCGGCGACATCCAGCTTCGTTGCCGTCTCGATGCCCTCGAGCCCGGGCGAGGAGTTGACCTCCATGACGAGCGGGCCGTCTGCACCCTCGAGCATGTCGACACCCGCGACGCGCAGTCCCATGATCTGCGCCGAGCGCACGGCGACCCTCTCGTACTCCGGCGGGAGCTCGACCGGCTCGACGGTGCCACCGCGGTGCACGTTCGAACGGAACTCGTCGCCGCTCGCCACACGACGCATCGCAGCGACAACGCGGTCACCGACAACGAGGGCGCGGATGTCCCTGCCACGACTCTCGGCGATGAACCGCTGGATGAGCACGTTCTGATTGGTCGAGTGCAGAGTCTCGATGATCGCCTCAGCGACCTTGGCCTGGGGCGCGAGGATCACGCCGATTCCCTGGGTGCCCTCGAGGAGCTTGATGACGACGGGAGCGCCACCGACGAGTTCGATGGCGGGGCGCACGTCGGCGCGGTTGCGCACGAAGGCAGTCGCGGGCATGGCGATGTTGTGGCGGGAGAGGATCTGCGTGGCCCTCAGCTTGTCGCGCGCGTTGCTGATGCCGTTGGCGGTGTTCGGCGTATAGACATCCATCTGCTCGAACTGGCGAACGACGGCCGTGCCGAAGTAGGTGATCGAGTTGCCGATGCGCGGAAGAATCGCGTCATAGGTGGAGAGCGGGCGGCCGCGAAAATGCAGGTCGGGTTCTTCGCCGGTGAGGTCGATGGCGAAACGCAGGGTGTTGAGCACCTTGACGTCATGCCCCCGCTGGGCGGCAGCAGCACGCAGTCGAGTGGTCGAGTACGAGTGCGGGGCACGCGACAAAATAGCGATCTTCATGGGGTCCCTGCGATGATGGTGAAATGGCCAAGCCACCCCATTCAAACACCACTGCGGGCTGGCGTGAGTGGATAGCGCTCGTCGAAGCCGATGTGCCGTGGATCAAGGCCAAGATCGACACGGGCGCGCGCACCTCGTCGATCCATGCCTTCGACGTCGAGGACTCCGGCGACACCGTCGCGTTCTGGGTTCACCCGTGGCAGGAGTCGGAACACGACGCCCGCCGCATCGAGCTCCCGGTGCACGATCGTCGAGTCGTACGCAGCTCCTCCGGGCACGAGGAGGAGCGCATCGTCGTGCTCATGCCGGTGCGCCTCGTCGGCCGGGTGATCAACGCGGAGCTCACGCTGAGCAATCGGGACTCGATGGGATTCCGCATGCTCATCGGGCGGGAGGCCCTGCGCCAGGGCTTCGTCGTCGACCCCGCCGCGTCGTTTCTCGGCGGGCGCGCACCGCGCGACATCCGGCTGGCGAACCGGGGGCGCTAGGTCCTGCTCGCGGAAATGGCCTACTGCTCGTGTACGTCGCCCTCGCGCAGGTCGGCGAGGAGCGTGAGCGCGCGGGAGACCTCGATCGGTCCCTTGACCCGGAAGTTGGCGAGAGTGTTTCCATCGCCGGCCTTGAGTCCGAGGTCGTCTGCGCCGAGGGCAGCGAAGCCGTCTTCGTCAGTCACGTCATCCCCAGCGAAGAACACAGCGTCGGCCTTCGTGTAAGCGCGCAGGTGCTCAATGGCCTCACCCTTTGTGGTCGAGCGCACCGAGAACTCGAGCACGTTCTTGCCGTCGCGAACAGTGAGACCGGATACCTCGGCTGCCGCCTCCGACCGCGCGACGAGGTGAGCGACTCGACTGTTGTGGGCCGTAGCGAGTCGGGTGTGCAGGGCGAAACCCGCGGGCTTCGGCTCGAGCCAGACCTCGTCGAACGAGTCGGCAACTTCGCCGAGCACCTCTTTGAGCACGCCCACGCGCTCGAGCTCCGCCTCGTCGAGCCCGATGATGTCGTTGGGGTCGTCGAGACGGATCTCGATGCCGTGACTGCCGATGAGCAGAGTGTTGTCGGGCAACTGCGAGACGTGCTCGAGGGAGGCGAGCGAGCGTCCGGAGACGAGGGCCACGCGCGTGCGCGGCATCGCGAGCAACCTGAGAACAGCCGTGCGAGCTTCGGGCAGCGCGCGGGCGTGCTCCGGGGCATCCACCTCTGGAGCGAGCGTACCGTCGAAGTCGAGGGCGACGAGCAGGCGTGGGGTTCGGGCGAGTTCGCGGAGGGCGCCCACGAGTGGTTCAGGGAGGCGCGAGAAGCGCGGGGGTGTGTCGACGTCAACCATTAGAGCGCTACCCCGCCGAGCGGGCGCTCGATCGTCCACTCGAGTTCGCCGAGCGGATCGTCGTCGTACTCGACCTGCGCGTTGCGGGCCTCGGCGAGCGTCGTGAGAAAGGTCGTCGACCAGCGCGACACGTCGTTCTCGAGCACGCGGCGGCGCAGCGAGCGCATGCGCGACTGGCGCTCCTTCTGCGGCATCTCGATGGCCTGCACAATGGCATCCTTGAGGCCGTCGATGTCGTGCGGGTTAATACGCAGCGACTTCTTGAGTTCGTCCCACGCTCCGGTGAACTCGCTCAACACGAGAACCCCATCGTTGTCGAAGCGCGCGGCGCAGTACTCCTTGGCGACGAGGTTCATACCGTCGCGCAGCGCGGTGACGAGCATGACGTCGGCGGCGAGGTAGAGGGCGACCATCTCCTCGCGGGGGTATCCGTGGTGGTGATAGCTGATGGCGGTGTGACTCATCGTGGCGAAGTCACCGTTGATGCGGCCCACCGTCAGCTCGATCTCATCCCGAAGCTGCATGTATGCGGCGACGCGCTCGCGGCTCGGGCTCGCGACCTGCACGAGGGTGACGTCTTCGACGGTGACGCGACCCTCTTCGAGGAGTTCACCGAATGCCTTGAGGCGGTGACCGATGCCCTTCGTGTAGTCGAGACGGTCGACGCCGAGCATGATCGTCTTCGGGTTGCCGAGTCCCTCGCGGATCTCCTGGGCCCGAGCCTGAATCGCCGGATCCCGCGCGAGCTCTTCGTAGCTCTTGGCGTCGATCGAGATCGGAAAGGCCTTGGCGATTACACGTCGCGTCGGCTTGCCCTCGGTCGCGACCTCGATGACCGGGTTCTTGGTGACGTTGCTCGTGAGGCGACGCACAGCGCGCGAGAAGTTGCCCGCGTCGGCCACGCGCTGGAAGCCGATGACGTCGGCGCCGAGGAGCCCCTCGATGATCTGGGTGCGCCAGGGAAGCTGCGAGTAGATGCCGTAGGGCGGGAACGGAATGTGGTTGAAGAATCCGATGGTGAGGTCAGGACGCAGCTCGCGCAACATCTTCGGCACGAGCTGCAACTGGTAGTCCTGCACCCAGACAGTGCCGTTGGGAGCGCTGCAGGCGGCCGCGGCATCCGCGAACCGCTGGTTGACCGCGACGTAGGAGTCCCACCAGACACGGTGATACCCGGGCGCCGCGATGACGTCGTGGTAGAGCGGCCACAGGGTGTCGTTGCTGAAGCCCTCGTAGTAGTTCTCGATCTCGTCGGGGCTGAGCGGCACCGGAACGATGCGGATGCCCTCATTGTCGAAGGGCGGCAGATCGACGTCGGGCTGGCCGGCCCAGCCGACCCACGCGCCATCCTTCTCGCGCATGACCGGCTCAAGCGCCGTGACGAGGCCGCCGGGCGACCGGGTCCACTGATCGGTGCCCGCGACGCGGTCGACGGGAAGGCGGTTGGAGACGACGACGAAGTCGTACTTATCGTGATTGCTGTCAGTCATAGAATTCTGTTGTTTTCATATAGATCACGCTGCACACCGGAGTTTTTCAACGTTATCAGCCAGCGACAACTACGATTGCCCGCATGGCGACCACCCGGCTCTACCGCAATGGGGCGCTCGTCGCCGAAGGCTTCGATGTCGCTGACATCTCCGACCACATTCAGAACGATGGATGCACCGTCTGGGCCGACTTCGTTTCGCCGACCGAGGCCGATCTCGCGTCGATTGAAGAGGAGCTCGGCCTGCACGAGCTCGCGATCGAAGACGCCGTGCACGAGCACCAGCGGCCCAAGCTCGACCGCTACGACACCCACCTCTTTCTCGCGTCGTACTCCGTCTCGTTCGACGCCCACAGCGGCGAAGTGACGAAGTCGGAGATCAAGGCCTTCATCACTCCGCGCGCCCTCATCACGGTGCACGATGAGAGTTTCGACATGGCGGCGATCGTGCGTCGCTGGGACGACGACTCCGACCTCGCCAAGCACGGTGTTGCCTTTCTGCTTTGGGGCCTCCTCGACTCGGTCGTCGACGGACATTTCGAAGCTGTGCAGCAGCTGGACACCGAGATCGAGGAGCTCGAGGACGCCCTGTTCGACGAGCGTCAGCGCGATCACAACGTGCAACGCCGGTCGTTCGAGTTGCGCAAGAGCCTCGTCACCCTCCGCCGCGCTGTGCTCCCGATGCGCGAGGTCGTCAACACCGTGCTGCGCCGCGATCTCGACCTCATGGATGCGACGATGCAGCCCTACTACCAGGACGTCTACGACCACGTGCTGCGCGCGACGGAGTGGACCGAGTCGCTGCGCGATCTCGTCACGACGATCCTCGAGACGAATATCTCGATTCAGGGAAACCGTATGAACCTCATCATGAAGAAAGTGACGAGCTGGGCTGCGATCATCGCCGTTCCGACAGCCATCACGGGGTTCTTCGGGCAGAATCTGGCGTTCCTCGGCTTCGGCACAGTGTGGGGCGTCTGGATTTCCCTCGGTCTCATCGCCGTGGCCTCGGTCACTTTGTTCGCCGCCTTTCGGAGCCGTGACTGGTTGTAGATTGCTCCTCTCCTGATCAAGTATCGAAACTGAGGATTTACCCACAGGATGTGAAGACAGTTCGGTTCACCCCCCATAGAGGGGGGTAGCGTCTTTCAGGTCGTGCACGGTCCCCCGGTCGTGTGCGGCACAAATCCCGAAGACCCGAACAATTACCCGAACCGAAGCGCACCCTCGCTTGTCTTCCGCGGCTACCCCGGCCGCGTTCTTCGCCGTGCCCGCACCCGGTTCATGGAGCAACATGAACATCACCCGAACCCTGTCCATAGCTGCGCTCGCAGCCCTAGCATCGGTCGCCGTCGTGGCGATTCCCGCGAGTGCACACACCCCCACCGTCGGAGCCGACTGTTCCACCGTTTCGGTCGAACTCGTCTCCTACACGACCACGCAGTACGACGCCGCGCCCAACTCGATCACCGTCACGATCGACGACGAGGTCGTCGCCCAGGAGAAGTTCGGCACATCCATTTCGCGCTACTACGACTTCGACGATTCGGCTGTAGCCCACGACTGGGCCGTGCACGTCGACTCGATCGACAACGCATACGACCGCGACTTCGGCGGCACGACAACACCGTGCACGCCGCCACCGGTGGTGGATGCCGCGGCAGTCGTCTCGACCGGCGACGCCACCTGCGACCTCGGCGAGACCCTTGAGCTCGGCGCCGTCACGGCTGCAGAGTGGGGAACCCCGACCCGCACGACGGGCCCGGGCGACTACGAGGTGACCGCTACGGCGCACGACGGACACCTGTTCGCCGGCGACCAGCCGACCCTGACCCTTCGTGGCACCCTCGCAGGGCCGCTTACCGGCGACGACTGCGATGACGACACGGTTCCGCCGGTAGAGCCCCCGGTGACGCCTCCGGTCACCCCTGTCACTCCGGTCAAGCCTGAGCCGGAGACGACGACCAAGTTCTCTGAGTCTGTCGACTGCTCGACCGACACAATCACCCGCGTGACCACGACCACGACCACCGATGTCGTCTTCGACGCGCAGGAGAACGAATGGGTCGAGACCGAGCCGGAGATCGTTGTCACCTCGGCAACCCGGGCTGCGGATGCAACGGACTGCCCGTCCACTGTCGTCACGACCGAGACGCCCGGCGGCTCGCTTGCGGTGACCGGAGCTGACCCCGCCCCGTTCCTCTGGGTGGCCGGAATCCTGGCAGCGCTCGGTGCCGCACTCCTCTTCCGACCGCGTCGTCGCACGGCCTGAGTGGGCATGATTCGGAGAGAGTATCCGAACGTGAAAACTCGTCATTGACACCTCCCCCGAATGAGGGGTAGTTTTCTCGCGAGCCGCTCAGCGAGTACCCGTCGCAGCGGCGTTGAGAACGACCCGAACAGTTCCATCACCGCCCGAAGCGCATAACCCCCGTTGCGCCAGGGCACACAACCCGCCGCGATTGCGCGCGCCCCGACCCGCTTGCCGCGGGTCGTTGGCGCGCGCCGTCGTGGCGGTATATCGCGCAGACCCCGCTGCGTGATTGGTCACGCCCGCGTGCGGGCATTCGCCAGGAGTACCCGTGAAAATCCCCCGAAAAGCACTGCATACCCTTCTCGCCCTGAGCATCGCAAGCGTCGCTCTCATCGCGACCGCGGCGCCCGCCCAGGCCCACACGCCCGCGGTCTCCGCCGATTGCGCGCAACTCTCCGTCAGGCTCGACTCGTACCGCGGCGGAGGCCACCACGGTGGCGGCGACCCGAACTCCGTCGCCGTCACCATCGATGGCGCGCCGGTACTCAACCAGCGCTTCGGGCGCTCTTTCGCCCAGACCTTCGCCTTCGCGAACTCCGCTGTCGCACATCCATGGTCCGTGGTCGTTGATGCTGTCGACAACGAGTTCGATCGCACCTTCACCGGCACGAGCGTGCCGTGCGCTCCAGCGGTCGTCGCGGATGCCGCCGGCGCCGTCTCCGTGAGCGAACCGTCATGCGTAGCGCCCGCAATCCTCACTCTCGGAGCGATCACCAACGCGACCTGGTCGAAACCGACAGCGACGAGAGGCCCCGCCTCCTACTCGGTGACGGCAACCGCGAACGCGGGCCACGTCTTTGCCGATAAGGCGACGACCCGCGTGTTCAGCGGAATCCTCGCCGGCCCCCTCGACGCCAGCAAGACCCCGTGCGTCACAACGCCGCCCGTCGTGAATCCTCCGCCGCAGCCACCCGTGCAGCCGCAGGCTCAGATCGTCATGACCACAGAGGAAGCCGTGGATTGCGCAGCCCGAGAGATCGTGACGACGACAACCATCACCACGACCGGCACGAAACTCGACGCCTCGGGGCAGAACTGGATTCCCGCAGAGCCGGTCGTCAAGGTCTCGCGTTCGACTCGAGCCGTCGAACCGGGCCAGTGCCCGGATGCAGCCGTCGTCGTCGTGCCCTCGGCACCCGCCGCCCTCGCGAGAACCGGTGTGGATGACCCCGCGCCCCTGCTCTGGCTCGCCGCCCTCTTCGCAGCGGCCGGGGTCGCGTTGATCGCGCGAAGGCGGGTTCGCCCCGCCTAGGCGACCGTCGGCACGAGCCCGAGGGCCACAGCGCGGCGCGTGCGGCGGATCGCGAGGAGCGACACGAGCACGGAGCCGACCCCGAAGGCGACGAGCAGCACGGCCGAAACTCCGAAGGCTGCCCAGTTGCCTCCCGAGAGGATCGCCTGCATCCCCGCGACCCCGTGGGTGAGCGGGAGGAGCGGGCTGATCGCCTGGAATGGCGCTGCGAGCACCTCGATTGGATAGATTGACCCGGTCGACGTGATCTGGACAGCGAGCAGGAACAACGACACCACGAGCCCAGCGCGACCGAACAGGATCGTGAGCAGGTAGTGGAACGCCGTGAAGGCGAGAGCCATGAGTAGCGCGAACCCGAAGGTCGCGGGCAGGAGCGCCCAGTCCACCTTGAGCGACACGTGCAGCAGCAGCGTGAGGAGCACGGCCTGTGCGGCCGTCACGAGCGACGCCCGCGTGAGTGTCGAGAACACGAGTCGGCTGTTGTTCGCCGTCGATGCGAGCGCGCGGCGCGACACGGGGCGAAGCACGAGGAACACGGCAAGAGCACCGATCCACAGGCCGAGTGGCACGAAGAACGTCGAGACGCCCTGGCCGAGGTCGGTCACAGCGTTGTCCGTGGTGACGGTGAGTCCCACCGGGTCGGAAGCCACTTCCGCCGAGGCCTTCGCGGCATCCTCATCCATTGCGGGCAGGCTGTTGGCGCCCTCCGCGAGACCCTCGGAGAGCTCACGTGCGCCGTCGGCGAGCTTGCCCGATCCGTCGGCGAGTCCTGTTGCTCCGCTGCGGAGTCCGGATGAACCGGCGGAGAGCTGGCTCGCCCCGCTCGAGAGCTTCGCGACTCCGGACTGCAGGCTGTTGACAGTCGTAGCAACACTGGAGACGAGCTTCTTGCCGCCCGCGCCTTGAGCCGACACGTTCTGCAGGCCCGCTGTCGCGCCGGCGAGGTACGCCTGGTCGGTTGCATCCAGCGGCGTTCCCGCCTGAACCTTCGCGTTGATCGGCGCGATGATCGCGTAGAGCTGGCTGATGCCACCCGTGTAATCCTTCACGCCCTTGGTCAAGGCGTCGAGACCCGCCGCCTTCGTGTTGAACTCACGGAGTCCCCCGGCGATGCCGTCGACGCCGCCCGTGTACTTGTCCACGCCGTCGCCGTACTGCGACAGGCCGTCGGTGAGCCCATCGGCTCCGTCGGCGAGGGAGCCCGCGCCATCCGACGCCGTCTGGAACGCGGTGCCGACTTCACCGAGGCTCGAGTAGATGCCGCCGATGTACTGCGCGGTAATCGCGTTGCCGAAGGTCGAGACCATGCTCTCGCCGACGACCTGCGCGACCGAACCGGTCAGGTAGCTGTGCGAGTCGTCGGTGCGAATGGTGATGTCGGCCTTGGTCGGGTTGTCACCAGAGATCGAAATGATCGACTTGGAAAAATCCGAGGGCACGGTGAGGATCGCGTAGACCTCACCGTTGGCGAGGGCCTCTTCGGCGTCCTCCTCGTTGGTGATGAGCCAGTCGAATCCGGTCGTGTCAGCGCCGGTGAGCTCGGTAACCAGCAGGCGGCCCGCGAACACCGGCTGCTCGGTGCCATCGGGGAGAGTCTGGTTGATCAGTTCGTCATTGTTGACGATCGCCGCGGGGATGTTCTCGAGAGCTTTGTCGCCCTGCGAGATCGCGCCGACGAAGAGCCCGGCGAAGGCGAGCGGCACGAGAACTACCGCGCCGAGAGCGCCCCAGCGGAGCCAGCGCTTGCGGGTGACTGAAGGGTTGACGGTGCTCATGAGTGTGCGCCTTCCAGGGCGAGGGGTTCAGTGTCGTAGAGGTCGATGATCACGACGGGCCGCATTCCTGCAGCTGCCGTGTCGACGGCGCGGGCCGGCAGCGGGGTGCCGATCACGATCGTCGTGGTGGAGGGCGCGAGAGCGTCGAGCGCTCTCAGGAACGCGGTTTCGTCATCCGAGGTGGCGAAGGCGTCGAGCTGGTCGAGCATGACGACCGGGGTGCGCTCGGCGAGGGCGATGGCCGCGAGGGCAATGGCACGTTCACGCTGCGGCAGCTCGACGAGTGTGCTCTCCGCTGTCACGCGTACGGAACCGCCCACCTCCCTGACGATCGTGTTGATGCGGTCGAGAAGTGCTTCGGCTCGGCGGCGGGTACTGAACATCCGCACGAACGGCTGGGTCATCTCGAGACGCTCGCGCAGCAGCTCGCCGACGGTGACGCTCGACTCTGCCCGCTCGGTTCCGCCGATGTCAGCGAGGGCGACGATCGAAGCAACGCTCGCGCTTTCTGATGGCAGTGGATGTCCCGCAACCTGCGCCTGCCCCGACATCGGGTCGAGGCGCCCGGCGAGTGTCGCTGCGAGCAGGCGCCGGTCGATGGCATCCCCGCTAGCGATCACGACAGCACCGGCGGGAACGGTGAGGCTCAGCGGGCCGACCCGGCGGTCGGCGGAACCGACGACGAGGTATGACGCGCTGATGATGGCGCCCTCCTGCTCGTTGGCCCATTCGACGGCTTCGCGGTGCTCGCGCAGCTCTTCGCCCTCGATGTCGAGGTTCGGCAGGATCCGTCCGAGCCACTGGGGCATCCACCAGGCAGCCCGGCCGAGGATCGTCATGATCGCGGGCACGAGGGTCATGCGAACAAGGAAGGCGTCCACAGCGATACCGACGGCGAGGCCGAGGGCGATCGCCTTGATGGCTCCCGACCCTTCAGGCACGAACGCGAAGAAGACGAAGAACATGATGAGTGCTGCGGCCGTGACGACGCGCGCGCCGTTGGCGAAGCCCTGCGCGACGGCCTGCTTCGCGTTGCCGGTGCGCACGAACTCCTCGCGCATGCCGGAGACGAGGAACACCTCGTAGTCCATCGCGAGCCCGAACAGGATCGCCATGAGCAGAATCGGCAGGAACGAGATGATCGGTCCGGTGGTTTCGATGTGCAGCAGATCAGCACCCCAGCCCCACTGGAAGACGGCGACCGAGACTCCGAACGACGCACCAACAGAGAGGAGAAAGCCGAGCGCTGCCTTGATCGGCACGAGCACGCTGCGGAACACGATCATGAGCAGGATGATCGAGAGACCCACGACGACCGCGCCGAACGGCAGGAGCGCGTTATTGAGGCGGTTCGAGATGTCGATCTGGATCGCGGTCGTGCCGGTGACCGAAATTTCCATGTCGTACTGGTTCTTGATGGTCGGGGCGAGGTCGCGGATCTCCTGCACGAGAGCCTTGGTGCCCTCGGAGTTGGGAGCACTGCTTGGCACGACCTGGAGAATTCCGGTGTCGAACTTCTCGTCGGGGAGCCCCTGGCTCACGTAGGCGACGCCGTCGAGCTTCGCGAGCCGGTCGCCGATCTTCTCCATGTCGTCCATGAAGTCTGTCGACTGGGTAATGTCGATCGCGATGACGAGCGGGGCACTGAAACCCTCGCCGAATCCCTCGGAAACGAGGTCGTATGCGACTCGCTGCGTGGATTCCTCGGGCTCCGAGCCGTTGTCGGGGAGGCTCAGCTGCAGGCTCGCGGCCGGAATGGACACGACGCCGAGAATCACGATGACGCCGATCGCGGCAACCCACGGCACGCGCATGACGCCGGTGACCCACGCGAGGCCCATGGTCTTCTTGCCCTCGCCGCGCAGGCGGCGAGCCGTGCGCGAGCTGGGCTTAGGAGTGAGCTTGGAGCCGAGCACACCGAAGAATGCCGGAACGAGGGTGACCGCCACGAGGATCGCGATGAGCACGGCGAACGCGGCTCCGATACCCATGGTGGAGAGGAACGGGATGCCGACGACGAGCAACCCGAGGAGGGCGATGATGACTGTCACGCCCGCGAACACGACGGCGCTTCCCGCGGTGCCGACCGCCATGGCCGCCGACTCCTGGGGATCCTCGCCGTTGGCGAGCTGGGTTCGATGCCGCGACAGGATGAACAGGGTGTAGTCGATTCCGACAGCAAGCCCGATCATGAGGGCGAGCATGGGCCCGGTGCTCGAGATCGGGGTGAAGGCCGCAACACCGATGATGCCGCCGTAGGCGATTCCGACTCCGATGATGGCGGAGAGCAGCGGCATCCCGGCGGAGAGAAGCGACCCGAAGGTCACGAAGAGCACGATGCCCGCGAACAGCAGACCGAAGACCTCGGTGATGGTGAGTCCGAAGGTGTTGTCCTGGAACACCTGTCCGCCGAAGGCGACCTCCATGCCCGCATCTTCGGTGATGGATGCCGTGTCCTGAAGTTCGGCGAGCATCTCGGGTGTGACATCCGCTGCGACGCCCGAGTACTGCACCTTAATGATCGCCATGGATTCGTCGTCGCTGATCGACTTGCCGGCGTACTCGTTGAACGGGCTCACGACGGCCTCGACGCCGTCGAGCTTCTCGATGGCTGACGTCTGGTCTTCGATTGCCTCGGTGTACTTGGCGTCTTCAACCGAGTCGCCGTCAGGCGCCACAACCACGACCTGCACTCCAGCTCCGGCGACCGCGGGGAACACGGCGCTCAGGCGGTCGAGCGCGTTCTGCGACTCGGTGCCCGGAATCGCGAACGACTCCTGGGTCGAACCGCCGAGCGCGAAGCTACCGCCGAGAATGCCGACGAGGATGATGAACCAGACGCCGATGACGGCCCAGGCGCGGCGGAACGAGAACCGGCCGAGTCGGTAGAGGAGAGTTGCCACGGAGGGCTCCTAGGGAGTTGTGGTGCGGACGGGAACAGGTGCGAGTAGCTCAGTCATGATGGTGATGAGAGCAGCTCTGGTCTCGTCGTCAGGCAGGTCGTGCTTGTGGGTCACCCCGGGCTGTGCGCCGAGGATGTAGGCGGCGCCGCCAAGGGCGATACCGAATCGCAGCTTGCCCTCGACAGTGGGGGCGGCTGTGCTGAAATAGTCGGCGATGCGCTCGACCAAAGTGTTGGCCCGCTCGATCACCGGAACGTCTTCGAGCGACGGGCCCTGGCTCAGAAAAGTCGAGACCTCCAGGCGGTGCTCGAGCAGAAGGTCGACAAAGGCCTCAACGAATGGCCCACGCCGTGCGTCGTTGAGCGGTGCATCCACGATGCTGTCGAGAATGGCGCCCATGCGGTCGATGGCCGGACCGATAGCCGCCTCGAGCAGCGCCTCTTTCGACGCGTAGTGGTAGAGCACGCTCGACTTCGAGAGCCCGGCCAGTTCGGCGATGCGCTGCAGCGACGTACCCGCATAGCCCGCTTTCGCGAACTCGGCGAGCGCTATCGAGCGCAACTCCTCATGACTGGACATGACAAAAACGATAACTGACCGAACGGTCAGATGTTGACCGATCGGTCAGTTTCCCAGTTAACTTTGCGTTACGAGTGGATGAGCGCGAGCCCCAGCGTCGCAAGGCCCACCGTGAGCGGGGCAACCACGAGCCCGAGCAGTGAGTACCTCGCCCATGAGATCTCGACACCCATGCTCACGAGTCGCTCGTGCCACAACAGCGTGGCAAGAGATGCCCACGGAGTGACGAGCGGCCCCGCGTTGACCCCGATGAGCAGGGCCGCGAGTCGCACAGGGGACTCCGCGACCGGCTCGAGCGCAAGATAGGCGGGCAGGTTGTTGGCGAGGTTGGCGCCGGCGGCCCCCACTCCTGCCAGACGCAGGAGGTCGGCGGGGGTCTCCCCCGATCCCGACACCGCCGAGAGCAGTGTCGCCAGGCCGAGCGAGTGCCCGGCCTCCACGACGAGGAAGAGACCGGCGGCGAGCACGACGAGTTGCCAGGGGAGAAGTGCGAAGCGCAGAACCGAGCGGCGGCGCACGAGAAAGAAGCCACCGAGCACGAGGGCCGCGGCGAGCGCGGGCAACCAGACCGGGAGCCCCGAGACGAGCAGCGGGATCACGAGCCCCACGATGATGCCACTCGCCCACAGCAGCACGCGGTCTTCGCGCACCTCCTTCTCCGCCGGCTCGTAGCGCTTGGCGAGATCCCGCCGGTAGACAATCACGAGCACGATCGCCGGCACCACGATCGCGATGAGCGCGGGCACGGCCATGAGCGCCGCGAACCCGGTCGGGCCCACCCCCTGCAACTCGTGCTCGGCGAGGAGATTGGTGAGGTTCGAGACCGGGAGGAGGAGGGAGGCGGTGTTCGCGATCCACACACTTGTGAGGGCGAAGGGCAGCGGCGAGAGACCCACGTGCCGGGCGAGCAACACGACGACCGGCGTGAGCAGCACCGCCGTGGTATCCAGCGACAGAAAGACAGTGCTGAGCACGGCGAGAGCGAGCACGAGCAGCCAGAGCACCCAGGCGCGACCGCCACCCCAGGCGGCGGTGCGTTCGGCAATAAGACTGAACAGGCCTGCCTCGGCAGCGAGCTCGGTCACCACCGTGATCGCGACGACGAAGAGGAGTATCGGCCAGACGCGGTTCGCTACCTCGAGCGCGGCATCGGCGGGCAGGATTCCGGTCGCAACAGCGACAAGACCCACGACCAGGAGGATGCCTCCCAGAATGGCTGAGCGCACCGGCATCCCTTCTTCATCGCAAGAATATCGCTCGCGCGCACCCCTGACCGTTTACTGAGCGCCCGCTGGGAACGATTCGGTCGAGCGCAGCCCAGCCGGTAGCGTGAAAGTACACAATCGGGAGGCAGTTATGCGCAGATTCATTTTCAGCGGCACCGTCATCAGCGCACTCTTCGGAGGCCTGAGCACAGTGCAGGCGACCCGCAAGGGACCGCGTGACTGGCGCCTCATTCTCATGTGGGTCAGCTGGGGACTCACCGTCGCAATCGCGGTCGGCACGGTTCTCAAAGAATCCGAGAATGCACCACTCGATCAACTGGAGGACTAAACATGAACTACGACTTTGACGGCGGACACCTGCCCTTCGCGATCGGGGCGATCCTCTACGGGCTCTTCGTTCTCGCACTCGTGGCAGTCGCGCTCGTTCTCGCGTTCCTGCTCGCACGCTTCCTGCTCGTCGCCACCAAGGCGGCCAGGATCTACGTCGAGAAGAACGGCGGCACACCCCGCGTGACCACCACTCCTGTCACGACTGCGGCTCCTGTGGCTACGGCTCCCGTCGTGACCTCGGACAAGAAGCCGCGCACCCCTAAGACACCGCCGGCCGTCTAGGCAGTTTTTATGAGAAGGGGATGGATGCAGCTGCATCCGTCCCCTCTCCTATGCGTGCCGCGCGCGCCCGATGTTGATTACTTGGTTTCGTTCGGATGGCGAGTGTGCACCTGCTCCAGGTGGACAACGTGCCCCTCGACATAGAACCAGATGCGCGCATCGCCGGCGGTTGTCGGTTTGTGTTGCCAGCGCTCGTGAGTCGTTCCGTCACGCGTCACGAGCCCGAGCTCGCCTTTGAGGGGATAGTTGGTGGGCGTGCGCGCGAGCGGTGTGCGCGTGAGAAAGTCCCAGCAGTCGGCGAGCGGTCCGCGGATCGTTGCGCGCAGATCCAGCCACCCTCGCTGGGCCGAAGTCGAAGCGAAAATGATGTCGTACTCACTCTTCTTGGTGGGTCGTTCGACCTTGGACGTGCGGGCCATACCTAGGGACGCTCGACGTCGATGTCGTCGTCCAGCCACTCCACCGGCGATTGACCGAGTCCTGCCGCTATCGCTACTGCAGTCTCTTCCCAAGCGAGCATCTCTGACACGGCAAGATGCGGCTGCCCGGTAGCGAAAGATGCACGCGCGGCGTCGAGCACTTCTCTCGCGCATCGGTCGCGGTCCACTGGCTTCAGCGCGAGCATCCAAGGAAAGCTGTTGGACATGCGCTCGGCGAGGGAACCCCGGTCATCGGTTGCAACGGCGATGAGCTGGGCCGCAAACGACAAGAGTTGATCGCGCGCGTTGGATTCAGTCTTGGACATGAGCACCAGATCTTCGCCGTCGCGACGCGTGACATCGACCGGGTGATTTTCAGCCGCAGCGAAGACCGACTGGGACTTTCGGCTGAGGTCCGAAGATTGAAATGTGCGGTTCTTCACGATTGGCATGGTGCTGGTCATGAAGGCAATTGTACTTCAGAATACGTTCTGAAGTAGTGGGGATTCAATACAGCTGCCGCGCGCGCCCGATGTTGACGATGAGGCGCCAGAGGCCGAGCACCACAATGAGGGAACCCAGGCCGATGAGCACGGGATTGATCAGGCTGAACATGCCGAACACCCCGCTGAACATGTCGACGCCATCGTCCTTGAACAGGGTGGTACCTGTCTGCTGCAGTTGGCCGGGCACGTAATAGGCCACGACGGTCTCACCCTCGGACCACTGGCACGGCGTCGCACTCAACGGTGCCCTGACCTGAACGGGAACGCCGTCTTCGACGAACTCGAGCATCGGGCTGCAGTTGCCCTCGCTGTCGAAAACAATGTCGACGACCGTTGCGGTCGTCTCGATCGAGCCCTCAGGCGGCTCGTTGAATCCCTCGAACACCGTCGATGTGAAGGTGCTCATGCCGAGCCCGATCACGCCGAAGACGACGAGAAAGAGCCCCAGAACCATGGCGATGATCGGGCCGGCGATGCGGGACTGTTCCGGGCTGAGCTGAATGGTGTGGGTCACGCCGTTTTGGCGTGGCTGCACAAACGGGGCCCGGGCGCCGAAAGCCTTGGCGAACGCCTCCGTCTGCGGGGGCAGCTCCATCTCCGTCCACGCCTGGCCATCCCAGTAGCGCGTCGTGTTGGCCGGCGACCCGTCGGGGTACCAGCCGGGTGGAATCGAGCTCATGCGCTCCCCCTCGGTCTCGCGATCAGGTTAGCGGTCGGTGGGGTTCGGGCGAGCGCCCCCAAGTAGGGGAACTCTTCGTGCCGCGAGGATCGCTCTCGTCATAGGTCAGGGTCTGGTCGGCCAGGACCGTTGTGTTGCCGTGCGCGTCATACGCCAACGACGGCGACGGACCCGTCGTGCTGAGAGCACCGCCCGCAACCGGCGACGCACCCACCGGGGCCCCGGTCACCGACGTCGACGTCAACCGGTCGCCTGAAGCAGGGACAACTACCCGTTGGGCACGTCATCAAGAGCCGGCACCGGAGTTTGACCTGCTGGGCAGGGAACGTCAGTGATCGTTCCGTCAGACTGCAGCCAAATGTCGTTCACTAAAACCGCACCGTCTGGTACCGAGAACATTGCTCGCAGTGACTTACCATCGCCAGTCTCGCTCAGAATTACCACTTCGATCTGGAAGCCGGTATTCATCATCGGCTCACTGTTCTGGGTCGCGGTTAGACCGAGCGGCATATTCTCTACGTCGAACCCGTCTCCGGACTTTAGGAATGCCGATCCATCGGCGCGAAGGAAGTACTCCCAGTCGCTTCCATCGCCCACATTGCGTTCAGTAGCCCAAAGTTTTGTGACTTCAACATCCACGCAGACCGCTATGCGGAGACTGTCAGATCCCGGCTGTATTGCAATCGGACTTTCGAATGAATCGATGGGTAGAACCTTTAGCCCGCAGCCTGCGGTGCTGAGTGCAGCGACTACAACAATTCCCAAAACGGCCGTCTTGAGTTGTAACGTCAGCATGCAGCACCCATTTGCTCGGAGAGATCGACGGCAGCGTAAAGCTCGATCAGCGTGGGGACGGCGGAAACGAGGTCCTGAAGTTCGCGCGGTCGCGCAAGATCGACTATCGCCAATCGTGCGATATCTTCTGGGTCGCGTGACATGTCCATCAGTCTCTGAGCGCCGATTCGTGACGTTCTTCACAAACTATCGAGAACTACTCAATCAAGTTCACCCCAAAACGGGGCGCACAGCGCAACCGCTGCGACCAGACAGGCCTAACCCAAGAACCCACGCAACAGCGCCGCCGACCCGGCCAGATGCTCGAGCATCGCCTCGGCGGCACCGTTCTGGTCTCCGCGCAGGATCGCCGCGACGATCGCCTCGTGCTGGTCGTTGGAGTGGTTGATGTTGCGAGGCAGCAGCGGGATGCGATCGAGCAGGTCATTGAGCGAGGTGCGGCTGTCGGCGACGAGCGAGACGAGCGAAGGGGTGCCCACGAGTTCGGCGATCGCGAGGTGGAGGCGTGAGTCGAGGCGACGGTAGTCGGCGGCCTCGGCGTCGGCCACGTCGCGCAGGTGGCTCCACAGCATCTCGCGGTCCGCGGCGGAGAGTGAGCGGGCGGCGGCGGCACGGGCGGCTCCCACCTCGAGGATCTCACGCAAGCCCAGCACGTCATCGATCTCCGCGGCGGTTGGGGTCGGCCCCGCTGCATCCGCTCGCTCGAAAGACGGCACGGGGTCGACGACAAAGGTGCCGCCGTATCGGCCCCGCTTGGAGACGAGAAACCCTGCCTCGGCGAGTGAGCGGATGGCCTCACGCACCGTGTCGCGACTCACCGAAAAGCGGCTCGCGAGATCGCGCTCGGGCGGGAGTGCCTCGCCGGGCGCGACGATGCCGAGGCGAATGGTCTGCAGGAGGCGCGCGACGGTGTCCTCGAACGCATTGCCGTTACGCACCGGGCGAAACAGGGCATCTGCGACAAGGTCGCCGTCGTCGTGGTCGGCCATGGCTTAGATGGGCGTGACGTAGGCCGACGAGATACCGCCATCGACGAGAAACGTCGAGGCCGTGATGAATGAGGAGTCGTCGCTCGCGAGAAAGGCCACAGCTGCCGCGAGCTCCTCCGCTTCGGCGAAACGACCGACCGGGATGTGCACGAGGCGGCGCTGGGCGCGCTCCGGGTCACTCGCGAACAGCTCCTGCAGGAGAGGCGTGTTGACCGGGCCCGGGCACAGCGCGTTGACGCGGATACCCTGGCGCGCGAACTGCACCCCGAGCTCCTTGGTCATCGCCAGCACGCCGCCCTTCGACGCCGTGTAGGAGATCTGGCTCGTGGCCGAGCCCATGACCGCTACGAACGACGCCGTGTTGATGATCGAGCCACGCTGCTGCGCGACCATGTGGCGCAGGGCCGCGCGCGAGCAGAGGTAGACGCTCTTGAGGTTGACGTCTTGCACGCGCTCCCACGCCGGAAGCTCGGTCGTCTCGATCGAGTCGTCGTCGGGCGGGGAGATTCCCGCGTTGTTGAAGGCCACGTCGACCGAGCCGTAGGTCGACGCTGCGGTGTCGAAGAGGTTGTTGACCTGGGCTTCGTCGGTGACATCCACCTGCACGAAAAGGCCACCGACCTCTTCGGCGGCCGCCTCGCCCGTTGCCGCATTGAAGTCGCCGATGACGACTGTCGCACCCTCAGCGGCGAAGCGTCGCGCGGTCGCCAGACCGATACCGCTCGCCCCACCGGTGATCACTGCGACCTTGCCAGCGAGGCGCTGGGTGAGGTCGATCTTGGTTACTGCCATTGGTGCTCCTTGGTGCTTCTGGTCTCGACGAGCTCGACCGCCGGGGTTTTAGTCAGTACTGATGAAAACGTTCTTGGTCTCGGTGAAAGCGGACGCGGCATTCGGTCCCAGTTCACGCCCTAGCCCGCTCTGCTTGAAACCCCCAAAAGGAGTCGAGTAGCGCACCGACGAGTGCGAGTTAACCGAGAGGTTGCCGCTCTCGATTGCTCGGGACACCCGGATGGCACGGCCAACGTCGCGCGTGAAGATCGACCCGCTCAGGCCGTAGACGCTGTCATTCGCGAGGGAGATCGCGTCAGCCTCATCGTCGAACGGCAGAACGCTCACGACCGGCCCGAAGATCTCGTCAACGGCGAGCTTGTCGGTGCGGCTGCCGGGCAGCATCACGGTGGGTGCGAACCAGTAGCCGGGGCCGGTCGGGGCACTGCCGCGAAACGCGACCTGCGAGTCATCCGGCACATACGACGACACCTTGTCGAGGTGCGCCTTCGCGACGAGCGGCCCCATCTCGGTGCCCTCGTCGAGCGGCGAGCCGACGATGACGCCCTGCACCGCGGGCTCGAGCAGCTCCATGAATCGGTCGAAAACGCTGCGCTCGACGAGGATGCGACTGCGCGCGCAGCAGTCCTGCCCGGCATTCTCGAACACGGCATAGGGTGCAGTGGCTGCAGCCTTCTCGAGGTCGGCGTCGGCGAAGATCACGTTTGCACTCTTGCCGCCGAGCTCGAGCGTCACGGCCTTGACCTGCGCGGAGCATCCGGCCATGACCTTCTTGCCGACCGCGGTCGACCCGGTGAACACCACCTTGCGCACGTTCTCGTTCGTGACGAATCGCTCGCCCACGACATCGCCGCGACCCGGCAGCACCTGGAACAGCCCCTCCGGCAGACCGGACTCGAGCGCGAGCTCCGCGAGACGCAGGGCGGTGAGCGGCGTCCACTCCGCGGGCTTGAGCACGACGGCGTTCCCCGCTGCGAGCGCGGGCGCGAAGCCCCAGCTCGCGATCGTCATGGGGAAGTTCCACGGCACGATGATGCCGACAACGCCGAGCGGTTCGAGAAAGGTCACGTCGATGCCGCCCGCGACCGGGATCGTCTTGCCGATCATCCGCTCGGGTGCCGCCGCGTAGTAAGTGAGCACGTCGCGTACGTGCCCAGCTTCCCACCGCGCCTGGCCGATGGGATGTCCCGAGTTCGTGACCTCGAGCAGTGCGAGTTCCTCGATCGCACCCTCGACCGCGCGGGCGAAACGGCGGAGCCCCGCCGCGCGCTCAGCAGGAGCGAGAGCCGCCCAGGCTTTCTGCGCGCTCACGGCGTGGAGGATCGCGTCATCCACCTCGGAAAGCGTCGTGTGCGCGATGGTGTCGAAGGGTTCTTCGGTCGCGGGGTTGATGAGGGTGGTGGAGGTCATGCGTTGACCCCCCGATACTGCCGAGCTGCCTCGACGAGCCCCTCGAACAAGCGCAGGTCTTCCGGCGTGTGCTCTGGATGCCACTGCACGCCGATACCGAAGGGAACACCTTCGACCTCGACAGCCTGCACCGTTCCGTCATCGGACACCGCGCTCACCGCGAGCCCTTGCGCAAGCTCGTCGATCGCCTGGTGGTGGTACGACTTGCCGATAAGTGTTTCGCCGCCGCCGAGCAGGTCGCCGACGTGGGTGTCGGCCGTGACGAAGACTTCGTTCTCGGCGAAGACTCCCCCACCGAGGCTGTACCTCTCGCTGCCGACGACGTCAGGAAGGTGCTGGTGGAGCGTGCCGCCGAGCGCGACGTTGAGCATCTGGAGTCCGCGGCAGATACCGAGAAACGGAACTTGGGTCTCGATCGCCGCGGTGAGCAGTGCGGTCTCCCACTCGTCACGGTCTTTGCGCGGTTCGTCGGTCGTGAGCAGGCGCTCCTGGCCGTAGCGTGCAGGGTCGACGTCCTTACCGCCCGCGACGATCAGGCCGTCGAGACGACCGAGAACCGCGAGTGCGATCTCGTCGTTCACCGGTTGGGGCGGCAGGAGCACGGCGATGCCTCCCGCGAGGTTGACCGCCTCGAAGTAGACCTGGGGCAGAAAGGAGGCCGGGACATCCCACACACCGGTCTGCGCCTGCTCGAGGTAGGTGGTGACGCCGATGATCGGCCGGTGATCGAGCCTGTCGAGATTAGAAGCGCTCAAAACCACGAACCCTCTCCCAGTCGGTCACGGCCGCGTCATAGGCGGCCTGCTCGATGCGCGCGTTGTTGAGGTAGTGCTCCACGACGTCGGGGCCGAACGCGGCGAGCGCGATCTCAGAACTCGCGAACAGCTCAGCGGCCTCGCGCAGCGTGGAGGGCACGCGCGGTGCATCCGATCCGTAGGCATTGCCCTCGAAGATCGGCTCGAGCTCAAGCTCGTGCTCGATGCCGTAGAGCCCGCCAGCGATGATCGCAGCGGTGGCCAGGTACTGGTTGACGTCCCCGCCGGGAACGCGGTTCTCAATACGCAACCCGGAGCCGTGCCCCACGACGCGCAGCGCACACGTGCGATTGTCGAGCCCCCAGGCGATGGCGGTCGGGGCGAAGCTGCCCTCGACGTAGCGCTTGTAGGAGTTGATGTTGGGCGCAAAGAACAGCGTGAGCTCGCGCATTGCCTTGAGCTGCCCGGCAAGCCAGTGCTCCATGAGCTTCGAGAATCCATGCTCGCCGTCGCCCGCCATCACCGCTTCGCCCGCAGTGCTGCGCACCGAGAGGTGGATGTGACACGAGTTGCCCTCGCGCTCGTTGAACTTCGCCATGAAGGTGAGTGACTTGCCGTGTTTGTCGGCAATCTCCTTCGCACCGTTCTTATAGATGGAGTGGTTGTCGCACGTGGCAAGCGCGTCTGTGTAGCGAAAAGCGATCTCCTGCTGCCCGAGATTGCACTCGCCCTTGATGCCCTCCGAGTACATTCCCGCTGCATCCATCGAATTGCGGATGTCGCGCATGAGCGGCTCCATGCGGGTCGATGCGAGCAGCGCGTAGTCGATGTTGTAGTCCGACGCGGGCGTGAGTCCCTCGTACTTCTTGCCCCACGCGGAACGGTAGGAGTCCTCGAACACGATGAACTCGAGCTCTGTTCCGACAAAGGGAACGAGATCCTTCTCGGCGAGCTTCGCGATCTGCGTCTTGAGGATCTCGCGCGGGCTCTGAACGACGGGTGTTTCATCCAGCCAGGTCATGTCAGCGATGACGAGCGCCGTCGCGGGGAGCCAGGGAACGAGTCGCAGGGTGGAGAGGTCGGGGATCATCGCCATGTCGCCGTAGCCCTTGGCCCACGACGAGATCGTGTAACCCTCGACCGTGTTCATCTCGACGTCGACGGCGAGAAGGTAGTTGCAGCACTCCGCACCGTGGGCGGCGATCTCCTCGACGAAGAGGCGCGCGGATGCCCGTTTGCCTACGAGTCGGCCCTGCATGTCGGTGAACGCGACGATGACCGTGTCGATCTCGCGATCGGCGACGAGTTTCTCGAGCTCCGCCATGGTGAGCATGCCGGTGCGATCGGTAGTGGTGGGCATGGAGCCGCCTCTCTCGTAGACCCGACCATTACACCACAGTGAGATTGCGTGAAATGGCGAGGTCTGTAACGCAACGTTTACATCTAAAGGTAGACATCAAGTACCAATAAACGACAAGATCAAGCAATATCCGCCGGGCTTACCCTGCCCGTGCGTCCCCGTCTCTGGAGGATTCATGACCGACAGCACGACCAAATCTTCGGGCGCCACCTATACGAAGGCCGAAGAGGGCTACTTCGAGAAGCGCAGCCTCAAGCGCACTGCAGGATTCTGGGGGCTGTGGGGAATCGGCATCGCCGCAGTCATCTCGGGTGACTTCTCCGGCTGGAACGTCGGCCTCGCGACCACCGGATGGGGCGCGATGCTCATCGCGATGATCCTCATCATCGTCATGTACTTCACGATGGTGTTCTCCATCGGTGAGATGTCGGCAGCCATGCCCCACACCGGAGGCGCCTACTCGTTCTCCCGTGCGGCGATGGGGCCATGGGGCGGCTTCGTCACGGGCCTCGCTGAGACCATCGAGTATGTCGTGACAACCGCGGTCGTGGTCTGGTTCTCCGGCGTCTACGCGGACTCGGCACTCAGCACGCTCACCGGCATCTCGTTGCCCGCTCCACTCTGGTGGGTCATCCTCTACGCCATCTTCATCGGCTTCAACTCGCTGGGTGCGGGCATCGGCTTCCGCTTCGCTCTCATCGTGGCGCTCATCTCGATCGCTGTCATCCTCTTCTTCGCAGTTGCAGCAATCGCCACCGGATCCGTCGACTTCGGTCGACTTCTCGACATCGAGCCGACCGAGGGCAACACTCCGTTCCTGCCGTTCGGCACTATCGGAATCCTGTTCGCTCTGCCGTTCGCCATCTGGTTCTTCCTCGGAATCGAAGAGCTCCCCCTGGCAGCGGAAGAAGCCCACAACCCGTCGAAGGACATCCCGAAGGCCAGCGTCTGGGGCGTCATCACCCTCGCGTTCTTCGGCCTCCTGGTCTTCGTGCTGAACCCGGCCGTTACGGGATCCGCTGCGATCACCGTCTCGCCCGGTGACGGTGACGAGCCGCTCCTCGCCGGCTTCCGTGCCTTCCTCCCGTCCGAGGCAGCCGCGGTGCTCGCGATCCTCGCCCTCATCGGACTCCTCGCCTCGCTGCAGGGCATCATGTTCGCCTACGGACGCAACATGTACTCGCTCTCCCGTGCGGGCTACTACCCGAAGTTCCTGTCACTCACCGGCAAGAAGCACCAGACTCCATGGGTTGCCCTGCTGGTCGGCGGCGTGATCGGATTCATCATCCTGCTGATCGTTCTGCAGGTCATTCCGTCGATCAACCCGGATGCAGCGGGAACCGCGTCGGGCGTCATCCTGTTCATCGCGGTATTCGGTGCCGTCATCTCGTACATGATGCAGATGATCTCGTTCGTCGTTCTGCGCCGAAAGTTCCCGAACGCGGTGCGCCCGTACAAGTCGCCGACCGGTGTTGCCGGCGCCGTTGTGGCGGGGATCATCGCCTTCGCCGCGTTCCTCGGCATCGTGACCAACGCGGCGTTCAGCACCGCGGTGATCACGTTCCTGGTGATCTTCGTGGTCGGCATCATCATCTTCGCTCTCGTCGGACGCCACCGCCTCGTGCTGTCGCCCGAAGAGGAGTACGCCCTCAGCGGTGGACTCAAGGACGGCCCGGGGGACGTCGCCTAGCGAAGTGATTCCGGGGGGAATCACGCAACGGCCGGTCACGGGGGTGACCGGCCGTTTGCGTTCCGGCGCCTGGGTTCGCGTGAAGACCGTGACTCGCGCTAGCGTGGTCGTAACTGGAGGTTGCTCAATATGGCGGAGTCCTTTTCCCTCATCATTCCACCGTCGTGGTTTGAGCTCGAGTTGCGCCCTGCGCGACGTGACGACGTCATCAAAGACCTCGTGAACGAGCGGGTCGGTTCGATACCCGAGTTGCGGGAGCACCGCGGCGAGATCACCCGCATCCTGCGCAAGTACGCGAAGAGCGCGTGGGAATCCGGAGCCCGCTATGCGACGGGGTTCGCGATCCCGACCGAAGAACTCACCATCACCGGTTGCGTCACCGTCACCAACCTGCCCTTTCCGCAGAAGGGCGAGGATGACCCTGTCGCCTCGATCGCCGAGCGACTGAGCACCATCGCACCGGCGGCGGGCGAGGAGACCTTCACATCGGTCACGATCGTCGAGCTCGACGGCATCGGCCCGTGTGCGCGAACCTTCGGCATCGAAGACGTGCACGCACCTGACGGGCGTGGCTGGATCCGCACGGTCACGATGCAGACCTTCGTTCCCACACCCGAGGGAAACCTCCTGCTGGTGAGCGCTGCATCCCCCGACATCGATCTCTCCGAAGACCTGCTCGAGCTGTTCGACAGTGTCACCGCGACACTCTCCATCATTCCCATCAGTGAGACGGATGAGGCGCTCGCGTGAAGCAGAACTCACCGTCACCCAAGCCCGCGAAGGTCAAGGGAAAGAAGAAGGGTGGAGCGGCTCCGGTCATGCCGAGCGTGAGCCTCGCCGACCTGGAGAAGTGGCGTGACGAGGGCAGCCTCGCCTGGACCTACCGCACTCCCCCGGCAGCCCCACGCGCCACCGGCCTCGCGGTCTCCGCGGCCGAGCAGGCTGCCGCCGACGGCCAGTTCGGCTACGAGCAGTCACCGACGTCTGGCAGCGACTCCGCGAAGGTGCGCATCACGTTCGAAGACGGTCGGTTCATCGACATCACCGGGCCCGGACTCATCGGCCGCGAGCCGTCCGCGGCGAAGTCGATGGAGCACGTACATCTCATCACTCTCGACGACCCCGCTCGCGAGCTCAGCCGCGCGCACGTCGCGTTCGGCATCCAGCCCAATAATGCGATCTGGATTTCAGACAACTACTCGACGAATGGCGTCGAGCTCACGAGCCCCGGCTTGGGTACTCGCCGCTGCAACCCCGGTACCCACTACCCGCTGAGCCCCGGCGATATCGTCACCTTCGCGCGCCACGCGATGTCGGTGACGCAGCTTGTGCCCCTGGTCTAACCACGGGTCATAACCGACTCAGCCGCCGATGACGGTCCCTGGTGGCACGTTTGCGGTCTTCGCCACGAGCGCGCCGATGATGGTCCAGTAGACGCTCGTGTCGGTGACTGCCATGTTGCTGAGCGAGTCTTCGCCGCCGAGAAAGAGTGGATGCTCGAACTCGACGCATTCGGTGAAGGCGAGCGCGGCATCCGCCACGTTGTTGGTCTCGCGGAATGCTACGAAACGCTCTTCGTTGAAGACCTCGCCCACGTTGTCGAGAGTAAGTACAGCCGCAAACTCCTCGGGGGTCGCGAGCTCGTAGACATCGGCGCTGCCCACGTCAGCGAGATAGAGCATGACGCCTTCACCGGTCGGAACTGTCACGATCTGCCTGGCCTGCCAGTCGAAGGCGAGAACGTCGGCATCGGGGTGGATCTGCCCCGCGAACGCGGTGAGAACGAGCTCGCGGAACTCCGGGCCGCTCTTCGCATCGTGAAAGCGCACCAGTCCACGGTTGAACGATCGGCCGCAATATCCGGAGTCAGCAAAAGCACTCGGGAATCCTGCCGGCACGTAGGCGCCTCCGGCGTTGTCGATCTCGGGGTCGGGGATGAGCGGCATGCGGGTCTCCTCAGGGATCAGGATGCGACGGGCGCGAAGCCCGGCAAAGCGTAGAGTGCGGCGACGAGCGTGTCGATCTCCGCAGTGATCTTCTTGCGGTTCCACGAGAAGGATCCGCCCAAAAATGCCATGACGGCGAGTTCTTCGATGTCGGCCAGGTACTCGCTCGCGAAATAGACAGGCGGGTAGCCCTCGAAGTCGGCTTGCTCTGCTGCCGATCGCTTAAGGGGCTGCCGCAACAGGATTCCTTTGGCGCGGGTGGCCAGTGGCGTCCACTCCTTCTTTGCGAGCGATTCGAGTTCGGCAGTGACCGACGAAGACTGCTGGAACCAGGCCGCTGCGACAATCGCCGCGGGCAACGGTTCGAACAGCGTGAGGTTTCCGGTGTTGGGCACTGTCGCGAGTAGGCGCGCGACCTCAGCTGCACGGTCGAGTTCGCCGTACACCGAGAGAATCACGAGGGCCTGGGTGATCTCGCCGACTTTCGCGTCTTTCGCAAAATCGATCGACTTCGCAGCCTTGGCCACAACCGAAGCCGCCTTCTTGGGGATCGCCATTCCGGCCGGGTCGAAGAGTTCGGCGAGTCGGGGAGCGAGGTCTGCTGAGACAGCCTTGAGCGCCTGCGTGCCGGCATCGGCCATGGTGGGGTTTCCAATCGTGCGAATCGATCAACTGCAAGCTATTTGATTATGCGTTCCACAATAGTGACGCTTGAGTAGACATCGCCGTAGTTGTCGGCACTGATGAGGTTTTTGATCTGCGCTCCGATGCTCCGGTTGACGCTCGGGTCGAGCGTCCACAGATTCTTGAGGATGCTCTTGCCACCGAGCTGCAGTTCGTGAATGTGGTCGACGTCGAAACCCTTGAGGTTGATCTTGCCAATCGAGTCACCGAGTGTCTTTCGAACGTTGATGGCGCGGTCGATGGCAAGAGGTCTGGTCTTGATGAGCTTTCCCTGCTTCGCGAGATCATCGAGCATCTGGACCTTCTTAATGGCAGCGGTCCGCTGCGCAGCGTTCCATCCTGGCTTGAAGGTGAGAACGAGTTCCTTGCCCTGCGGGCTGTTCGTCGCGATCTTGACTCGCTTGAGATTCGAGGCGATGTTCTTGAGCTTGGCGCCCCCAGCGAGCAGGCTCTTGCCACCCTTGAGAAGGGCACCCGCGCCGCTGAGGAGTCCGGCCGCTGTCGTCAACCCCTTCGCGCCAGGGATGCAGTCCAGGAGGGCGAAGGCGAGGTCCCATCCATCCGCCTGGCCTTTCGACATCTTGTAGAGGGTGTCAGCGAGCACCAACAGCGCCGCGGCCAGGACAATCCACGCGAGAGGGCCACCGATGATCATGACGATGATGCCGCCGATCGCGACGACGATCTTGCACACCGTGATGATGGTCTCCCACACCTCGGAGCCAAACACCTTGTCCCAGAACGACTGCTCGCCGAGACCCGCATCCGCGGACTTGCCGATCGCCGTGACCGTCGCGGTTTCGCGCTCGGTCCAGTCGCCGTGAGCCTCCTGCACGAGCTTCTTGGCCGCCTCGACCCTCGAGGACGCATCCGAGATATCGCCACTGAGCTCATTGACGCGATTGGATGCAACGGTGCGGTTGTTCTTAAGAGCGTTGAACTGGTAGTCCGTGAGCACCTTGGTGCCTGAGGGCGCGCCTTCCCCCTCGGGGTACTTCTCCCGCAGCTTCTCCGCCGCAATCACCTGGTTGTTGTAGGTGTTGTACGTGGACTGTGCGCCGCTCAAACTCGACGCAGCGGTCGCCTCGTCTTCTTTGGCATCCTTCGCCTCCGCGAGAGCCTTATCTGCGGTGTACTGAGCGTCGTCAACGTCATCCGCCCAGGTCTGGAGCGTCTCGCCGAGTTCGATGTACGAGTCCGCGCACTTCTCCAGGTCACCCGGGAGTCCCTCGATCTTGTCGATGAACACATCGCCGGAGTCTGCTTCCCAGGCCGTCAACCAGCCCGAACCCTTGACTGACTTGAGGCGCACGTGGGCATCGGCCGCAGCCTCGCCGATCTTCGAGTACTTGTTAGCGAGGGACTTGATCTCCCAGACATCACCAGGAACCGGGTCGCCCCAGTAACCGACAACATCCCATCCGGTAGGACGACTCATCTCAACCCCCAGCCAACGACAAACCCGACAACTCTTCAGAGACTAGCGAGTGCAAACCGGCGAGGGAATGGGGAGGTCTACCCATCGGTCTACGGGCCTGCCCGCCTACTTCGTGTCGCCTACTTCGTGTCGAAGGGGATGCGCAGCTCACGCACGGTGAGGTCGCTGCCGTGGAACAGTCCGAGACCGGGCCGCGTCTGCTTGCCCACAACGCTTCGGCTGAGCTTGGTGCCGATGAGCTCGCCGTCGACGATCGACTGCGGGTTGAGGAGCACGCCACGGCGTGCCTTCTTCGCGTCGATCTGCCAGCCACGGAAACCGGAACCGAACTCATCGAGGAGCCCGGCCACAACGAGGCCGATCCTGTTGTCCCGACCCGTCGACATGATGCTGCGGAACGTCGCATCGGCCGACTCCTTGTGCAGCTGCGCGTCGTCGACGATCACCACGACGTTGCTCGTGCCCTCGGGAACCAATGCGGTGAGCTCTTCATCGGTGACAGTTTCACCCGTGAGCACGCCACGCACGCCCTTCACGCCCTCGAGATCGCGCAGCGGCGACAAGCGCGGCGCGAGAATCACGACCTCGGTGCCGTTGGCGAGGAGCGAGTGCGCCATGGACGAGAGCAGGGAGCTCCGCCCCGAGCGCGCGGTGCCGCCGACGATGAACACGTTCTGGTCGCCGAACAGGTCGGCACCGAACCCCGTGAGCTCGTCGCCCCCGACGCCGACAAGGGCGAAGCCGGGCTGGAGGTTCTCTGCGGGCACGGCAGCGGTGGCATCCACCATGCTGATCGAGCCGGGGAGCGAGTCGATGCGGAACGGACGTGTCGCGCGGTCGCGCGGCGTCAGGTTCTTCGCGATAGTGCTGCCGATGTGCTTGAGCGAGGCGGCCTGGCCCTGGCCCGTCGCTTCACCCGAGAGCAGTGCTATCTGGGTTTCCGTCGCGGAGCTGTTCCAGAATCCGCGACCGGGCGGGATCACCTCGGGCAGTTTCTTGGGGTTGATGCCCTCGTTGGAGAACTCGCTGCGATCCGCCATGTTGAGCAGGATCTTGCGGTCGACGAGGCTCGACATGCGTGACGAGAACAGCATGCGGTCACCCGACATGATGATGTGGATGCCCACGCTCGCGCCCTCGCGCAGCAGGAACTGCACCTGCTCGACGAGGGCCCCGCCGTTGAACTCGCCGAGCGTGTTCTGAAAGCCGTCCCACTGGTCGATGAGAACGAGAATGTGCGGCAGGCGTTCGTCGATCGGCACGGATGCACGCTGCTCGACGAGCCCGGCGTAACCGCTCGCGGAGAACAGCGACTGCCTTGAGCTGACCTCGTCGACGAACTTCTGCAGGAGGCGGGCAACGCGCTCAGGCTCGTGGCGTTGCGCGACCGCGCCACAGTGCGGGAGGCTCGCGAGCGGCAGGAGCGCACCGTTGCCACAGTCGATGCCGTACATGTGAAGGTCGGCGACGAAAGCACGGCGGGCAGCCGAGCCCGCGATCGTGCGGAGAGTCTGGCTACGACCGCTACGAGCCGAACCGATGATGAAGAGGTGCCCGAGGGTGTCGAGGTCGAGCACCGTCGGACGCTGCTCCTGCTCGACCGGGTGGTCTTCGAGTCCGATCGGGAACGAGATGTGACCGCGGTCGGTCTCGGCCGTCGTGAGTGGTGCCATGCGCACGTCCCGCAGGGCGAGCGCCTCGGAGAGCGGCGGCAGCCAGGGCTTGCGCTGGTCGGCGTAGCCGAGCGAGGTGTTCGCCTTGCGGATCGCATCGACGAGCACCTTGAGGTCGGTGATCTCGACGTCGCCCTCAGCGCTGTCCACGCTCTGCTTGCGCGGCGCGGGGTCGCCGAGCTCGGAGAAGCTCAGGTCTGCGACGAGTGGCGGCGCTATCGCCGAGTTGACCTGCGTGCCCGGGTGACGGCCACCGACGCGTCCAGCCTGGAACGGCATGAGGGATGACGCGCCGAGACGAACGTACGCACGGCCCGGGCTGGTCTTGGCGATGTTGGCCGATTCGGGCGAGTCGATGACATCGGAGCTCTCCGAGGCATCCGTCATGCGCAGCGCGATGCGCAGGTTCGTGTTGGCGCGAATCTCAGGAGAGACAACACCGCCGGGGCGCTGCGTCGCGAGAATGAGGTGGATGCCGAGCGAACGCCCCCGCTGTGCGATGTTGACGAGGCCCTTCACGAAGTCGGGGAGCTCACGCGCCATCGAGGCGAACTCGTCGATCACGATGAGCAGTCGAGGCAGGGAATCGAGCTCGGGACGCTTGGCCTGCATGGCCTGGTAGTCCTCGAGGTCTTTGGCACCCGCCTCCGCGAGAATGTGTTCGCGCGTGTGCAGCTCCGCGCCGAGGGAGGTGAGCGCGCGTTCGACCTGGTGCGTGTCGAGGTCGGTCACCATGCCGACGGTGTGTGGCAGGTCGACGCAGTCCTTGAAGGCGGCGCCGCCCTTGTAGTCGACGAGTACGAAGTTCATCTCGGTCGGCTTGTTGGCCACGGCGAGCGAGGCGACAAGCGTCTGCAGCAGCTCCGACTTGCCCGAACCTGTCGTACCGGCGATGAGGCCGTGCGGCCCGTCGAGGCTCATGTCGAGTGCGAACTCACCGTCGATCGACTCGCCGATCACGGCGCGCGTCGAGCGTCCGCCGACGAGCCAGCGCGCGGTGATCGTGTCGGGTGTCGGCGGATCGAGGTTGATGACCGAGAGCAGGCGGGAGGTCGTCGGGATCGAGCCGTCGAGGGCGTCGGGGCTCGCATCCTTAATGGGTGTGAGGGAGCGGGCAACCCACTCGAGCCAGTTGTCGGAGACCACGTCGGGGCGGATGCGGGCAACGAGGCTCACGCGCTGCTGGCGGATCGTGGCGTTCTCGCCGTCGACGACGACGAAGGCGTCGCACTCCTCGGGCAGCAAACGCTCGTCGCCGTCGATACAGATCGAGTACACGCCGACCGCGGGGCCATCACGCAGAATCTGCACGAGCGAGGGCATCGCGCGCAGGCGCCGCGCGCCGTCCATGATCACGACGATGTCGTCGATGGGTGCGCTCTTGCCGCTACCGACACCGGCCGCCTTGCGGGTCTCGATGATCGCGACGATCTCGGCGACACAGCGCGCGATGGTCGCCGTGCTCGTTCCAATGTTGCGGATGCTCGCGCTCGAATTCTCCGACTTCGCGTGGGGCAACCAGCCGAACCACTCCCAGTCGGCGGCGTTCTTCGACTCGGTGAAGAGGTAGAACCGCACATCCTTCGGGCTCTGCATGACGGCGAGCTGCGCAACAGCCCACTTGCTCACCTGGCGCGAGTTAGGGTGGGTGCCGGCGATACCAACGACGCCGCGCTCCTTGAGGCTGATGATCGCGGGCACGTCGAGGGCGTCCCACTTGACCGAGCGCTTGTGCGAGAGCTCCTCGGGGTCGTCGAGCGTGACCTTGCTCGGCTGGGTCGCCGTGCCGACGCGCAGAAACAGGTGGTCGGGATCATCCCGACGCCGAGCCCACAGTTGTGGCAGCGGTGTCGTGGCGATCTCGTAGATGAGGGCGGGGTCTGGTGTGCTCGCGAGCCACTCGGCGCGCTCCACGGTGAGTGCCTCCAGGGCGTCCGCTTCAATGCGCTTGCGGGTATCCCAGTAGTTCTCCACCACCTTGCGGTGCGACTTCTTGCCCGACCGTCGCTGGGCGACCTGATTGAAGATCATGATGACGGGCGAGAGCAGAGCGATAAGAAGAAAGCCGTAGTTGCCCGTGGCCACGGCGGTTCCCACACCGATCGCGAGCGGTGCGATAGCCGTGAGAATGTTGATGCCGCGGTTGGGCGCCTCGCCGGGAGGAGAAGGCAGCGAGAACCGCGTCGCCGACTCGGGCGGCAGGATGCGCGGCGGACGGTTGTACTCGAACTCCGACTTGTCCGCCGACGGCACGAGGTGAGCCCCGTTGGTGGAGAACTCGTCCAGCTCGATGAGCACGCCCTCGACGAGCAGCTGCTGCCCGAAAGCCCAGGGTCGCTCCGTGGTCAGTGTCTCGCCGTCGATGGATGCTCCGATGTATCCATTCACCGGGGTCAGCGTCACCGTGCGGTCCTCGGCGACGCGGGCAAGGAGGGCCACGTCGGGAACGGGCGTGGAGCCGGCAGCCTGGATGCGCAGGCCGACGCTCTCGGCCGAGCCGATCGCGACAACGCCAGCACCGCAGCGCACGATGTCGCCCGCGCCGTGCCCGCCGACCACGCGGAGCTCGACGACGCAGTCGGCACGCAGGGGCAGCGGCGAGAGTCCGCCGCGAGCCATCGTCACAACGGCGCCGTCACGGATGCCGGAGTCGGCGACCGGAATGGTCGGGTCGAGCGGGTCCATGCCGACGTAGTAGGTGACCGGACTGCGGTCCTCGTCGACGTCGGCAGCCATCGCGCGCTCGGCCTCAGCGATGATCTCCGCGGTGCGGATGCTGTCATCGGTGTCGACGTAGACGTTCGCAGACTTGCTCGTCTGCGTGTTCGCGAGGGTGAACATCAAGCGCATGGCTCTCCAGGGGTGTCACGGGTCACGAGAGTGTTGCGGCATCCATCACTCATTGATGAGTTCAGCTTAGTAAACGCGGCGATGCGTTCTACTCCCACGATTGGGGAGAATCCCACGATCGTTCGTCAGTTCTGGCTCACGCCGCTGCCGGCGGATACTCCGGAATTCTTTCGGCCAACCAGGCCTGAAAGTCGGCAGGAATCGTGGACTCATCGACTACCGCCAATGGGAAGGTCGGCTTGTGAGCGGTAGTCCAGGACTGCACCGCCCCGGCGAGTGCATCCCAATCGCAGTCAGCTCCGCCGCGCGCGATCACGAGAACATCTTCACGAGCGTCGGAAACCTGATGCCAGACGATGTGGGCCGAGACCAGCCCGTTGACCACAGCGAGTTCAGGAAGCAGGTCTGCGAAGTCCGCCCGTACGTGGTCGGCGAGATCGTTGATCTCAATCGAGGCTCCGGGCGGAAAAGCAGACCCGGCCACCAAGACATCCGACTTCTGGTTCGGCAACACCGTGAGCGGCGCGACGGCGTCGACATCGACGATGACGCCCCAGGACTCGGGGAGGAGCCCGATGAGATCGAGCATCGAGAGCTGGGCCACTGTCGCACCGTCGATCTGGGATGCGTACTTGCGTGCTTCCTCCACGTCGGTGAACACCATCGCAAAGGTGATCTCGTCTACCTCAGCGCTGGCAGGCAGTTCGCTTCCCTCGATTCGGATGGCGATCACCATGGAGGTAGCGAAGTTGAAGACCGTCGATCCGATCGGTCGTTGCGGGGCTTTCGTCATCGTGGTTCCTTTATCGGAGATGCGGGCGGGGTGGTCGGTCACGGTCAGTCCCAGATGCGACGCGACTGCCACCACTTCGTTCTCGGCGGGCGAAAAATGATCTCGATCTCAGACATGAGGTAGCTATTCGGCTCCTGATCGGGATCGCGGATGACCAGGGTGTATTCATCCAGCCTGCGGAAAGCAAGATCCGACGGAAGCACGAACAGATTGACGAGATCGGTGGGGGCCCACGGACCTTGAACTGTAATGCTCTTGAGCGCTGTGTATCCGAGTTGCGAGCTTCCCGGCGGGTGATTGCGCTCGGTCAGCTCGTACCTCTTGTCGAGCCTGAAGATGTTGAGCAGGGGAAGCAACCGACCGAAGCCGGGCGTTGTTGTTCCAGGCTCATCCGTGATGACGTAGCGACCCTGCTCATCGACTGGCGGGATGATTGAAAAATCGTCGTCGTGTTCCATGCTGATGCTCTGCGTCCTCTCACCCGACGAATCGCGTCCGACCGTCTTGCTTCAACCTACCCGGTCGGCCCGACGCTGCTATCAGAGTCGTCCCTGCACCGAGTTGCTGGCCTCCGAGAAGTCCCACGGTGTGGTACCCAGACCTGCGAGCACGTTGGGCCAGGCACCAATAGTTTCGACTGCAGCGTGTCCGTACTCATTCGAGAGCGAAACGCCGGGGAGCGGCGTGACCGTCCCTGGGTTCATCGAGAACGTTCCGCCGGGCGCACTGATACTGAAGCCGCCACCGGCAGGCGAGATCATGCTGGTCGGTATCGGATTGCCGACGTTGTCCAGGATCGAGATATTGCCGTTGAGTACGTTGTCAGCGAAGTTGGGAACGAAGAGCTGCGGGGTTCCTCCGCCACCGAACTGCGGATTCGCCACGGCGTTGCTCGTCGCGTAGGGAAGATCGACGTTCGCCTGCCAGGTGAAACCGTCGGGCCGGAGCATGGGGTTCGACGTGGACGGTCCCACCTGCACGCCGGCATAGTGGGCCGCCGCGTCGCCGCCGGGAGACATTGACCCACCGGGCACGCTGAAGTTGCTCGTGCCTGGGTATCCCCCGCTGAACGTCGGGGCTGCACCGCCGGAACCGTTGAGCGGGGCTGCTCCGGGCTGCCAGTTGTCCACACCGACATAGCCACTCGAGAGGTCGCCCTGCCACATGCGCGCCTGACGCACCGGATCGGTGAGTCCGGCCGCAAAGTTGTCGAACCCGGACTTGAACCCGTTTCGACCCGCCGAGAGGATGTCGCCGAAGTTTCCCGCCTTGATAGCAGACGTCATGCCGCTCAGCGAGCCTGCCGTGCCATGGATCGCTACAGCGGCCATGTGGTCGAGTTGGCCGGCGAGCCCACCGTTGAAGACGTTCTTCAAGAGCGACCCGGTCATCTTGACGAAGCCCTTGATGTCGGTAACCAGCTGCGTTCCCACCGCCAGAATCTTCGCGCCCTTGCCCACTGCGGTCGCTGCTGCGAGCCCGAGCTTGGCCACTGACGTGATGCCCTTGCCGCCAGGGATGCAGTCCAGCAGGGCGAAGGCGAGGTCCCATCCATCCGCCTCGCCCTTCGACATCTTGTAGAGGGTGTCAGCGAGTACGAGAAGTGCTGCCGCGAGCACGATCCACGCGAGAGGGCCACCGATGATCATGACGATGATGCCGCCGATCGCGACGACGATCTTGCACACCGTGATGATGGTCTCCCAGACCTCTGAGCCGAAGATCTCGTCCCAGAAGGACTGCTCACCGAGGCCCGCGTCGGCTGACTTGCTGATCGCCGTGACGGTAGCGGACTCGCGCTCGGTCCAGTCGCCCTGGGCCTCCTGCACGAGCTTCTTGGCCGCCTCGACCCGCGAGGACGCGTCCGAGATATCGCCGCTGAGCTCATTGACGCGATTGGATGCAACGGTGCGGTTGTTCTTCAAGGCCTTGAACTGGTAATCCGTGAGCACCTTGGTGCCTGAGGGCGCGCCTTCCCCCTCGGGGTACTTCTCCCGCAGCTTCTCCGCCGCAATCACCTGGTTGTTGTAGGTGTTGTACGTCGACTGTGCGCCGCTCAAACTCGACGCAGCGGTCGCCTCGTCCTCTTTGGCATCCTTCGCCTCAGCGAGAGCCTTGTCCGCCTTGTACTGAGCGTCGTCAACGTCATCCGCCCAGGTCTGGAGCGTATCGCCGAGCTCGATGTACGAGTCCGCGCACTTCTCCAGGTCACCCGGAAGTCCCTCGATCTTGTCGATGAACACATCGCCGGATTCGGCTTCCCAGGCCGTCAACCAACCCGAGCCCTTGACCGAGTTGAGGCGCACGTGGGCATCGGCCGCGGCTTCACCGATCTTTGTGTACTGGCGTGCGAGTGCCTTAATCTCCCAAACATCACCAGGAACCGGGTCGCCCCAATAGCCGACAACATCCCATCCGTCAGGACGACTCATTACACGGCACCGTTCTGTCCACCGCGGCCGCCACCAGGGCCGCCGATGTTCTTGTCTTCGTTGGACTCGGTGAGAGCCGCAGCAAGGTCTGTGTCGACACTGCTGAAGTTCTCCACGGATGCATCCAGCATTCCGATGAGCGCTTCAGCGTTGCCGTCGATTTCTTCGCGCTTGGCTTTCCAGCGGTGCTCGAAATCGTGCAGGGCGTCCTTGATCTTGCTCGAACCGAGAACCTCAGTCGATGAGTCGACGTTCTCGCTCGTCTCCTTCATCTTCTCGCGCACGAGGGTGAGATCGCCCGACAGCTCAGAAAGGCCGTCGAGGTCGACGCGTATGAACGTCCGATCAGACATAGAAACTACTCCCCGCTACAAAAAGATGAACAGAAAACCGAGCGAGCGTGGGGCCGCGGAGAATCTCCGCAGCCCCACGCGCAAACCAAGTTAGCCCGCGAGGCCCTTCTTGAGCTGCTCGTCGACATCCTTGAAGGTGTCGGCTGCAGTCTTGAGGTAGCCGGCCATACCCTCGAGTCCCTCGATCGTCTTCTTGACGCCGGTGTTGAACTCTTCGTACGAGGTTTCGAACTGAACCGACGATGCGTCGGTCTGGAATCCACTCGAGGTGAGCGACGTCACAGCGTTCTTGAGACGCGTGAGAACCTCTTCTACCTCAAGCTGTCCGGCCTTGAGCTTGTCCTCAACGTCGTACATTGCCTGGTAATCAACATCTACATTCGCCACGACAGCAACCCTTCGTCCTGAGACCGGGGTTTACCGGTCTTCGATTGATCAAGAGGTTAGCAACCCTCGCATAACAATCCCAATGGGGAGGAGTACCCATGCCGTCTACCCACACAGTGGTGTCAGGCGAATGGATGTCAGCTACTGCTTGTTCCCCGTAGCCGCGAGCCCCACGCCGAGCCCAATCATGGCTACCCCGCCGCCGGCACCCAACACTGACAGCCGCTGCGGAGAGCGCCCGAACCAGTCACGGGCCGCCCCTGCGCCGAGCGCCCAGACGCTGTCGCAGATGAGAGCGAGGGTCACGAAGACGAGGCCTAGTTCGATCATCTGGAGCGGCAGCGATCCCACAGTGGAATCGACGAACTGGGGTAGCACAGCGACAAAGAACACGATGGACTTGGGGTTCGTCACGCCGACAACGACACCCTCGACGAGACTGCGCGTGCGGCTGACGGGCGAGGCATCCATGGGTCTGGCTGTTCGCTTGCGATGTCGGATCGCCTGCACGCCGAGGTAGACGAGAAACGCGGCGCCGGCGAACTTGACGATCGAGAACAGCAGCACCGACTGTTCGAGCAGGGTGCCGAGGCCGAGGGCGATGCCGACCACCTGGAAGAACATCCCGATCGCGTTACCCGCGACGCTGAGGAGCGCGCCAACCCGGCCGATCGAGAGCGCCCGACCGATCACGAAGATGACACTCGGCCCGGGCAGGATCACAAGGAGCGCTGCGGCGAGAGTGAACGCGATGAGGGTTGATTCGGGAACCATGCGAAAAGGCTAGCGCCGTGTCGGGGGTGCACCCTAAAGTAAACGCTGTTCACAATGCTGAGGTGTCTCATGTATCTACATCCCGATTCTTCCGAGTTCGACGCGGCCGTCGCTGAGCTCGTTATCTACAGCCCACCCGCGGTCATCGCGCGGGCCTCTTCTCCCTCCGAAGTCGCTGACGCACTCGGTTACGCACAGTCGCACGATCTTGCGGTCAGCGTGCGCAGTGGCGGCCATGGCGGCTTCGACTCCGCGGGCACCCTGCTCATCGACCTCTCCGGGCTTACCGGCATCGAAGTACTCGAGGGCGGCCGCGTGCGCGTGGGCGCCGGCGCCGTCTGGGGCGACGTAGCCGCGGCCCTCGCACCGCACCACCTCGCCCTCACCTCCGGCGACACCTACTCGGTCGGTGTCGGAGGCCTCACGCTCGGCGGAGGCGTGGGATGGATGGTCCGCCAGTACGGCCTCGCCCTCGACAACCTCCTCGCGGCCGAGGTGGTGCTCCCGTCGGGCGCCGTCGTCACGGCCTCCGAGACGGAGGAACCCGAACTCTTCTGGGCCATCCGCGGCGGCGGGGGTAACTTCGGGGTCGTCACGACCTTCACGTTCCAGGCGCACCCGCTCGACTGTGTCGTCTTCGGCACCATCAGCCTCGACCCCGCGAGCCTCGCCGACACCCTGCGCGCGTGGCGCGACGTCATGCGCTCGTCGCCCGTGGAACTGAATGTGACGTTCCTGGCGCTTCCGGGCTTCGATCCCTCGGCACCGGCGCTCGCCCCCGGGCCACAGTTGCTGGTGTGCTGGGGTGGAGCCGACGAGGAGGCAGCAGCCCGTGCCATCCAGCCGCTGCTCGACCTGCCCGGAGTCACCGACTCGCAGATCGGACCGCGCGACTACGTTGACGCGCTGCAGCGCATGGAGAAGCCCGAGGAGGAGGTGCCCTACGTCGACAACAACTCCTTCGCCAACGACTTCAGCGACGAACTCATCACCGAACTCGTCGCCGCCCACGAGTCCTTCGGGGCGGCGGTGCTCATGGTCCGCTACCTGCGTGGCGCATTCAACGACGTGCCCGTGGATGCAACGGCCTTCGCCCACCGCGGCGCCGAGGTGCTCCTCATCTCGGCGGCGTTCCTCGGGCCGGACTCACCCGCCGACGCCGACCCGGTCATCCGTGCCCGCTGGGCGGCCCTCGGAGACCGCGTGACGGGTCTCTACGGCAACTTCTCCCCCACGCGCGGCGAAGCGATCACCGGGCTCATGTACCCGGCGGCGACCCTCTCACGATTGCGCGATGCCAAGCGGCGGTATGACCCGGCGAACGTGTTGCGGGTGAATCACAACGTCGCAGCGTGAGCGGGTTAAACGCAAAAGCCCCGCCGAAGCGGGGCTGCTGGTGCACCCCCCCGGACTTGAACCGGGAACCCACTGATTAAGAGTCAGTTGCTCTGCCAATTGAGCTAGAGGTGCGTAGTTCAGGTAAGCCCGAACCGACTAGCAAGATTAGCATGGGATTAACCCCCTCGTGAACACGGAGTACCCCATGCCCTCAACCCGTCTCGAAGCTGGCGACAGCTCCCCCTCCTTCTCAGTCGTCTCCGACGAGGGAGCGACGGTCTCGCTCAGCGACTACGCCGGGCAGCGCGTGATCCTGTATTTCTACCCGGCAGCCTCAACGCCGGGATGCACCACGCAGGCGTGCGACTTTCGCGACAACCTGAGCGCGCTGACATCCGCGGGCTATGTCGTTCTGGGAATCTCGAAAGACAACATCGACGATCTGAAGAAGTTCCGCGCCGAACAGCACCTGAACTTTCCGCTGCTGAGCGACCAGGACGTCGCCGTGCACAAGGCGTACGGCGCGTGGGGCGAGAAATCGCTGTACGGCAAGATCGTCACCGGCACGCTGCGCTCGACCTTCGTGATCGATGCCGAGGGAAAGATCGAGCACGCGCTCTACAACGTCAAGGCGACGGGGCACCTCAACATGCTGCGCAAGAAGCTTGGGCTCGCGGCCTAGTTCGACGCTTCCCGACGCCTGAGGGCGACCTGAACTGGTTTCGAGAAGATCAAAAAGACCACTATTATCGCCGGGATCAGCAGGATCCAGCCGATGTCGGGTCGCGGAAACAGCCCCTGAAAGCTGCCGATCGCGACCGACACGAGCAGAACCTGCACGACGATCGCTGCGCCGCGGGTCCACGATTGGCCCCGCCACGCCCCTACGCACATGGCGACAACCCACGCGGTTGCTAGTGCGGCGACCACGGCGAGAGCGATCGCACTCGCGATCGAGTCCGCGGGCGCGATGAGAATCTCCAGCACGAGAAAAATTGTTGCGGCCGCGAGCGCCGCAGCCTCGATTGCGAGCACGACGACAAGCGCTACCTGAAAAGGATGCCGCGGGCTAACAGTCGAGGATTCCGAAGTTTCAGGCACGTTAACTCCTCGTAAATAGCTCACAGCGAGATCCCATACAAAACCATTGATTTGCATTCGGGTCTATGAGAGTCTATTGGAGGTTGATTAGCGCCTACAGGGTCGTCTGCGCGTATCCCATCTTGACTTGCCCCCACCCGAATTAAGGGCATTTTTCGCGCGCCGAAGTTTTGGCGCAACGCAACAATAAAAGGAGTGCCCCATGGACTGGCGCGACAAAGCTGCCTGCCTGACCGCTGACCCTGAGCTGTTCTTCCCCGTGGGAAACACTGGTCCGGCCGTTGACCAGATCGACAAGGCCAAGGCTGTGTGCGCACGCTGCTCCGTTACCGAGATGTGCCTCCAGTACGCGCTCGAGACCTCACAGGATTCCGGCGTCTGGGGTGGCCTCAGCGAAGACGAGCGCCGCGCCCTCAAGCGCCGTGCTGCTCGCGCACGCCGCGCCTCCTAGTTCAGAAAGTTTGCAGGGCTCCTAGCACCCAGCATTACGGCCCGCAGCGGTTCCCTTACCCGGAACCCTGCGGGCCTTTTCTTGTGGCCGGGAACCCACTGATTCTGGGTTTGTGCGCTAGGCCTTCGTGAGCCAGGTCATCGGGATCTCGATGGTGACCTCGGTGCCCGAGCCCATGAGAGTGTGCCAGTCGATGGTTCCGCCGAGCTCGCCCTGGATGAGGGTGCGCACGATCTGGGTGCCGAGTCCTGAGCCGACCTTGCCCTCTGGCAGGCCCACGCCGTTGTCGCGCACCTTGACACGCAGCAGCTCGTCGTTGCGCTTCGCCACGATCTCCACCTCGCCGTCCGTCTTGCCCGCGAGGCCGTGCTCGACCGCGTTGGTCACGAGTTCGGTGAGCGCGAGGGCGAGGGGCGTGGCGTACTCGCTCGGGAGGTTGCCGAAGCTTCCGCTCGACTTCGGGTGCACTGTCGTGTTGTGGCTCGACGCGACCTCCGCGATGAGCAGCAGCACGCGGTCGAACACGACATCGAAGTCAACGTTCTGGTTGAGGCCCTCGCTCAGGGTGTCGTGCACAACGGCGATGGCGGCGACCCGGCGCATGGCCTGTCCGAGCGCCTCACGAGCGACATCCGAGTGGGTGCGGCGGGCCTGAATGCGCAGAAGGGATGCCACGGTCTGCAGGTTGTTCTTCACCCGGTGGTGAATCTCCCGAATGGTGGCGTCTTTCGTAATGAGCTCGCGCTCCTGGTGCCGCACCTCGGTGACGTCGCGGCACAGCACCATGGCGCCGATCCGTTCGCCGCGGTTGCGAATGGGGATGGCACGCACCGAGACCGTGACGCCGCGCGCTTCGATGTCGGTGCGCCAGGGGGCTCGTCCGGTGACCACGAGGGGCAGGGACTCGTCAACCACGAGGCGAC
>Ga0247813_10000319_pt1 | contig 52020 bp, 29 predicted proteins | sample UWRJL169409C1_FD_180719 | JGI IMG/M metagenome (GOLD analysis project Ga0247813, IMG submission 180719) | Plant litter microbial communities from Arlington Agricultural Research Station in Wisconsin, United States - UWRJ-L169-409C-1 | ecosystem: Environmental > Terrestrial > Plant litter >... | reverse complement strand
ATACATGATGAAACCATAATAAATCCTGTTCAGGACAAGTTTTTAGATTGTCAAAAACCTGCTCTACTTCCGCCGCATATTGACCTGTGGCATTGGTTCCTGTTTTTGATCGGTCGAAACCAATTCCATTTTTATCTGCTTTGTGATAATAAGTTGGATTCCATTCTGGTCTGGATAAATTAGAAACCCACGGTCCCGGACCATAATGATGTCCGGTATCCATAATATGATGCAAACCTAGCGGAGTCATATAATTTACAACCGCTTCTCTTGACGTTAACATTATTTCCTTGACTGGTTTAATGAAGTTTTCATTGTTCGAAAAAGTACATCGCAGCCATTCATCAGCGATTATTTCCGAATTTAAATAAGGATCCCATGCTAATCTTCCGAAACCGTACCAATTTGCCTGTGCAAAAGGATGCCCGGTCCAGTTGAGATCATTTCCTATATTTGAAACCCCGGCAATTCCGGTAAGCTTATGTTGGCTTAAAGTTCCATCAACTACTTTGGCAACGGTTGAACCTTTTCCTTTTTGAAAAGTATCTGATTCCAGAACTTCCTGAAATAATTTTGGCAGAAAAACCAAATGCGTACTAAAACCTAAATATTCTTGCGTAATTTGAAATTCCATCATAATTGGCGTTTTTGGCATTGCGCCAAAGAGAGGATGAAAAGGCTCTCTGGGCTGAAAATCGATCGTGCCATTTTTTACCTGAACAATTACATTGTCTTTAAATTTTCCGTCATAGGGCTGAAATTCGGCGTAAGCTTGTTTCGCCCTGTCATTTGCATCATGTTCAGAATATACAAATGCTCTCCACATAATAACGCCGCCAAAAGGCGCTACGGCATCTGCTAACATATTGGCTCCGTCGACATGATCTCTTCCGTAATTTTGAGGTCCGGGTTGTCCTTCAGAATTTGCTTTTACCAGAAATCCTCCAAAATCAGGAATTCTTTTATAAATCTCTTTTGCTTTCTCTTTCCACCAATTGGCTACTTGCGCATCTTTTGGATCGGCTGTTTTTAAACCGCCAATTTCTATTGGTGCCGAAAAACGGGCCGTTAAATATACTTTTATTCCGTAAGGACGAAATACATTCGCTAAAGCTTCTACTTTTTCCAGGTATTGGGGAGTCAAAATCAACGCATTTGCATTTACATTGGTTAAAACTGTTCCGTTGATCCCAATCGAGGCATTTGCCCTTGCATAATCAATATAACGCTGATCTATAAAATCAGGTAATTTTTGCCAATTCCATAACGAAAAGCCAGCATAACCACGCTCGACAGTTCTGTCTAAATTGTCCCAATGATTTAATACACGAAGATTTATTTTTGGAGCATCGACAATTTTTAAATCTCTGATTGATTTATTGGTTTGCATTAATCTTAAAAAGTGATACACACCGTACAAAACCCCAACATCACTTTTTCCGGCAATGACAATTTGTTTCTTATTTTTTACGGAAATGGATTTAATGATAAAACCTTCTTTATTAATCTGATCAAAACTTCCTATTTCTTTTTGAATTTCAGGATCTAGTACTTCTTTAGAACCTAAAATAATATTGTGATCTCCTCCAACCATTTTTTTAATTTCAAATTCCTTTCCTAACATCCCGCTCAGACCTAATCGCAGTTCTGCACAGGCAATTTTTATAGTCTCAGATTTTCCAAAAGAAACGATTCCCTGAATATTAGAATGATATTCAGCCGCTACGTCAGCATCAGTAGTCTTATTGTATTGCAACCATAATTTATAGTCCTTTTGAGCCGAAGCGGACCAACAAACTACAAAAATAAGTACAATGGATTGGGTAAAAGTCTTTTTTAATTGCGTCATTTTATAGTTGCTGTTTTTAAATTTATCATTGAGGCGAAAATTGCAAATTCAGTTAAAATATTACTATTTGGTAAAAAAAATGCCAAAAAAATATATTATTAAGAATATTAAAGCTTGTGCAATCGGTTGTGCTAAAATACAAAAATATGCCAATAAAAAAATAAAAAACAATTTATTTTCCTGTTTTGCTCTTTTATTGAGGTACTAAATTATTATTAATGGAGATTAAAAAGAATTTGGATAGAAAAAAAATAACCTGTTAATACAGCGATTAACAGGTTATAAGATCGTTTTAAATAAATTCTAAATCCGCTTTGAAGATTCACGAATAAGGACTTGTGTATTTAAAAATGTTATTTCTTTAGCATCCTCTTCTTCTTTAGAAGATTTTAGATTTTTAATAATTAATTCGGCCGCAGCTTTCCCCATTTTCTCCGCAGGATGTGTGATAGTAGAAATATTAGGCTCAATGATTTCTGAGATTGGATCATTATTAAATCCTATTACTGCAAAATCTTGTGGTATTTTAATTCCTCTTTTTTTAGCCGTTTGAACAGCACTTACAGCAAGAATATCTCCAGGCGCAAAAAGCCCGTCAGGAGGAAGCTTTAAATCAAATAATTTATTGCAGGCCTTTACACCATCTTCATACGTCATTTCTTTTAGACTTATAATCAAATCGTCTTCTACAGAAAGCTCATGCTCTAATAATGCATCAATATAACCTCTTTTACGTTCATTATATAGAGTTCCAAATTCTGATCCGGCGGTTAGATGAGCAATTCTCCTGCATCCTTGTTCGATCAGGTGCTTTGTTGCCTTGTAACCAGCCAGGTAATTATTAATTACAACACGAAATGTATCATAATCTCTTGGAACCCTGTCAACAAATACAAGGGGAATATTATTGTTGGAAAATTGCTGAAAATGAGAAGTATCCTTAGTCTCCATTGCCAGAGAGCAAATAACTCCACTTACCCTGTTACTATATAAGGATTTTGCCAGATCAACTTCTGTCTCGTACGAATCATGCGACTGCATAATAAGTACCGAATATTCAGACTTTTGAGCTGCAATTTCGATACCACTAATCAAAGAAGATAAAAAGGGCTGGGTTATCGTTGGGATTAAAACACCAATAGTTCTGGATTTATTGCCCCTTAAACCAGCAGCCAGAGTATTTGGGACAAAACCCATTTCCTTGGCTGTTTGCTTCACCTTTTTAATTGTCTTATCACTAATAGTATGATGATCTTTTAAAGCTCTAGAAATTGTCGATGTCGCCAGATTAAGCTTCTCGGCAATATCGTATATCGTTACGTGTTTATGTTCTTCCATTACTTACTATAGTATAATGAGTAAATGTAATTATTTTAATTCTATTACAGTTGAAAAAAATTCTTTTCACACAATCGGTTGTTCGATTTAGTCCTTTTACTATAAAATGCTATCTTCATCTTTATTCAGCTAAAAAAGAATAAGTATTGTTTGGTTTATTTTGTTCAGATTCTTATTATTGTATTTCGACATCTTTTAATTAAAGTAAATACTGCACTAGTAATACTGCATCGAAAAATAAATGACTGTACAAGATCTAATTGGTAATTATTCCATTTCAGGAAGCAATCAGGACGAAAGTAATCAAATAACATATAAAGGTATTTTGAGTCTTTCGCTCGATGAAAACAATCGAATTATCGCTAACTGGCTAATCAACAATACCCAACAACAAAACGGGCATGGTTTTTTTAAAGATAATATTTTAGTCATTAACTTTAACTACAGAGGAGATGACAAAAAAATCTACAAAGGGATAGCTGTTTACAGATGCGTCAACAAAGATGTACTGGAAGGCTTTTGGTCTGAAAAACACGGAAATCCGCTCTATTTAGGTACAGAGCACTGTTTACGACTCAATAATGAAAATCTAAACTAGACTGGATTTTTATTATACTTTTAATTTCTCTATTTAAAAATAACCGCTTTTTAAGATCGCGGTTTAGCCAGATTTCTGTCGTACATAATAATAGTTCCTGCAACAGCTACATTTAAACTTTTTTCTGATTTAAATTTAATTAAATGATGGCATTTATCCATTACTTTTCTGGATAAGCCATGATCCTCTGCTCCCAATAAATAAACACAGCGGCGCGGATGTTCAAAGGTTTCTAAATCTGAAGCTTTTTCATCTAATTCAACACCAACCAATCGGGCGCCTTTAGGTAAGTTGTCAAAAAATGCTTCAAAAGTATCGTAATGAAAATAAGGAATTGCTTTTACTGCATCGTGAGTATCGCAGGCTTGTTTGGCATATCGATTACCAATAGTAAAGATAAAAGTAGCTCCTAAGTTTTGAGCCGATCGCCACAAAACACCTAAATTTTCAGGCGTTTTACCATTTTGTATTCCTATTCCGAAATATTCATTTATAAAATTATCATTCATAAAGGCAAAAATACAAACTGTAAGTAGATAAATCAATTTTTATATGAAGAAGAACAAAAATCCTTTTAAAGAGCATATTCAAATATTTCTATTACAGTTACTTTATTAGGACTTTCTTCCATAAGATCACGCTTGCAGACTTCGCAACTATAAACATCTGCTTACTTTATCTTTTACCAAAATCCTCTTTTGCAGCTTTTTTAATTGCAATTATTACTAAACAATTAGGTTTCAATTCAAAATAAAATGTTAATTACAAGCTTTTGATTCTTAATAATTGGTTTAAAATAATCAATAAAGTAAGACAATTCTCTTATTCAACAGGCTAAAAAATCATGGATCTTACGTGGAAATTATGTTAAATTAATCTTAAAAAATAAAATTAGGTGTTAATTGAATTATTTTTTAAACATTTAAAATTAAGTAATTTAAATACAACTATCTCATTTATTTATTGAAGTAATATTCCTTTTGCATTTTTTCTTAAAATTCAATTATGTAAAAAAAATACTATTACTAAATCTATAATTACTATTTTTACACAGTCTAAATAAGAATAGTTGCTTTATTTTTTTCAAATTAAGCAATTGATAATTCACCAATGAGAAATACCAACACTTACAGTTCTATCCCAAAAATGATTATTACAGGTTTTATTTTGTTACAATGTAGCTTAATACAATCGCAAACGAATACGATAAAAGGATCGGTTTATCATTTAGAAGATCCATTATCAAAAGCAATGATAGTATTAGAACCCGGTGTAAAAATCGCAACATCGGGCAGCAATGGTTCTTTTTCATTTTCCGGATTAGCGAACGGAAAGTATACGATAACGATTACTAACATGGGATTTAAAGATTACATACAAGAGATTATTCTGGACGGACATGCAACTAAAACTCTCCATATCAAAATGGAAGCTGGTATTGACCTAAAAGAAGTAAGCGTAATAGGCCGTGTTGCTAAGAATAATCCCGAAAACCTAGTTAACGCACAATACAGCGCCATGCCTGTCACTATAATAGACAGAAAAACGATAGAATTAATGGGCAGCAGAAGACTTGATGAAGTATTAAAAGAACAAACCGGGATTGCTGTCGTCAATAATATAAGCGGCGGTGCGAGATCAGTAGGTGTACAAATGCAGGGGTTTGGCAGTGAATACATCATGGTGCTCATAGACGGGCAGCCTATGGTGGGGAGAAATAACGGCAATTTTGATCTTTCCCGAATTAGTGTTTCAAACATTGAACGCATCGAGATTATCAAAGGCGCTTCGTCGAGTCTTTATGGCAGTGAAGCTCTTGGCGGTACTATTAATATTATTACAAGACATGGAGTTATCGATCCGCAAATGCAGGCTTCTTTAAGCTACGGATCGCTGAATATTATAGACGCTACACTCGAAGGAGAAACTCCATATTTGCAAAACAAGGGAACCGCAAATCTTGCTGCTAATTATTACAGAACAGACGGTTACAATACAAATTCGAAATATATAAAAGGAAGTACATCTCCGCCTTACGATAATTACAGTTTACAAGGAAGATCCCGTTATCAAATCAACGAAAAAAGCTTTCTTAATTTAAGCGGACGTTATGGTTTGCGCCGTTCTTTTATGCAGAAGGATTTTGGTTTGGGTCATATTTCCGGTGATAATCAGGACGAACAGGATCTTAACCTTTCTGTTTCTTTCGATCATCGTTTTAATAGCAATCTCAGAAGCATCACCAGATATTATCTTACTTACTACACCGCAGATATGAGTGTAGCCTGGCAGCAAACCAATAATGCTGTAAGTCAGGATGTTTTTAAACAAACACTCCACCGATTTGAACAGCAATTTTCGTACAGTAATAACAATTCATATCAGCTTGTTGGAGGCGTTGGCGGAAGCCTAGAAAACATGAATGACAACGCACTAAACAATGTAAATTCATTAGAAAATTTCTTTTCTTTTATTCAGGGCGAATGGACACCTTTTCAGAAATTAAAGGCTGTTGGCGGATTGCGCTACGACCATACCAACAATTTTGGAGGAAGACTGAATCCAAGTTTTGGATTGCAATATTTCATGACTCCCAAAATAACTTTTAAGGCCGGAATTGGTACAGGTTTTAAAGCTCCTGATTTCAAAACCAATTACTTAGTGTTTTACAATTCCAGCAGCAACTATCTGGTTATTGGTAATGCAGTCCTCGCTCCTACTCTACAGCAAATGCAACAAGACGGACAGATAAGTGAAATTAGACAATATGTACTTAATCAGACCGCCGGAAATCTTCAGGCTGAAAAAAGCACATCTTACAATGCAGGATTAATTCTGGAGCCTTCTAAAAAAATTAAAATCGAAGGAAATGTATTTTATCATAAAATAACCAATCAAATCAACAGCATACAAGTTGCTACAGGTACAAACAACAGGATTATCTACACGTATCAAAATCTTCCTGAAGCCGTGAACAAAGGCTTTGAAATTGGCATAAAATACAGTCCGCTAAAAAATCTGGAAATAAGTACAGGATATCAATACTTAATTGCGAAAGACCTTAGCGTAAAAGACAGTATCAGTGCAGGAAAATGGCCTTATAGTCAAAACATACATGATCCCGCCACAGGAAACTCTTATAAGCCGCGTCCATCTGATTATTGGGGAATTGAAAATCGTTCCCGTCATATGGCAAACGCAGCTGTTTTTTACAATTATACTCCCTGGAAACTTAATGCCAATGTAAGGGTAAACTTTAGGGGCAAATATCCGTTTGGAGATCGCAACGGAAATCAATTCATCGATAAGTACGATATTTTTGTAAAAGAATATTGGCTTACCAATGCCAGTCTGGAAAAACGCTTGCTAAAAGACCATCTTAGCATCAGATTTACTGCAGATAATATTTTCAATTATACCGATCCGCTAATGCCCGGACAGCCCGGAAGAATTCTTCTTGCAGGCGTAAGTTACCGATTCTTTAAAGATCAATAAAATAACAAACATTAATACTTTCTAAATGATAACAAACAAAACCGTTAAAAAATACAGCGCACTGCTACTACTTTTTACAGTAACATTTTTCAGCTCGTGCAGCAGTAATGAAGAAGATACAACTGCTTCTCTGGCAGATGGTAAAAGTACAGTAATCACAGATCTTGCCGGAGATACCGGAGCTTCTATGGGTGGCGGTACAGATGGCAAAGAACAAAGAAGCTTTCATACTTTTCTTTTCCGTTTTAGTGATCAAAAACAAATATGGCTTCACACAAAAGCGGATTCCTTGCAATATATGAAAACATCCAACTGGGATTTGGCTTTTATGGGGCCTTATAATAGTGAAGTTTTTGTAAATAATGCAAAATACCAATACAATCCCGGTTTTGGCGGTCCAGCCGAAAAAACAGCTGTGATTCTGGTTAATGAAGATTATAAAAATGTAAGCCAGGCTCCTTCTGATGCCAATTTTGATAGCAGCGAAGTGACCAAAATAGGCTGGGCATCATCTGAAAGTTCTGCCGGCTGGTTTTATTACAGTTTAAGCAGTCATATTATGCAGTCGATTCCAAATCGTACCTATGCAATAAGACTTCCGAATGGGAAATATGCCAAACTGCAGCTCATAAATGCTTATAAAGGCAATCCGCCTGCTGTAACTGACCTTAACTGGCCAGCTCCTTATTTTACCTTTAAGTATTATGTTCAAAATGACGGAAGCAAAAATTTAAACACAAACTAATTATTACATGAAAAAAATTAAAACCCTAATTAAAGAAATACCACAAATACTTTTGCCTCTTTTGCTCCTTGTTGTACTACTAACAGCATGTTCATCAGATGATAAACCCGCAGATTCAGAAAACGGTGGTGAAAATCCCGGAACAGAGGTGCCCGATAACGGCTTGTTTTATAAAGTAATACATGTAAAAAATTATCAGGGAAGCACTTCTGATGACAATCCTACTGCTCCATCGGCAACGCTCTATTACAGTCTTGAAGAAAACAAAGCTGTGGAAGGTTCTTATAAAAAAACAAAAAAATGGGACTTGGCGTTTGGCGGACTTTATGCCAGTTTTTTATCTGGAAATAATGGCAGCAATACACAAAATAACGGTTCTCTTGCAGGCGGTGTTGGAGGAATTACAATTGTCGCTAAACATTTTAATGATGTAGTTGATATTCCGGCCGACAATCAGTTCAAAACAGGTATCGACCTTATTGGTACAGATGATGCAGGTTCCTTTGGTAACGGAACCGGATGGTACTTATACGATTTTGGAGGTGAAGTGGTAACTGATGGCACTAATCCTCAAAAAGCACACGTAGCTTATGCGCTTGGAGAATCTCTTAAAATTGCGAACGGAACTGTGATTCCGGCCAGAACAATTATCCTAAAAACAGCTAACGGAAATTACGCCAAAATTAAAATGATTTCTGTTTACAAAGATGTATACACCTCTGCCGAGTGGTTTAAAGATACTCCGCATATGTACTACACTTTTGACTATGTAATGGTTCCCAAAGGAAGTACCAAATTTGAAATTAAATAACCCTATCCTAATTAACATGACTATTAAAATTACCCAATTAAAAACAATGTCATTTTTTACTGCTTTCATCTTATTTAGTCTCTTAACTTCATGTGATAATGAAGAAGACAGATGGACAGATGTAAAAGGAGAAACCATTAAAGAAGTTGTTACAGACCTTGATGCAAAACGCATTCTATCTTTTAAAGTCACAAATCCGGGCGAAAGTCAGGCTTTATACAGCGCTGTCGATAACGTAAAAAAAACGATTACAGTTTATCTGCCCTCTTTTTACGAATATCAATATCTGGAAACTGCTATAACATTACCGCAAAAAACTACAATTTTTCCCGTTGCCACAGAGTTGCTTCCTGTATTTAGTAAAACTCCCGTAACTTATACTACAAAAGCCTCAGATGGAACAACTGCTGTTTATACTGTTAAAATTGTGATACAACAGCCGGAAATAATTTTAAAAGAATTGTCTACCGAAACTGAGATTTTTAACATTCAGGCAGGATCTTCTCTAACTGTAAAAGGAGAAAACTTCGTACCGTCTTATGAAGTCACAAAGTTATTTATTGTAGATGCACAAGGAAACAAAAAATTCCAGTTGAAACAATATAATGATGGAGTCGATATTGCAAGTTTTTATATTATGTACTCATTTCCTACACTTGAAAACGGTCTTCAGACCGATACTGATTATTGGCTGTTGATGGAAAGCTATAATGTTTCTAAAACAATGAAATATCCTTTCAGGATCACCAATTAAATAAGAAAATAAAAAAATGCCTGTCTTCGCTTCCAGGGTAATGAAATAAGCCACTTAATCTATTTAATATAAAAAATTATGAAAAAATTAATTTTATCAATTGTAGCATTGGCTGCTATTTCAATGACATCTTGTAGCAATGACGAACAAACTGTTGATTCACAAGCAAAAGCAAAAGAACAAGAAGGATCAAGCAATCTAACAAAAAAAGCTTTACTTGATCTTTGTACTGTAACTGCAACCTCTGTAACTGTAAACAGATGGCAGGCTCCATCCTCTGTTGATGCCAACTGGACTCCGGTTGCTGCAACAATTGGCGGTGTAAATGTACAATGGGAAGGAATTTACGGTGCCTCTGTACGTCCTGTAGGCAATACGGGAAAATGGTATGTAGGTACAATAGACCTAAGTTCAACTTGTGATGAGTGGGGAACCTGGAAAACGGCGGTTGCTGTAAAAAATGCAGCAGCTAATCTTGGTACCGCTCCAACAGACAAATACAATGTATTAGGATATAACGGTACTATATCAGGAACAAGTTACGGTTTAGGATATTATTCATACAATATCACTACGCATGTTATGACTCCTTCTAAAGCGATTGTAATCTGGAAAACAAACTCAGGAACAGATGCTACATCTGTTACAAGTCCTTCATCAGCTACAGAAGCTTATTTGGTTAAAGTAACAAGTGTTACTCCAGGTACTTCAAGCAGTACAATAAACTATAACTGGACAAAAGTATTATAATTAATAACGCGTAAAAAAGAACATGGGATCATGAAATGTTTAAAGGTTACTTGCAGCAAAGCTGACCGGCGATCTCTGCATATTACCCCTATCCTATCATTCCCCCATGACTATCAAACGGCCTTATAAATTACCGTAAGCATCGAAAGTACAGGCATTTTAAAAAATAAAAAGCAAGCCAATCAATGAGCTGCAAAACTAATAAATAAAATCTTTTAAAAATTAAATACCCCATACAATCATGGATAAAAGCAACAAAACCGGTATATTTTTACATACCGCTATACTACTTTTCTTATCAACACTCTTTTTTTCGTGTGATACAGAATATGTTGATAAAATCAATGACATTCCAGGTGATGTAATTAAAGTTCCCGGATACACCCAAATCGAATCATTTACTTTTAAGGATACCGAAAATAATGCTATTAATGGAGCCCTAACTGATGATGCTATCATCATTACCTGGAGCAGTTATATGGCATTGCCGGAAACCATTAAACCCGAGATTATTCTTGGTACAGAAGCAACTATTAGTCCCGCATCAGGCGCAGAAGTCCCTTTTAAAGACGGTACTGTATATACTGTTACTTCAAAAGCAGGCACTACAAAAAAATATACCATCAAAATAGACATTAGACAAAAAGAGCCTAAAAGCTGGACATATAATTCTGGAGATTTTTTATACAAAGGGTTTATGCAAAGAATGACCAATAATGAGTCGGCAACCGGCGTAGATAATTTATGGTTAAGTCTTAAAGATACCAAAGTATATTTTGTAGATGCTACTGATAAAAAAACAGAATACACCGCAGAAATAGTTTATCTGGGAGTTGGAGACGGCGGATTATTTCCCGATTATGGAGTGTACTACTTTCCTCCTGATAATATGCCTGCGGGAAAATATGATATGCGTATTAAGAATGGTGCGTATGTACTTCAAAACACAAGTGTAGATAACAGGTTTAAAGTTGAGGTTGCAGAACCTGATTATTTTTCCGCTGAAAGATATGGTACTCCAATCGAGAAACAAGCTGGTGAAACCTTTGAAATTCGAGGTGGAATGATGAATACCATAACAGCTGCAGTTCTTTATAATAACAAAGCTAAAACTTTAATTTATCCTGTCGAAATTGTAAGTCTTACTCCCTATAAGGCTGTGTTAAAAGTACCATCAGGAATTCCTGCAGGAATATATGACAGAATTAGATTTACCACCAATGATGGTTCTTCAGTTTTAAATTATAGTGTAACTATTAAGTAATATTTTTTTTGAAAAGAATAAAGCCTTTAGATCAATCATTTCTAAAGGCTTTTTCTCCAACTTTCTCAACACTTGGAATTTGCTTTTTTTATTGGAATTTTTACCCAATTTCCTTCTTCCATTATTATTCTTTTACATCCTAATCATGAATTGCTTAACTTTTAAAAGTAGTTTGCTGAAGTTCTTCCAAAGATTTTCCTTTGGTTTCCGGCATCATAAAAATCACGAAAAGCAATTGAAATACCATCATTACAGCAAAAATTAAAAATACAGTTCCGGCTCCAATCGTCGAGAATAAAAAAGGAATCATGGACGGAATAATAGCTGCCAGAATCCAATGTACTGATGAACCAAATGCCTGGCCGCTGGCACGTAAATGATTGGGAAAAATCTCTGAGATAAAGACCCAAATTACAGCACCTTGTCCTATGGCATGCGAAGCAATAAATAAGAATAAAAAAACAGGTACCTGCATGCCTTCCCATTTTAGAAAAAAAGCAATCGAGACCAATCCCAGAGAAATAATATAGCCAACAGATCCAATATACATTAACACTTTTCGACCCAAAACGTCAATTAAAAAAACACCAATAAGTGTAAATAATAAATTAGTTACACCAATACCCACACTGCTAATTAAGGCTGCACTTTGTTCTAAGCCAGCTTCTGCAAAAATCCTTGGCGCATAATATAAAAATGCATTAATTCCTGAAAACTGATTAAATACTGCAATTAAAAAAGCCAGCATCAATGGATATCTGTATTTTTTCAAAAATATAGTCTCTTTCTTTAAATCCTTATTATCTTCCTGACCAATATGGAGTTCCTGCATTAAATCTTCAATACGTGCTGTAGGGTCAATTTTTTGTAAAATCGTTTTGGCTTCATCAATTCTTGATTTAGAAAGTAACCATCTTGGACTTTCCGGAATCGTAAAAACAATTACCGTATAAAAAAAAGCAGGAAAAGCCATTATACCAATCATCCATCGCCAGGCATTTTCTCCTGCATCCCGCAATAAATAATTGGACAAAAAAGCCATCAAAATTCCCAAAACAATATTAAACTGATATAACGAAACCAATCTTCCTCTATCTTTTGCAGGCGCAATTTCTGAAACATAAGCCGGTGCCGCAATAGTCGATGCGCCAATCCCTAATCCGCCTAAAAATCTAAAAAAGGCAAAAGTCCAGGGATCGTTTGCCAAAGAGGAACCAATTGCCGAAACCAAAAATAAAATTCCAATCCAGATAAGGGTCTTTTTTCTTCCTAATACATTGGTAGGAATACCTCCAAAAATAGCTCCTGCCACAGTTCCCCATAAAGCCATAGCCATTACAACAGAACCGTGAAAAACATCCGAAGTATGCCATAATTCCTGTAATCTGGTATCGGCACCAGAAATTACAACGGTATCAAAACCAAATAAAAATCCAGCCAATGCAGCTGTAACAGACCATAATAATATTTTGTTCATAGTGGTATTTATTACTTTAATAATACAAACTTTATTTGCAGATTATTGGTTGTAAAAATGAATGACAGAACTTGCCTTTATATAGAAAGAGCCAGACTAATTTCAAAATTCAAAACAATTACTAAAACGTTTTACTAAATTACAAATATATACCTTTTCAGTATTCAAAAAGGAATAAAATGATATTTTAGAAAAACAATACCCGCAATATAATAGAGCAATAAAATTTAAATATGTATTATTACCGGTAAAAAACTAAGATTAATAAAAATTTTTAAGATATGTTTCTAATAAACTGGTAGGTAAAGTCAAAATACACTAAAACGATTTAGTATGTTTGTAATAATTTATAATTTTTCTAAACCAAAACTATTGCTAATTATCAAAAACCACATGTATGTTTCATTTATTAATTAAAAGACAAAGTATTAAAATTCTAATTTTACTGTTGCTGATCTTTAGTCAAAATTCAGTTTTTGCTTTTCAAAAATTAGAACAAAATCTATCTGCACAGGATACCACAAAAGTTCCTAAAGAAATTGAAGATCCTGAAAACATTGGCATTAATAAAGAACCGGCTCATGCTACCTTAATGCCTTATGCTTCGCTAAAAGAAGCGTTGACAGCAAACAGATATGCCTCTACTTTTAGTAAAAGTTTAAACGGAATGTGGAAATTTAATTGGGTCGACTGGCCTCAAAAACGTCCCGTAAACTTTTACAAAACAGATTATGATGTATCGCAATGGAAGGAAATAAAAGTACCATCGAACTGGCAGATTGAAGGTTATGGTACGCCGTATTACAGCAATTACAATTATATTTTTCAGAAAGACTTTCCTAAAGTTATGAGTACGCCGCCTGAAAAATTTACTGCTTTTCACGAAAGAAATCCTGTTGGTAGTTATCGCCGTGATTTTACGGTTCCGGAAAACTGGAAAGGAAGACGCATTTTAATCACTTTTGATGGGGTTGATGCGGGGTTCTTTATTTGGGTAAACGGAAAAAAAGTAGGTTACGGAGTAAACAGCAGAAATGCAGCTGAATTTGATCTGACCAAATATCTTATTCCCGGCAAAAACACACTGGCTGTAGAAGTCTACCGTTTTACAACGGGAAGTTATTTAGAAGATCAGGACATGTGGCGTTTAAGCGGTATTTTTAGAAACGTAACACTATGGAGCACTCCGCAACAACATATTAGAGATTATTTTATAAAAACGAATCTCGATAAAAATTACAAAGACGCGCAAGTTATCGTTACGGCCAAAGTAAAAAATTATGGTAAAACGGTAACAAAAGCCCGTACTATAGAAGCAACTCTTTACGACGGACATGATTTTGTTGGCGCCATAGGAAAAAAAATAGTTCCGGCTTTAAAACCAGGTCAGGAAATTACTGTTGATGTAAGCTTTAATGTTTTTAATCCTAAAAAATGGACTGCTGAAACTCCTCATCTTTACACGACTGTAATTGATTTGAAACAAGGCAAAAATAGTATCGAAAAACTGTCTTCTAAAACAGGTTTTAGAAAAATTGAAATCAAAGGAAGATTGTTTACTGTAAATGGTGTTGCGATAAAACTGAAAGGAGTCAATCGCCACGAAAACTGGCCAGACGATGGTCACGCTATTACAGAAGAACAAATGATAAAAGATATACTTTTAATCAAGCAAGCCAACTGCAATCATGTGAGAACAAGTCATTATTCTAATGATCCCCGATGGTATGAGCTATGCGATGAGTACGGTCTTTATTTGGTTGCCGAGGCCAATGTTGAATGTCACGGCGCTATGAATGAATTTAATGATGAACCCCGTATGAAAGCGGCTATTGTAGACCGAAATGTAGCAAATACGGAAAACTTTAAAAATCATCCTTCGGTTTTAATCTGGTCTTTAGGAAATGAAAACGGAACTGGCGGCGTGAATTTTAGGGCGGCATTAGAAACAATCAAAAAAATAGATCCTACCCGTCCAACACATTACGAAGGTTTTGGTATTGCATTAAATAATCCTGCAGATATTGACAGCCAGATGTACACGGATGTTTTTAATCTGGAAAAACATGCTAAAGATCAAAGCTTAACCAAACCCTTTTATTTATGTGAATATGCTCATGCCATGTTCAACTCTATGGGATCTGTAGATATCTATAATGACTTATTTGATCAATATCCTGCGCTGCTTGGTGGTGCAATCTGGGAATGGCAGGATCAGGGAATTTACAACAATCGCGATCCTAAACATCCTATAACGGCTTTTGGAGGTGGTTTTGGTGAATATCCTAATGATCAATATTTTATTCATAAAGGGGTTGTATTTTCTGACCGAACTTTAAAACCACATTATCCGGAATTAAAACATGCCTATCAATGGATTACAATTTCAGATAAAGACAGTAAAAATTGTGTTTTCACTATCAAAAACCGTTATGAAACCAAAAATTTAAATAGCCTTGATGCAAAATGGGAATTAACGCAAGATGGTAATTTAAGAGCTTCGGGCGATTTAAAAACTGGTTCTGTAAATCCTGGTGAAGAGAAAGAGATCAAGATACCTTTTGATATTTTGTATAAACCGGGCTCTGAATATTTCTTACGAATTTCGTTTGCTCTTGCAGAGGATGAATTATGGGCAAAGAAAGGATACGAAGTGGCCTCTCAGCAATTTGAACTTCCGGTAAATATTCCGGCAATTTCGCAACATATTGCCGAAGGAAACTTATCTGTAAAGAACAATAGAAATACCGTTCAGCTTATTGGTAACAATTTTAAAATTGAATTTGACAAGAATAAAGGAACGTTTTCTAAAATTGAAAAAAATGGTAATAATATTTTGCAGGAAAACGGAGGTCCGCTTTTGCATTTATGGCGTGCACCACACAGGAAAGATGATATGTGGGCTTATGAAAATTGGGAGAAATATGGCCTGAAATCGATCAAATGGGTAACAAGTGACATCAAAACTCAAAAAATATCCGGTGGCAGTTACGAGATTAAAGCGACATTAACCGGAACAGGAAAAGAAAACTTTAAGGTTGTACATCGTGTTTTTTACACCATTAACGGAAATGGTACTATTAAGGTAACAAATGATATTAGTTTTAATGATCCAAAATTAATTTTAGCCCGAATTGGTGTTCGAATGTTTTTAAATAAAGAGTTAGACCAATTTGATTACCTGGGACGCGGACCAATGGAAAACTATCCGGACCGAAAAAGTGGTTTTGATGTTGGTCATTATTACAGCACTGTAAAAGAACAGATGACGCCCTACGAAAAACCTATGGAATCCGGAAATCATGAAGATGTACGATGGGCAAATATAAAATCTCAAAGCGGTTTAGGGCTTACCGTTAAACAAGGAGACGATTTACTGCAAGTTGCCGCATTGCCGTATAGCGATGAAGAAATGGAAAATGTAGAATACAAAATAGATTTGCCACAAAGTAGAGGAACTGTATTGTGCATTTCGCATAAAACGCTGGGAGTTGGTTCCTGGGGATGTGGTCCAAAACCATTAGAACAATATATGGTGTATGCAAAAGCTACTTCGTTTAACTATGAAATCGATTTGAATTCGAAGTAAGAATCCACTCTTTCACAATCGAAAAAATAAAATTAATTTTTTAGGATCAACATAGAAAATTTCATACTCACAATTTTTTAACCACAGAGAACACAAAGGTTTTTCGCAGAGTTCACTAAGGTGTCTGTTGTGTTTACTCCATCGAAGCACACAAAGCTCTGTAACTTTGTGTTTTTATTAAACTTGTATATTTTAAAAAACTTTGCGTTCTCTGTGGTAAAAAAATTTAACCGCAGAGAACACAAAGGTTTTTCGCAGAGTTCACAAAAGTTATTCTGTGTTTACACAATCTGACACAAAGCTTTGTGAACTTGCCTTTTTTACAAAACTTAGCATATCAAAAAAAACTTTGCGCTCTTTGCGGTAAAAAAAATTAACCGCAGAGAACACAAAGGTTTTTCGCAGAGTTCACTAAGGTTATTCTGTGTTTACACAATCTAAGGACACAAAGCTTTGTGAACTTTGCCTTTTTACAAAAACTTAGCATATCAAAAAAAACTTTGCGCTCTTTGCGGTAAAAAATTTAACCGCAGAGAACACAAAGGTTTTTCGCAGAGTTCACTAAGGTTTATTCGGTGTTTACACAATCTAAGGACACAAAGCTTTGCGAACTTTGCCTTTTTAAAAAACTTAGCATATCAAAAAAAACTTTGCGCTCTTTGCGGTAAAAAAATTAACCGCAGAGAACACAAAGGTTTTTCACAGAGTTCACTAAGGTGTATGTTGTGTTCACAAAATAAGCAAACAGAGCTTTGTGAACTTTGTGTTTTTATTAAATTATATATTTCAAAAAACTTTGCGTTCTCTGTGGTAAAATCTCAAAGTAATCTCAAAGTAATCTCAAAGCTTTGCGAACTTTGCCTTTTTTAAAAACTTAGTATATAAAAAAAACTTTGCGCTCTTTGCGGTAAATCTTAGCGCTCTTTGCGGTAAAATCACTCTTCAGTAATTTTAAAAGAATAAGATCCAGATTTAAGCTGAATCACTTTATATAATCCTTCTTTACTAACACTAATATCCTTTGCATTACAAGTAAAATTACTGTTCTTTTCTAAATAAAAACTCGCAGTAGCATTTGGCGGAACCAATACTTCGTAAAATACTTTTTTGTTTTCTCTTTTCCAGTTCGACACTATTTTCCCGTAAGGAGATGTATGTTCTGATTCGAAATAAGTAAGGTCTTTTACAAAATTGGGTTTTAAAATTATATGCTTAAAACCCGGCAAATTTTCGTCAGGAAAAATACCGCCCAATCCTTTGTACATCCACGCTCCTATTTCTCCAAACATAATATGATTCATCGAAGCGTCATTTTTTTCAACATTCAAAGGCCAGTTTTCAAACAAAGTGGTAGCCCCATTTTTGATCCAATATCCCCAGGAGGGAAAATCTTCCTGAGAAGCAATTTTATAAGCAGCATCGGCATAGCCATTTTCGCTTAATGCATTTAGCAAAGACTTTGTGCCTAATAAACCAACATCAAGATGAAAATTAGTTTCCTGTACTTTTTTATACAAATTATCGGCTACTTTTTGTTTGTATGCATCAGGAACTAATCCCCAATATAATGGGCCGGACAATTCTGTTTGAGTACCGCTGCAATACAAATAGGTACTTTTATTTAAGAATTGTTCATTGAATACACTTTTAATTTTTTCTGCCAAATTAAAATAGTGATCGGCCTCGTTGGTGTTTCCTAACAGTTTTGCGGTCTTGGCTAAAATTAAAACATCTGTATAATAATACATTGTAGAAGTAAGCGGTTTCGAACTGGTGCTTTTTACAGGAACCCAATCGCCTAATCCCCAATCTGTAATACCGGTTGGATATTTCTTATCAATTAAATCTACATACTTTTTTATGTTGGGATACATTTTGGTCAACAAACGGGCATCGCCATAAAACTCATATATTTTCCACGGAATAATCGCTATAGAACTCGTCCAGTCAGGGCCGGTTGCAAATTCATAGCCAAATGCTCCGGGGTTTGGAACAATATTAGAAATTCCTCCATCGGGTTGTTGCTCGTCCTGATGATCGGCGAGCCATTTTTCGTAAATGGTAATTGCGTCAAAATTATACAATCCCGTTTCTATATTCGTGTGCGCGTCGCCTGTCCAGCCGTTTTTTTCGCGTTGCGGGCAATCTGTCGGATAACCAAATAAATTTGCGAGATAACTACTATTTGTTGCTTCCCATATTTTATTAAAAACCTGATTCGAAGTTTTAATTTTCCCCACGGCAGGCACATCGCTGTGCATTTCAAGCGCAACAAGATTATGATGATCTAGTGCAAAAGGCCGGCTTGAAGTTACTTCTACATATTGAAATCCTTTGTAATTAAATTTTGGAGAAAAACTTTCTTTATCATTTCCTTTTGCAATAAAAATATCGGTCTGAAAAGGATCAGTATTGTCAGTGGGTCTGTAATGCAAATCTATATTAGAAAGATCGACCATTCCGTTTTTGTACAAACGTTCTGCGTGTTTTATTCTGAAAATAGTTCCGGAAACTGCATTTTTGATCGAAAGGCTCACTGTTCCGGCAATATTTCTGGGGAAGGTAAAAACCGATAAAGTGTCATTTATTCTGTTTACTTTCGTTGGTTTTAAATGTGCCGTAACCCGAATTGGATGCAATTGCTGTGACACTAATTTTGATGATGGCGATTGTACAATTATGGCTTTATTCCAGTTGCTATCGTTAAAATCAGGTTTGTTCCAGTTGCTCATTTCTTTGCGCGCATCATAATGTTCACCAGTATAAATGCTGTTAAAAATTACAGGGCTATCAGCCGTTTTCCATGTTTCATCTGTAACTATTGTTTCGGTAGTATTATCAGAATAAGTAATTCTGATATTGACCAGACAACGAGGACGATTTCTCCAAATTGTTTTATCAAAATGCCAAACTGCAGTCGATTGGTGGTTGTACCAGCCGTTTCCTAACAAAATACCAAAGGCATTTTTTCCGTTTTGCAGCTGCTTTGTAATATCGAGCGTTGCATACAAATTTCTACTGTCGAATTTGGTAAACATAGGATCCAGCATTCGATCTCCTGCCTTTTTTCCGTTCACATAAAATTCATATAATCCGCCTGCCGTAATATAAACACGAGCCGTTTTTATCGTTTTTGCTGTTGTAATTTCTTTCCTGAAATAAGGAGCCGGTTTGTAATTCATATCATGAGAATCAGATATCCAACTGCCTTTCCAATCGCTCGATTGCAGCATCGCCGTTTCAAAACGCTGAATTTTTGAAATCTTTATTTTATTTTTTCCATCCCAAATTTTTACTCTCCAGAAATAAGTAGTAAAAGATTTCAGAGCGATTCCGCTATAAGGAATTAAAATAGCATCAGAGGCTACTTTTCCGGTATTCCAGACAAATCCTTTGCCTTTTTTTAAAGCAATCGAATCTGTTGCGATTTCTATTTGATAGGCTGTTTGTAGTACATTATGTCCGCTGACACTTAATTGCCACGAAAGTCTTGGCTGAGGTACATCAATTCCTAACGGATTAGCCAAATGCTCGCACTTGAGATTTACAGGAGTTTGAGAATAACCCGCGAAACTCATTAACAGAAAAAGGAAAAACGAATATATTGTTTTAGTAATTTTTTTATGCTGTATTATCATTAGATTTTCTTTTTTTTAATAGTTGCATTGGTTTTAATATTATTAAAGAATCGCCAATTTTAAAGTATCAATTTCCTGACTAGCCTCCTGCTTTAGCTGGAGGTAATAATTAGCGCAATAATAGGCTTTAGCCAAATCACACATTTTTGGCTAAAGCCGTTGAGATTGATTTTATATAAACCGCAGCTAAAGCTGGAGCCTAGTCAAAAAAACTTAGGATATCTTCGAGAGATTTTTTCGACAATGTTTTCAAAATCCATTCAAGTTAAAACACAATCAATTATATTTTTTAAAGAATTGCGTTTTAAATTTCCTCTAAAACTGCTGCCCATCCTCCATTTTTAACCATTTTTACTTCGATGTTAGCAGCATTGGTAACTGTGAAATTCTTTTTTCTATAATCCATTGCCTGATATCCTGCGTTGATGCCGTCTTCGAATGAAGTGACTTTATATGATTTTCCGGCTTTTAAAAAGTCCAGATTTAATTTAAAATTCCTTTGCTTTTCGGCATTATCAGTGATTCCGCCAATAAACCATTTCGTGCCTTTTCTTTTTGCAACAATGGCATATTCTCCCGCTTTTGCTTCTAATGCTTTGGTTTCATCCCAGGTTGTGGGTACCGAAGTTATAAAGTCAGTACATTCTTTCTCGCGATAGTAATTCGTTGGATTATCGGCCAGCATTTGCAAACCGCTTTCAAAAACCACAAACAAAGCAAGCTGATAAGCTCTTGTACCTATACTTGCAGAATTTGGTCTTTCGGATCTGTATACTTCGGGCTGCATGCTAATCATGGCACCGGGTGTATAATCCATTGGGCCAACTGCATTTCGCATAAAAGGAAGGTACAGACTGTTATCCGGTTTACAGCCTTCCATTTGTTCCATTCCCCTTACTCCTTCGTACGATATTACATTAGGATATTTGTATTCTAATCCTGCAGGTTTAAACGCGCCGTGAAAATCTACCAATATTTGATGTTTTGCTGCTTCTTTGGCTACATTTTCATAATAGTTGACCATTACCTGATCACTGCGATCCATGAAATCAATTTTTACGCCTGAAATTCCCCATTCTTTAAAGGTTTTGAAAACGCCCTTATTTTTATCAACCGTAAGCCATGTAAGCCATAATACGATACCCACATTTTTTTCTTTACCATATTTGATCAATTCATGAACATTGACATTTGGATTTGGTGAATAAGGATCTTCTGTGCTATTGGCCCAGCCTTCATCCATAATGATATATTTTATTCCAAATTTTGAAGCAAAGTCGATATAATATTTATAAGTATCTAAATTATAACCTGATACAAAGTTCACATCCGGACCATAAGGCGTAGCGCCGTTCCACCATTCCCAGCTGGCTTGTCCGGGTTTTATCCAAGCGGTTTCTGTTAGTTCGCTTTTTGGAGCCAGTTTCAGGGTCATCGTATTTTCTATAAGCTGTTTGTCCTCTTTGGTAATGACAAAATAACGCCACGGAAAACTTCTTGTTCCTTTGGTTTTTGCTATATAATTGGCTTCTTTGAGGATTTTAAGGCTTCGGTCTCCGTCGGGACCAAATTCTAAAGGCGTTTTAGGAAACGCAGCTGTAATTCCTTTTACGGTTCCTTTCAAAAACAAACAAGGATAATCAGAAAGATCAGATTCGCTAATTAATATTTTGTATTGCTTTTTAGAATCGACTAAAACAGGAAGTACAGCCATTTTATCAGATGGTTTCCAATCTTTGACCGCTGTTTGCGAATAGGCTTCTTCATAAGCGGTTTTAAAACCTCCCGGCTGTTGTAAATGCAATAGATAATCCTCCGGAAAATTAACCGAGAAATCTTCATTAAGTACTTCAATTTCGCCTTTTTTAGCCGTTATGAATCGGTATGCAATTCCATCATCAAAAGCACGAAATTCTACTGCGTAATCTCCTTTAAAATTTAATACTAAATAATTATAGTTATTCGATACTGATGAAAATTTTAACGGAACAATTGGTTTAATTTCTTCCTTTACTTTTCCTGTTTTGCTTCCTGTTACTTTAGGATTTAGCCCTAAGGTTTCATTTTTCAGAATTAATGCCAAATGATTATTTGATGCTAATTCTTCGTTATTAATGTTTACTGAAAAATAAATTTTATCTTCTAAAACAATCGAAGCTTTTATTGCTCCGTTGGGCGAAAGGAGTTCAAACTTTTTTTGGGAATAACCGTGGGAAAATCCCAATACAAAAAACAGGCAAATCAATACTTTAATTGTTTTCATTTCAAATCGGTTTTATATAAATAACGTCCCAAAAAAAAGGGACGCTACTTTAATTTATACTATACAATACATTCTTATTATTTGGTTATCACTTGTATTTCACCGCCATTCGTAAACAAATCGTGCGAAACGAAATAGCCGTCGATCTTGGCGCCATTTACTTTTATAGTTTCCAGATTTCTTTTACCATTCGGATTTTTGATCGTTACTTTTTTGCCTGCAGGTGTTGTCCATGCTACTTCTTTAAAAATAGGAACCGTCACAATATATTCGGGATCGGCAGGAGATAACGGGTAAAGTCCCAGTGCACCAAACACGTACCAGGACGACATTTCGCCCGCATCATCCATACCGGACATGGCCAGTTTTTCAGGCCCAATTCCGTACATTGTTTCTAATATTTCGTCTATTCTTTTTTGTGATTTTTCAGGTTTATTTACAAAATAATACGAAAACGGAGCTTCGTGATCCGGTTGGTTACCATGACAATATTGCCCAATAAAACCTGATATATTCCAGGCAATATAATTGGGATTCCATGGTTTTGTAAAAAAATCATCGAGTTTGTCTTCAAAAGGTTTTGCGCCTCCGTACAGTTTTACCAAGCCAGGCATATCCTGTGGGGCAAAAAATGATAACTGCCACGCATTTGCTTCACGATACATGTATTCATAGTACGGAAACTCAGGATTAAATGGTGTTACCCATTTACCATCGGCCAATTTACCTCTCATAAAACTGGTCGATTTATCAAATACATTTGCATAATTTTTAGAACGTTTTACCAGATCATTATAATGTTCTGTATCCTTTAGTTCTTTGGCCAATAATGCCAATGCATGGTCATCATAAGCATATTCTAAAGTTTTAGTAACTCCTGCATTTCCTTTGGTTTCGACTACAGGATTTTTTATATCCTGTTCCGGAACATATCCTTTTGCAATATATTCTGCAATGTGAGGTCTTGTACCGCCTTCTTTATACGCATTATTTAATAGTAATTCGTATGCTTTTTTAACATCATATTTTCTGATACCTCTCATGTAAGAACCTGCAATAAAAGAGGCTGCATGATCTCCGTGAAAAAATGTTGGCATAAAACCTTTAATTTCTCCTTCGTTGATCATCGAACTAATGATATCGCTGGTTTCATCCGGTGAAAAAATGCTTAACAAAACCAGTTTATTTCTGTAATCATCCCACAATGAAGGAAGTGTATAATAATGATAGTTTTCTTTTCGAACTTTTCCCGCTTCATCTGTGAATTGTCCGTTGACGTCACTTCGTAAAGCCGGCCATAAAAACGATCTGTACAACATACTGTAAAACATTACATTTTGCTGGTCGTTTCCTCCTTTTACCTGAATTTTAGAAAGCAGGTTTTCCCATTTTGTGCTTCCTTCTTCAAAAACTTTGTTGAGGTTTTTATCTCCTACTTCTGCTTTCAGATTTTCAATTGCATTCTCTACACTCACAAAAGACAAGGCTATTTTTACCGTTACCGGTTTTGTATCTCCGTCTTTTATATTTACCAAAGTATATCCGCCACTTTTAGCAATATCTTTGGTATCCAATTTTTCAATCGCACTGCTTAATGTGGCATAAAAATATATTTTTTCGCCTCCTGTTCTTTGAAAACCGCTTACAGCATTGTTGCCTTCCTGCTTGATTTGCCAATCGTCTACATGATTATTGGCTTTGCCCAGATCAAAAAGTACTTTTCGGCCTTTGTTGTTTTTAAAAGTATATTCGTGTATTCCGCAACGCAATGTAGAACTTAATTTTACCTGTACATTATAGTCTTTTAAATATACTTCGTAATAAGCCGGACTTGCTTTTTCCTGATCATGGCTAAAAGATGATTTGTACGGAAATGCTGCTCCGTCAGGAACGGGTAAAAGCGGAATATGACAAAGGTTCCAATGTCCTTTATTGGTATGGGTAAATCCTAAAATTGACGTGTCCTCATACTCATATCCTGCACCGGATCTGTACTTTGTCATAGGGCTTAATTGTACCATTGCATTAGGTACAGATGAGCCCGGAAAAACTAATCCTGCCCAAACACGCATATCTGCGGGTGGTGTATAACCTATTATTTTGGTATCTAATAAAGGTGCAGTACCAATAAACGGATTTACCAAAGCTGTATATTTTCCTTTTGCAAGTCCGCCACCGGATTTCTGTGCCGCCGCATTAAAGCCAAAAATAGACATAGAAAGGGCTGCAAGAACGATATTCTTGTTTAATTTTATCATTTTATAAAGAATTAAAACGTGTTACAAATAGCTATAGTTCCAGTAATTTTGGATGTTTTTGGTACGTATCCCACAATAATTCACCAAACAATGTATTGGTCCATGCAAACCATGATCTTGTGAAATTTTTAGCGTCGTCTTTATGAAAAGATTCGTGCATAAAACCGGTGTCTCCATGCGATGCTTTCAACATTTTGATACATTGTTTTATTTCATTTTGATCAGATGTTGTGTAAGCTCTCATTACTAATGACATTGGCCAGATCATATCCATCCCAACGTGCGGTCCTCCAACACCTTCGGCAACTTTTCCTTTAAAGAAAAACGGATTATCTTCTGATAGTACAAATTTTCTGGTGTTTTGATACGTTGGATCATTCACATCGATAGCATCTAAATAAGGTAAGCTCAGTAAACTTGGCACATTGGAATCATCCATAAGTAAATGACCGCCAAAACCATCAACTTCAAAAGCAAAAATGTTTCCGTATTTAGGGTGTTTCACCACGGCGTGTTGTTGTATTGCCTGCTCTACTTCGTTACCTAAAGCTCTTAATTCTTTTGCTGTAGCGCTGTCTTTTTTAATGGTTTCCAACATTTCTGCAGCCTGTTTCATACTCGCTACAATAAAAAAGTTAGACGGAATTAAGAAAGAAAAAACCGTTGCATCATCACTTGGCCTAAAGGCCGAACACACTAAACCAACTGGTTTAACCGGATATCCGTACCCTTTTAATGGTCTTGTATCTGTAGCAAATTGTGTGGTTCTTTGAAATGTGTAAGGATTGTGACCGTCTTTTTGCTGTTGGTCTCTGAATACTTTTAAAGTTGCTTTAATTGCTTTTACCCAATTTTCATCAAACGGAGAAGTGTCTCCGGTATTTTTCCAATAATTATAAGCCAGTCTTATTGGGTAGCACAATGAATCTATTTCGTATTTTCTTTCGTGAACTCCGGGTTTCATATCGGTATGATCTGTTGTCCACTCTCCTTTTTTATTCGGATCGTTGTAAAACGCATTCGCATACGGATCTTTCAATATATATTCTGTTTGCCTGTTGATCACACCGGCAATCAGGTTTTTTAGTTTGGTGTCTTTTCCGGCAAAAGCCATGTAAGGCCATACCTGAGCAGAACTGTCTCTAAGCCACATGGCATCAATATCTCCCGTGATTACATAGGTATCCGGTCTTCCGTTTTTTTGTGAATAGGTTACTGTAGTATCAAGCGTATTGGGAAAACAGTTGTTGAACAGCCATCCTAATTCTTTATCTTTTACATTCTTTTGAAATTCGGTTATCGTTTTTTCTATGAAATCACTTTCAAAATTTCTTTTTCCTTTTGCAACCCTTACAATAGGGAAATCTTTTACCATTTTAGTTCCTGCAATTATTTCCATAGGATCGATAAGGGCTAAACTGCCAAATAAAGCAGCATTCTGGATAAATTTTCTTCTTTGCATTGTTGTATGTTTTTATAAATTATAGGGAGATATCTTTTTTATTCGTTTGTTAATGAGTACGGAGCGTCTTCTTTTTCAATTCCTCTTTTAAGGTCCGGTGTTGTCGACATATCAAAATCTAATGTTGCACCGTTCATCAATTCAGAATGGCTGATCCAGTTTTTTGAATACGTTTTTCCATTCCATTTCATCTCTTTAATATATCTGCTTGTATCGCTGTTATCCGGAGCATTAATTTCTACTTTATTTCCGTCCTCCAGTTCAATTGTTACTTTTTTGAACAATGGAGCTCCTACAACATATTGGTCTGAGGCCGGAGTAACCGGATAAAAACCTAAAGCAGAAAATACATACCAGGCCGAAGTTTGTCCGTTATCTTCATCACCGCAATAACCATCCGGTGTTGCATGATACATTCTGTTCATGGTTTCTCTTACCCAATATTGTGCTTTCCAAGGTTCTGCCGCATAATTATAAAGATAAATCATATGCTGAATTGGCTGGTTTCCGTGTGCATATTGTCCCATATTGGCAATTTGCATTTCCCTCATTTCGTGAATTACTCCTCCGGTGAAATTTGAAGTGGCAAAAATTGGAGGTGACGAAAACACTTTATCCAATTGTGAAACAAATGACTGATTGCCTCCCATTAAATCAATTAAACCTTGGATATCGTGAAAAACAGACCATGAATAATGCCAGCTGTTTCCTTCGGTAAATCCGTTAAACCATTGAAAAGGATTAAAAGGTTCCATGAATTTTCCGTCACTGTTTTTTGGGTGCATTAATTTGTATTTAGGGTCAAAAAGGTTTTTATAATTTAAGCTTCTCTTTTTATATAAATCAATTTCTGACTGTGGTTTGTTTAAGGCTTTCGCCAATTGGTAAATCGCAAAATCATCATAAGCATATTCTAATGTTCTGGCGGCACTTTCGTTTATAATATCATGCGGTACATAACCTAATGTATTGTATGAATCTGCTGCTGCACGACCTACTGCTTTTAGCGGTCCGGCATTATTAGCGCCATGAATCACCGCTTTGTATAAATTTTCGATATCATATTTATTTCCTTTTCCGCTTTTTAAATACGCTTCGGACACAATTGATGCTGAATTATTCCCCACCATAATATCTCGTAATCCCGGGCTGGACCATTCCGGTAACCATCCGCTTTCATTGAATGCATTCGAAAGTCCTTCCTGCATTTGTGCATTCAATTCCGGATACATTAAATTTAAAAAAGGATATAAAGCTCTAAAAGTATCCCAGAAACCAGTATCTACGAACATATAACCCGGCAAAACTTTTCCGTTATAAGGACTGTAATGAACCGGTTTTTTATTCTTGTCGAACTCAAAAAACTTTCTCGGAAAAAGAAGCGATCGGTACAAACAGGAATAAAAAGTTCCCATTTGGTCGTTTGTTCCGCCTTCTACTTTTATACGGCTTAATTCTTTGTTCCAGGTTTCTTTTCCTTTTTCTTTCAATTCATCAAAGTTGTCTTTTCCTATTTCTTTGAGATTTCTTTCTGCTTGTTCATAGCTTATAAATGACGACGCTACCTGAGCATTTACTTGTTCTCCCGCTTTTGTTTTAAAACCAATTACAGCACCAGCGTGATCTGCCTGCATCTCAAGTGAATTTCCTAAAATATCTCCGTTGAAGGTTGAATTTAACTTCAATTCTTTATCGAAAATGATCACAAAATAGTTTTTGAAATTAAGCGGAACGCCTCCACTGTTTTTAGTGGTATAACCGATAATTTTTCTTTCAGAAGGAATTATTTTCACATAAGATCCTTTATCAAAAGCATCAATAACAATATACGCTTTATCTGTTTCGGGAAATGTAAATCTAAATCTCGCGGCTCTTTCTGTGGGGGTAATTTCGGTTGTAACGTTATGATCTGCCAGATAAACACTGTAATAATAAGGCGTAACGGTTTCTGCTTTATGAGAAAACCAGCTTTGTCTTTCTTCTTCCTTAAATTTTAATTCACCAGTAACCGGCATGATCGAAAACTGACCGTAATCGTTCATCCAAGGCGAAGGCTGATGTGTTTGTTTGAAACCTTTTATTCTGTTTGATTTATAGGTATACGCCCAGCCATCTCCCATCTTACCTGTTTGAGGCGTCCAGAAATTCATTCCCCACGGCATTGCAATCGCGGGATAGGTGTTTCCGTTTGAGATGCCGTAATCAGAATCTGTACCTACTAAAGGATTTACCCATTCTACAGGAAGTTTAGTTTCGCAAACAGCTACACTTTGTGCATTAATAGGCACGAATGAGAAGAATGTGAATAAACTAAAAACTATTTTATGTTTATTTTTTACCACAACTTAATTATTAATAGCGTTAATTACTTCTTTATTTATTTTACTAACCTCAGAAAAATTCATTTTATCCACTTTACGATCGTAGGTCATAAAACCGTTTACTTCGCCTTCGACATCAGTTGTCTGAGTATAAACAGCTGCAGAAAAACCTACTTTGGATAATGTTTTTAACTGATCTGCATATTCTTTGTATTTGGCTGTGGTTTCGTCATTATTTTTAAACTGTGTATATCCCCAGTTTTTATCTGTCTGCCATAAATGTCCTGTAACCGGAAGACCAATTCCGCCGTATTCTCCTAAAACAGTGATCCTGCGTGCGTCATACAATTTTAAGTTAGGTTCAGGATAATGGTGAATGTCTAACATATCTCCTGTTTGAAAATGGTTTCCTCCACTTGATGAATTCACCAATCTGCTTGGATCATGATTTTGAGTCCATTCTGTAATTTCAACTGTTTTAAATTGTCCCCACGCTTCATTAAAAGGAACCCAAACTACAATACTTGGATACGAATATAAATAATCCATAATCTCTCTCCATTCTTTTTTGTATGTCGCCTCAGATTGTGCTGTTCTTTTTAGTTCTGTCCCTTCAAAATATTTATGCATTTGCCAGATTGGGCCATCATCTCCGTTTGGCATATCCTGCCATACTAAAAATCCCATTCTGTCGCAATGTGTGTACCATCTTGCCGGTTCTACTTTTACGTGCTTACGAATCATATTAAAACCTAATTCCTTAGTTCTTACAAGGTCATATTTTAAAGCTTCGTCTGTTGGCGCAGTATACAATCCGTCAGGCCACCATCCCTGATCAAGCGGACCAAACTGAAAGCAATCTTTATTATTCAACTGAATTCTCACAATCCCTTTATCATCTCTTTTCGAAGAAATTTTACGCATTGCAAAATAGCTTTTTACTTCGTCTGTTACTTTGCCACTGCTAATTAATTTTACTTTAATATCATATAAAAATGGTGTATCAGGCGACCATAATTTTGGATTATTTACTACAATATCCAAAGACTGGCCTGCTACTCCTTTTTCTGATGCAATCGTTTTGATACCATCGAATACTGTAATTTCAACAATATCGCCTGGTGTACTTCCTTCAACTTCAGGAACGATAGTAATAGTGTTGCGATCTATATCCGGTGTGGTTCTTAAATTAGTAATGTATTTTTTACTTACCGGTTCTAACCAAACGGTCTGCCAGATTCCTGTTACCGGCGTGTACCAGATACTTTCAGGATTTTTAACTTGTTTTCCTCTTGGTTGTGTTCCGTCGTTTGTTGGGTCCCAAACTTTTACCACTAATTTTTGCGATTTTCCGTTTAAGAATGGTGTTATATTAAAAGTAAAAGGCGTAAATCCTCCAGTATGTGTTCCTACTTTTACATTGTTTATCCAGACTTCTGTTTTCCAGTCTACTGCACCAAAATGCAATAAAATATCTTTACTTTTCCAGTTGCTGTCGATGGTGAAATTGGTTTCATACCATAATTCGTTTTCTGAACCTACTTTTTTCATTACCCCGGAAAGGCTTGATTCAACAGCAAAAGGAACGAGGATTTTTCCGTCGTAGCCTTTTGGCGCTGTTTGTCCTGCCGGTTGTATTGCGTAGTTCCATAAACCATTAAGATTTTTCCATTGACCTCTTTCCATTATCGGACGTGGATATTCAGGAAGCGTATTGTTGGGATCTACCTGCTCTGCCCATTTTGTTTTTATTTTATCGCCTTGTGGTTTCCATTGTGCAAAGGATACTAGACTTACAAAAAGAAAAAGTATAATTGTGATTTTATTCTTCATTATAATATTTTATTTTTTTTAGAAATTTCCGGAAAGTACTTTATTGAATGATTATCATACTCTTACTTCGTGCTTTACATGCTATTTCTGTTAAACTGATAAACAGTATAAAACCTGAAGGCTGTTTATTTCCTTCAGGCATTACAAAAATTACTACTTAAACTACCACTAAATAATTAATCAAAATAACCATCTTTATCCAGCTTGGCTGCTGCTTCTATTAACATAACTCCGCTCAATTGCGTGGTTAAATCTACTTTTCCTCCCGCTGTAGGAGCTACTTTCCAGTTATTTCCTGAAAGCATTGCAGGTCTCAGGATTCCTTTTTTATAAAATGACTGCGCATTAAATTTCATAAATGCTGCAAAAGTTTCCTTATCCGTCGAATTGATCGTTGGCTGCTCTATTAGTTCTGTAAAATAACGGACCAAAATACCTTTGAATAATCCTCCGTCGCCCTGACCTTCATCTTTAAGAAGTCCTTCTGAAACTAATTTTGGATTAGTCAAAACGTTTCTTCCTGATTTTACCGCATCATCAAGATACGTCTGGTCGTTCGTAGCTTTGTACAATCTTAAACCGGCACCAATCCAGGTTCCCATATTATAAGTAAATACCCAGTCTTTATTGGTGGTCACGACTCCATTTATTTCTGCTATATTATCCCAAACTGCTCCTGAAACCGGATCTACCAAATTGTTTTTTTGCCATGCATAAATTTTCTTAGCCCAAACAAGATCATCAGCATCATTATCTATTTCATACAATCTCATCGCAAGGATTACCGCAGGACCATTTGATACGGCATTTTTTTGTTTTGGAGAATCTTGTTTCCACGTGATTCCACCTCCAAAAACATCACTCCAGCTTAGCTTTAATCTTTCCCATAAAAAATCGGCAACATCTTTATATTCCTGATCGTTTGTTGCTTTGTAAGCACGAAGGCAGGAATTGGCCAGCCAAAGCATATCATCATTAAAAACATTGTTGTAGGTATTTCCGTTTTTTACTTTAATTCCCTGAACCAATGCTTTCATTTTGGTTTTGTAGTTTTCATTTCCGGTTCTTAAATAACCGTCTGTAAGAACGTCAAGAACGTGAGCATTTGGCCAGTAATGAAATGTACTGTTTCCTGTGTTGTTTTCTACGAAAGTTCCGTTAGATCCCAAATAATTATTATAGGTCGAAAGCTGTAAAGAATCGGCTGTTTGTGCCCATGTATATTTAAATTCAGGACCAGTTGTTGTATTAGGATCACGCAACGGAACTGCATCATCATCACATGAAGTAGTCAATAACCCTAATCCTATTACACAAAGTAACATGATGTTATAACGTGTTGAAAATAATTTTTTCATAATATATTTCATTTAATAAAACGTCTCTTAGAAACAATCTCTAAGAGACGTCGAGGGTTATTTATAGAATTGTAAAACTGTGTGTATATGCCGGTACACTTGCACTAAAATTAATTTCGGCATTTACATTAGTACCGTCAATTGCAGATGCAAATTTGAAACTGTTATTCCATACATCATTGCTTACAGGAACCATATACCAGTATGATGCTGCAACGTTACCGTCTGGTCTGTTGTTATCATTATTAACACTACCATACCATTCTTCGCTTGAAGTTGCACCGTTTACGACAGTAAATTTGAATTTGTAACGCTCGTCTTTACCCCAAGATTCTGTTTTGAAAGTGATTTTTTTATTGGCAGCTTTCCAGATTCCTTTTCCTGAATATGTATATTCAAATAAATATTGGCTAAGTGGAGGGAACCATAATTCGATCTTTTTAATTTCTGTCATAGTCGTTGAACCATCACTAAAATCAACTTTAATTTTATACACTTTTGCATCTCCTGTATAAGTCGTTGCTCCGTCTTGTTTTAATTTGGCTTCGCTGATATAGAAAACCTCAGGAGTTCCATTTTTTCTTGATATAAATTTATAGCTTCCTGCTTGTAACTTCGTATAGATTTCAAAAGTCGTAGCACCAGTTTTCTTAAAAGCCTGCGCATCTGCCACTGTTTCTCCTGTTTCTGAACCTGATCCTGTAATAAACAACTGATCCGGAGTTGGAAAACCACCTGGTCTTTGTACTTCGATAATACCTGAAACACTTGATTTTTGAACATTTACACCTTTAGAAGAATAAACAGTCCATTTCAATTTTCCGATAGTTTCAGATGCAATACCTGCCAATCCGGCAATTTTATTAAGCTCTGTAAAAGAAAGGTTTAATGTTTTTTGAAATCCGTTTCCGTCAGATGGTCTTACGTAAATTGGTTTAGAGAAATCTCCGTTTTCAACATCAAAAACCACATCATACAGTACCACTCCGTTGTCTTCTGCTTTAGCTCCTTCCCATTCGAAAACAGCAGAACTTTGTGCACCAAGATCATAAAATTTATTATTCGCCGGAGAATAAAGCGCATTAACAGCACTTACATTAGTATGACTCATTGTATCGTCGTTGTCGCAACTTGCCACAAAGATTGCGCATACTAGTAATAATAATTTTGAATATATATTTTTCATGTTATTTATTTTTAGGTTGTTAGTTAGTTTTACCAGTTTGGATTTTGAGATAAATTTGTATTAATCAAACGCTCATCTCTTGGTATTGGCCATAAATAATGTTTATCAGGATCAAAAGTTCTTAAGTTCACTCTTAAATAACCATTGTCTACAGATGACACACCAAATTTGGCTCCGTGTGCATAACCATTCAAAACATCTTCGGCAGTTTTCCATCTTCTAATGTCAAAGATTCTTAAACCTTCCATAGCAAATTCTGAACGACGCTCATTTCTAATTACTTCTCTAAGTCCTGTTTGTCCTAAAGCACTATTAAAAGATAAAGCTGCTGCATCTGTAAAACCTGCACGGGTTCTTAATGGTTTAATGGTTTGATCCCATACTGCACTTGTCATTTGGTTCAGCTCATTTTTTGCTTCTGCGTACATCAACAATATATCGGCGTAGCGAAACAACATTAAATTTAAACCTGACTGCAAAGAAGTTAAATGTTGCGTATCATAATATTTACGAGTGTAATATCCTGTAGGAGTCGAAGATGATCCTTGTACAAATTCATCTGCAGCGTTTCCTACTGAAGTACCTGGTTTGATGTAAATAATATGAGAACTTCCGTCTCCTTCTTTCCAATTGTATTTATCGTAAACTACCGTATTCGTAAGTCTTGGATCTCTGTTGATATAAGGATCATTTTCGTTGTATCCTGATCCGGCTTCGTTAATTCTTTTTCCGTTCATCATTAAGTAACTGTCTACTAATTCCTGAGTTGGAGCCAAAGCATTTAACCTTGCACCGGCAGAAAGCGGAGCCATATCAAAAAACTCTCCCCACATTCTAAATTGTGGTACATATTGTAAACTTAAAATATCCTCACTGTTGTACTCGTTTTGTTGTTGAAACAAACCTTCGTAAGAAGGAAACAAACTATAGGTTCCGTAACTCATCGCTATAAATGGTTCTACTGTTTTTACAACTTCATCCCATTTACCTTCATACAAAAGAACTCTTGCTTTTAGCGCTACTGCAGCACCTACCGTGATTTTTCCTCTGTCGGCTGCCGCATATTGCGTGTTTTTTGGCAAAGCCGGAATTATGGCATCCAATTCACTTAAAATATAGGCAATCACTTCTGCGTGCGATGTTCTGCTAACTGATGTTGCTTCTTCAAGAGAAGGATCTTTCTTTATTAAAGGAATATCTCCAAACCAGGTTGTTAGCTGAAAATGTTGGAAAGCTCTCAAAAAACGGGCTTCTGCTTTCATTCTTGCAATTACAGTTGCATCTGCATTAGGAACACGGTCGATATTTTCTAATAAAAGATTACAGGTTTTAATACCCGCGTATCGATTATTCCATTCTTCTTTTATTCTTCCTAAAGAAGGATCATAAATTCCGGCTCCAATTGATGCAGCTCCTGCATTATCTCCTCTTCCGTTAAAAGCATTATCAGATAGTGCTTCATTATAAAAGAAATATTGACTGGTTTGCATTTGCGAATAAGCCGTATTCAGAAAAGTCTGGGCTTTATCTACACTTGTCCAATAATTAGAATCTGTAAATTGATTTTCAGGCGCAAGGTCCAGATCTTCACAGCTTACCAATAGTAAGAGTACAACTGGTATGAATTTTATTTGTTTAAGTATATTTTTCATTTTCATTTTTTTTAAAAGGTAATATCAATACCCATTCCGTAATAAACCTGCGTTGGATAAGCTCTTCCGCTGTTAGCTCCCGAAGGTGTCATGCTATTGTTGAATTCAGAAAGTTCCGGATCAACAAATTTCACTTTAGATAATGTAAGTAGATTTTGTCCTGAAACATAAACATGAAATCTGCTCATTCCTAACCTTTGCGCCACATCATCTGATAATGAATACCCTATTTGCACATTTTTTAGCCTTGCATAGGCACCATCATACAAATACATATCAGAACCTCTTCTGAAGTTGTTTGTATTAGATTGTGTACCATTGTTTGCCAATCTTGGATATCTTGCATCCGGATTTTGAGGCGTCCAGTAATCTAATTGGTGTGTGTACATTGTCATACCATAATTGTAGTGAAACGGCTCTACAAGCTCTCCTCTAATCATCATGGTTCTTTTTCCAACACCCTGAATAAAAATGCTTAAATCAAAATTTTTGTAATCTAAATTATAAGTAGCTCCGTAAGTATATCTTGGAAAAGGATTACCGAAAACAAACTTGTCATTGTCATCAATTTTACCATCTTTATTTACGTCTACATAACGGTTATCACCCGGCTGTACACTTAATCCTTCAGGAACTGCTGCTCCTTTGATTTCATCCCAGTTCTGGAAAATTCCATCTCTTTTTAATCCCACATAAGAATTGAAAGGCAGTCCTTCACGAAGAATAACCTGTAACTCTTCTACTCCGCTCAATCTTTCTTTTCCGCCATAGTCCAGTACTTTATTTTTCGAATCTCCAAAATTCACCATCAAACTATGGTTTAATACTTTTCCTTTATGTCTGTAAGTGGCACTAATTTCCCATCCTTTGTTTCCTACTTTTCCGGCATTAAACATTGGTAATCCTGTACCAAAAACTCCCGGTACTTGCGGTGGAACAAGAATGTCTGATGTTACTTTATCAAAATAGTCGAATGAAAATGATAAGGCTCCTTTAAAGAAATCTGCATCGATTCCTGCATTAAAAGTGGCTGCTTTTTCCCATTGAATATCAGGATTTGCAAAATTATATCCTGTACCGCTCACACCGCTATTGTTGAAACCATAAGCATTCTGGAAAGTAAAATAAGTCGTTTGGTATTGATAGTTGCCCACGTTTTGGTTTCCTAAAATACCATAAGAAGCTCTTAGTTTAATGTTACCTACCTTATCGTTATAGTTTTCCATGAAACTTTCTTTGGTCAGTGCATAACCAAGTGTTCCCGAAGGAAAGAATCCCCATCTTAATTCATCTCTGAATTTTGATGATCCGTCATATCTAAAACTGAATTCTGCAAAATATTTGTCTTTAAAATCATATGATGCACGACCAAAAAGAGAATTAAGACTGTTTTTTGATGAACTTCCATTAGAGTTATAAGAGTTCTCCCCAATTACTGTTTCGCTGGTTGGAGTTCCCAAATCCGGATCGGTATATTTTTTGTAGATCCCTATTCCTCTGTCGGAATGATTTTCGTTAGAAACTCCAATCAATCCGCCTACGTTATGATTACCAAAACTTTTACTGTACTCTAACATAAACTGTGTGTTCAGGTCAAGACTTTTTCTGGTTTCATCATTTGTATCTCTGTCAGCACCATAAACTCCCTGAGGCGAAAAGTTCACTTCTTTTACTCTGCTGTACATACTTCCAGACCATAAACGTCCTCCAAAAACACCTTTTACTTTTAACGAATTCGATAATTTAAACTCTGCATTAAAAGCTCCAAAAATATCATCATTATCGTATCTTCTAAAACCTCCCTGCTCCAGAATTCCTAATGAATTAAATTGTTGTAACACATCATTGGTCAGGTAATTACCATCCTTATCTTTTTGCGTATAATATAACGGAACCCTGAAAGCATCAGCCATTAAGGTACCTGTGCTTGAGGAGTGATCTGTAATTTTTTGTTTTGAATAAGCCAATGTCGACGTCAACTTAAATTTACCGTACTCGTTCGTAAGATTTATTCTAAAGTTGTAACGTTCCTGACCTTTTTTGGGACCAACGAATGTGCTTTCCTGATCCAGGTATCCTAATGATACTAAATAAGTAGAGTTGTCGCTTCCGCCCGAAAAAGATAAATTTTGGTTTAATTGAAGTGCCGGTTTTACAATTTCTTCTGCAAACCATTCTGTATCCCCGTTTGCTTTTAGCTCTGCAATTTTAGCTGCCGAAAACACTGCAGTAGTTTCTCCGGAGTTAAAAGCTGCTTCATTTCTCAACATCGCATTTTCGTATCCGTGTACCGGTTTTGTAAAGTATTTTGGGCTATTAAATCCGGTAAGACTGCTGTACTGAATAGACATTGGTTTACTTTTACTTCCCTTTTTGGTTGTAATAAGCACCACTCCATTACTTGCTCTGGATCCGTAGATCGCAGCACTACCAGCATCTTTTAATACAGATACACTTTCGATATCAGCAGGATTCAAAGCATTAATATCTCCTCCTACTATACCGTCTATAACTATCAGTGGACTATTGTTTCCTAATGTACTTATCCCACGAATGTTAAGGTTTAAGCCTGCACCCGGCTCTGAGTTTGTTTGCTGAATGGTTAAACTTGGCGCTTTACCCTGCAAAGCCAGTGTTGCATTTACGTTTGGTCTGTCTTTGAACGCATCATTATTAACCTGATCAATGGCACCTACAACTTTTCTTTTCTTTTGTGTACCATAACCTACAACAACTACTTCATCTAAAGCTGAGACATCTAAGTCCATAACCACATTAATAACGCTTCTGTTATTTACTTTTAGTTCTATTGGTTTGTAACCAATCATTGTAAAGCGTAAAGAACCTGTTCCGTTTTTTAATGTTATCGAATAATGCCCGTCAAAATCAGCATTTACTGCATTTCTTGGATCACTGACATCAATAATAGAAACTCCCGGAAGAGACAGTTTGTCTGAAAGTGAAGTGATGACCCCAGTAACCTGAGTTTTTTGATTCTGGGCAGTAACATTGTTATACCCGCCACAAATGAGAATAATTGTGAGGAAAAAATGCATACAGAGCATTTTTTTCTTTCTGCAATTTGATTGTTTCATCATGAAAAATTTTGGTTAGTTAGTTTTTACTGAATTAATTCTGAAGTTTTAAGAACTGCTTTTTTAAAATTTAAAATCACTTCAAATATTTAAAAATTAGCTGGTCTCGTTTTTTGATCGGTTAAAAGTTTCCGGTAAATTTTAATCGTTAAAAACCAAACGAGCTACAATAACTTATTAATTCATAGCAAACATACTAAAACGTTTTAGTAAAAAAAAACTTTTTTTGCTAAATATAATTTTAATGTTAATTTTATAAGATATGCGCTTATTAGGTGACTTATATTAAATATTACGCAATAAAATTCAACGAAAACGTTATATTAATTGTTAAAATTATTGATCTCGAAAAATGATATAAATCAATTTATAAGGCTTAAAAAGCTTATTTTTAGTAAATGGGATAAAAAAAAATCCGAGAATCAATAAATGCTTATTGAGTCTCGGATTTTCTAAAAAAAGTAGTATTGTTTTTCAGCAAATTACCGTAGTAATTGCCCTACTTCACAAGTGATGATTCGCGCAGTATTAGTTCTGTTTTTAATACAATATTATGATGGGTTTCGCTCACATCTTTTTTCTTTAAAAGAGGCAGCATCAATTCCATCAGCTTCGTACTTATTTCTATCAAAGGCTGTGCAACAGATGTTATGGTAGGATCGTAGATTTTGAACATATCATTATCATCAAACGCAATGATACCCAACTCTTTAATTAATTTTGGATTGTTTTCTTTTAAAACTTCCAGTCCGCTTTGTGCAAGATAATTTGTAGCAAAAAAAACAGCATCTAAATCAGTATATTTTTCAAAGAAATCCTTAACATACTCCTTACCTCTTCCTTTAATAATTTCATTAAAAGGAATTTGAAGTGTATGGGATTTCAAACCATTTTCTGCGACTGCTTTTTCATATCCGGACAAACGTCCCATCATCTGGCTCTGATCTGAAGCGGTTGTGATAAAGCCAATATTTTTAAACTTGTTTTGTATCAAATGCTGTGTCGCATCAAAAGACGCCTGAACATTATCAATAACAACACTATTACAATCTAATCCTTCAAAAAACCTGTCTAATAAAACTACAGGAATATTATCTTTTATTAAACCTTCGATGGTATCTTTTATTCCTGGAGACGGTACAATAATAAAACCATCTACCTGACGAAAATTAAATAAATTGATTAATTCGTTTGATTTTTCATCATCATTTTCGTTGCTGCAAAAAATAACTTTATATCCTTTTTCGTATGCAATATCTTCAAAAATTCGGGCAAGTTTAGAAAAGAAGTTATTGGAAATATCTTCGACCATAAAAACCAGAATTTTAGATTTTCCGGTTCTAAGGCTTTGTGCAATTTGATTGGGTCTGTAATTTATTAATTTTGCATAATCTAAAACCTTTTTTGTAAGCTCTTTAGAAATGTGTTTTTCTTTTGCCTTACCATTTAATACAAAAGATACCGTAGTAACAGATATCTTCAATTCATCGGCAATATTTCTAATAGAAACAGGTTTTTTCTTCATTTTAAAATCATTTTTAATTTAAAACCACAATTTTTGCTCAAATATAGTAAAGTTATAATTGTGACGTTAAATTAGTACTATTTTACTTAAAGTAAGTTCAAAAGTTTAATCTCGCAAAGACGCAAAGTTTTTTTGTTTCACGCAGATTTAAATTGATTTAAGCTGATTTTTTTAATCATTTTAATCGTTTAATCAGTGGCCAAATAACCTTGGCGACTTTGCGAGATTATTTTTTGTATTAACGTCCAAAATCATCCTGAAGACGAACAATATCTTCTTCATCCGAAGGATTATCCTGATCTGTATGCTGCCAGATTTCTGCAATCACACCCCACGAATCCAAACCTATCAGGCGGTGACGTTCTCCTTTGTCCATCTCAATAAAATCACCGTTTTGCAATGTTTTTAATTCTCCTTCAACATCTGTATCGCTAATTTTTACTCCTACGGGACCTTCAACCACTTTCCAGATTTCGGCTCTTCTAAAGTGATATTGCCACGATAATCTTTTTTCCGGAGCTACCACTAAAATTTTTGGGCTTAATTTATTAGTGATCTGAACCTCGTCAAGCTTTAAGTGCGAAAAAAACTTTGTTATAAAAGCGCTTGCCTGGCTTTCTTCGATCACAAAAAAACCGCCCCAAGGTCTTGTCTGGTCTTCGTTGATGATCGTAAAATTGTGTTTTTCGATTTCATTTCTAATCTTTTCAAACACCACTGCTTTACTATCTTTTTCTTCTATTTTGATATTCATGTTTTCTTTTTTTTACAATTTTTTTTTTTTCTAGAAATACGGTAATTCTGCTTTAATGCGTTCCCAGAAAACTTCATTAAATAAATAACTTGATCCCAGAATACTGGTTTTTTCTGTATTTTCGATAATAGAAATTGATATGTCTATGTTTTTGCTTTTTAAATTCTCCTGGAATTTATTCAAAAACAATCGATTTGATTTGGCAATATTCCCTCCGATAATCAAAAGATCTGCATCAAAATCAAGAATAAAAGGCGCTAAAAATTCACTTAAATTATGGGCAAAATCATCAAATATTTTTGCAGTCGAATAATCCTCAATACCGGCTATTTCCTTAACACCGTCTGTCAATTTCTTTCCGGTACTACTTTCGTACTGATTCAAAAACCATCTGGTCGAAAAGTAGTTATCGGCAATACTTTCCTGAAAAGGCTTGTCCCATAAACAACCATTATGCGGTACATTATTTCCTTGTGTAATTGGCAGTTTATGGTCTAAAAAAGCGGCTCCAAAACCAGTTCCTAAAGTTATAGCAATTACTTTATTATTCAATTCAGATTCTTGTGTAAGCGATCCTCCTACTCCAAAACAACTGGCATCATTAAGAAACCTGAAGCTTACATTTTGTGTGCTTAGGTATTTTAAAAGTTCATCTGCAACCGATACATTATACAGGGACTCGTATTTATCATTTCCTTCAAACATGGCTATTCCGGTTTCGTACTGAAACGGCCCTGGCATAGAAAAAGCGATTCCAATAACATCACTTGAAGAATAGTCATAGTTTTCCTGAATTACCTGAATAGTCTGATTGATTATTTCGGCCCATTTTTTAATAATTACTTCTTTAGAAGCCTTACTATCAACTGCTCCGCTAAAATATGTTCCCGGAATTATCACAAAATCATTACCATTTACGGCAGCACTGCTGATGTGGCTCCCTCCAATATCTACACCTATTGTTATTGACATTTGTTACTCATTTTAATTATTTTTTTACTCATAATCAATTCAATTAATTATCTCTGTTTTTTCTCTATTTCTTTGTGGATTAGCCTCTTTGAAGGATTTAAAAAATAATATTCAAACCTAAAAAGAAAGACTTTTAACATCCGATACTATATTGTCAAAAAACAATACTATTCTCCTGAATTACTTTTACTCTTGTGCTATTTTCATAAATGAGATTGAACAAACTTATCTCGGTCATTTCAAAAATATTATGCAATTGCATTTGCAGATTCAGAAAGAATTTAATTTATTTTTTAAGTGCTTTAAAAATGTTTTTTTCTAAAATAGGTTCCATAATTTCATATCCTGCTTCATTAGGATGTACGCCATCCGTACCTAATTCATCTTTTAAACCTAATTTTTCATTTACCATTGCTGAAAAATAATCCGTATAAAAAAGTTTATTTATATCTGCGTATGCTTTTAGGACACTGTTTAGGGCTACAACTTTTTTAGCTGGTTCTAAACCGGGCTTCCATTTAAAATCTAATGCAGGAAGAACCGAGCAAAGAATCACCTTTATTCCATTTTGTCTGGCCAGTTCACACATCGAAAATATATTTCCCGAAGTTGTCTCAACAGAATAAGGTCCAGTATTTTCAGCGATATCGTTTATACCTGCCAAAATAACCACTACAGCAGGTTTTAAAGCAATTACATCTTGTCTAAAACGCAATAACATTTGTGGTGTCGTCTGACCGCTTATTCCTCTGTTGATATATTTTTTTGAATTGAAAAAATCAGGTCGTTTATTGATCCATCCTTCTGTAATTGAATTTCCCATAAAAACTACCCTACTATGATCTTTAGCACTCAATACCGGAACTTTAGAATTTTCATCCTTATAACGATTTAAGTTAGGCCAATCCTGAGCATGGGAATAAGTTGCAGAAAAAAAAAGTATCAGGAAGTAACAGAAAAATAAAGGTGTTTTCATTTAATTCGCAATGTGTATTCGGTTATATATCTAGATTAGAGAACTCTTTCACCATTCAAACATTAACGAACAATAAGTAGTATGACTAAAATTTTAACAGTCTGTATTACAATTAAAAAAATATACACTACAAACATTCCTTAATACGTAAAAAAAGGCATATCATGTTGGCAAATATACTAAAACGTTTTAGTATAAAAAATATTTTTAAAAAAATTTAATTGAATGAGTAATAAAAAAAATGCTATTAAAAAATAATAGCATTTTTATAAGGAATTATAAAGGATCAATTTTAGTTTCTGTATTCCGGAAATTGCAGAAAACATTCATTTTTAATGTATTATTCTTTTAGAAATGATTTACTTACGATCTCACCTCCTCTTTGAATATTGAGCAAATAAACGCCTTTGATCAAATTATTGCAATTGTAGGCAATATCAATTTTGCCTGCATCATACACTTTATCTGTAATGGTAACTAATTTTTGTCCGTTGATATCAAATAAGACAATGGTTACTTTTTCCTGTTCTGCCTGCAAAAACGAAATGTTCAGGATGCCTTTTGTAGGGTTGGGATAAACACTTAAATCTACCTCAGGATCCAGTACTGCTTTGTTAGTCGCCAGCGTGGTTACCGTACAGTTGGGCGTTGTACTAAAAGCCATTTGCGCAGCTGTAAAATTGGTAAATGTTGCATTGATATCGATATTAGAAGTATCGCTTGCACCTTTACCATCGCAATTATCTCTTCCGTTTCTCCAGTAAGGAAATTGCAAATAAACACCAGGTGTAGCGCAACTGCCAATTTCTGCATCCCCGCCTACAACAACTGAACTGGCAAAATCTCCTGCAAACAACATAGCATTTCCTTTGATATTGGCAGTATTTTTTACAGAACCGCCTTCCATCCAGGCATTACCCTCTACAATGGCACTGTTTGATAAAGTTGCATTGTACACACATGCATTGCCTCTTACAATCGCATTGCCGTTTATAGTACCTCCATCTACCATTGCGTAATCATCAATACGGGCATTTCCTGAAATCGTTCCGGCTCGCACAATTGCATACGGACCCACATATACTGTAGAAGCTACAGTTGCATTGTTAGACACCCATCCGCCGCCGTTGGTATGTAAATGTCCGTTTGTTTTAAGAAAGCTTCTAAAATTAGCCGCAGGCTGAAATCCTTCGGGAGTAGCATTTGCAATTTTTAGTTCATAAGGATATCTTCTTTGTTTTGGATAACCCACATCCATATTATAATTGACATGTACTTTTGGTGCCGCAAAAACAACCAGATAAATGTTAGCTTCTGTCGCTGTATTGAGTGTAAATGAAGCTTCGCCATCGGTTTTATACATTGGGCTGTAACGCGAAATAGTTCCATCGGTTTTTGTGGTTACAAAACCATAACGCCATCCGGCCTGAGTGGTATTTACCTCAGTATGTCCTTTAAATTTAATGGTTACTTTTTTTTGCGTTCCTGTACAAGTTGGGTATAACGGAATTAAATTCATTCCGTAATCCTGTGGAGCCCAATCATTATTGGTATAATATTGATCCGTTGTTCCCGTTACTTTTGTCAGCAGCGTATATTGTCTGCTGGTATAACGAGGCATATTTGTTTTTATCGCATTGTAAACATTTCTGATCGTTTTTCCGAAATTACTGGTGGTGTTTATTTGAGAGTTCCATTGAATGGGATAATCGAATGCGGCTTGTCGCTGTGCATATCCCCACAGATAATCATCAAGCTGATCCTGTGTAAAACCTTTCAACCTCTTAATGGTTTCCAGCGGATGCTCTTCATTCATAGATTCTGCCCACATTCTTCTTGTAAAATCAAATCCCTCTTTTTCCTGAACATAGTACATTAAATGAAAATTAGTATAATGATGCCTGTTCGAGGACCACATAAAATGTTTGGTCTGGATCCAGCGAGTCAAAGTTCCGTCGATTTCTGCCCATTGCGGATAAGCCTGTGCACGCATAAAATTGGCGTGTCCTTCATAAAACGGACTCGCCCAATCGTATCCGGCAAATGCTCTTCCGGCTCCCGGATTTTCCTGAATGCTCATCATCATTTGCAGTGTATGGGCAAATTCATGCGATAACGCTCCGCCATCTCTCGTGGCTTCAGGATGTACAAACATAGCGCCAATGGTATTACTAAAGGAACTCGCTTGTGCAAAAGCTTCTAACCTTGGATCTGTAGAATTCCAGGTACTCATCATCATAATAATGATCTTGTACTTCCCAAAATTGGTTGTTGGCGCATTGTTTACAAAATGCAAATCGGTAATATAGCGTTTAAAGCTAGTCTCGAGTGTATCTGCAACTGATTTTGGTGTAAACCTTAGTGCCGCATCAGCATATGCCGCAGGATTCGTCCCAACTTTATCGCCCCAGTAGAGTACAAAATTGGTCGACTCGTACTTTCTGGTGTTGGATACTTTATTATAAAATTCATTATTAGGATCACTCCATTCTGTGGGAGTAAAAAGCGTTTTCTGTGCAATTGCAAAATAACTGGATAGAAAAACGACAACAAGTAGTAAAAGTTTTTTCATAGTTTATTTAATTAATAGGTTAAGAAATAGCATTCTTTTGTAAATGTAAAAACTACACTAATCATCTTGTAAGACAATATTATCTACATTTAATACTATTTTACCTATTTAATAAAATATACTAATCTATTTTACAATAAGTTACAAAACATCAATACTTATATTTAAAAACCAAAATCGCAAAAATTAATACGAATTAATTCTTCAAATCGGCAGCTGTAACCTCTAGTATAACACTGCTTTCCTGTCTTGCAGAAGAAATTTTCAAACCTACTTTCATCAAAAAATCTCCCGAAAAAACATTTCCTGATGCTTCAAAAGTATTTTTGGCTTCGGGCATAAGATTTATTTCTTTGACTTCGTATTTTTTTAAAGGATCAAGTCCTTCTAATCGCACCAGACTGTAATTAGGATCTGTCAACGGATGCAAGGTATAAGAGAAAACAACCGACTTGGTTTTATCCTGATTCACATACATTAATACCGCTCTGCTTTCTTCATAAGGCGAAATCAATCGGTACAAATCTCCTTGCCAAATTACACGACTTAACCGTTTATAATTAGCAACAGCTTCCTGACAAAATTGCAATTCGTTTTGCTTTAATCCGCCTACGTGAATATCAAAACCCAATTTCCCCATCATAGCAACATCTGTTTTAAATTTAATGGATTGATTGCCCATAGAAGTCACATGATTGCAAGTTGCGAGCGCAGGATAAAAATTGGAATATCCCCATTGAATAAAAACACGATCAAACGGATCTGTGTTGTCGCTGGCCCAAAACTCGGTGAAATAATTGAGCATTCCGTAATCGACCCTGCCTCCTCCTCCGGCACAAAGCATCATAGGAAGATCAGGATATTTGGCTTTTATTCGATCCAGAACTTTATACAAACCTTTTGTATATTCGATAAACAAATGCGATTGCTGGTTTTTAAGATAGGTCGAATATGCACTGGTCATCATACGATTACAATCCCATTTAAAAAACGCTACACCCGATTTGGTTTGCATGATGTCATCAACAACCTTAAAAACAAAATCCTGAACCTGCGGATTGCATAAATCAAGAACCAATTGAGTACGATAAATACTTTTTTCTCTGTTAGGTAAACTTAATACCCAATCCGGATGTTTTTCGTACAGTTCAGTTTTTTCGTTGATCATTTCAGGTTCTATCCAAATACCAAATTTCACATTGGTTTCCTGCGCTTTTTCCATCAGGAAACCAATTCCATTTGGCAATTTTGATTTTGTAGCCTGCCAGTCTCCTAAACCTGATGTAGAACCGCTTCTTGGATATTTGTTTCCAAACCAGCCATCATCAAGCAAAAACATATCTACTCCCAATGTTTTAGCATCTGTAAACATATTGGCGAGTTTCTTTTCATCAAAATCAAAAAAAGTAGTTTCCCAATTGTTCAATAAAGTAAGACGTGGTTTTTCGCCATCTTTAAGGCCGTATTTTCTGGCCCAGGCATGCAAATTTCTACTCGCCTGACCTTTGCCCTGATTCGAAAAGGTATAAATAAAAACAGGTGTTTTGAAAGTTTTTCCGGGTTCAAGATTGTATTCTGATGCAAATTCATTAATACCTGAAATAATTCTCAACTCATTATTATTATCAATATCAAATGTATACTTGAAGTTTCCCGACCAAGCAATTGTACCCGCGATCACTTCGCCTGTATTTTCGCCCGATTTCGAATTTAAAGAAAGAAAAAAACTAGGTGAAGCAAACATATTCGTTCGAACTCCTAATTTCGAATCAATAACCTTGATGCCTCTTGTAAGCTGACTTTCTTCCATTCGAACTTCCTCAACAACATCACTGTAAAATTGTGTCAGCCAATATTGATCAGCATCCAAATGCAATGCCGAGGAAGCATAATTGTACAGCATTACCGATTTTTTCTCGTTGTGCTGAATTTCTGTCCACGATTCGATTACATTTTCTTTGTAGAACGTTTTATAATGAAGGTTGACAAAAACCGGATATTGAGGATCTTTTAATTTGATGATAATCTCAGCCGTATTATCATCAATTTTTTGAATAGTATGATTTTGATATTCTAATTCTAATGAAGGATTTCCGTCGTTATGGGTAATTCTGATAGCGGGTTCGAATAAATTATCGGTTCCAAAAGTTGGATATGCCGAATGGCGCAAATCGATTAAAGGATTCCCGTCATTCACCACAAAATTCTTGGTGTTTTCTTTGGAAACCGCTTCGTATTCGCTACTGTTATTAAGCTTTGTTCCCAAATAAGTCTGATACAATTTTTTGTTTTTACCAACCTTAAGCACTAACGCAGAATTTTGAGTTTCAATCTTAATTAAAGAACTTTCCTGCGCCTGAATAGCCGAATATGTAATGGTCAATAATAACAGTAAAAATTGCTTCATTTTTTTTATTTTTTTAATTAATCTTTCGAGATTTTATTACAATAATTCTAATCTTCTCGCAGATTTGGCAGATTCTTTTTTTATTGATATATCTAAAAAATCTATCACAAAACTTCAGCACTATATCTTAGAAATAAAATAGAAGCTTACAAAATAAATCTGCCAAATCTGCTAAATCTGCGAGAGAATGAAACACAGGACTTATATCCGTAAAATTTAATATCTAAAAGGATTATCAACACTATGCATTGGCTCAGTAAACCACTTTGCCCCGTTTTCGGTCATGTAAAAATGATCTTCGTGTCTGATTCCAAATTTCCCCGGAATACAAATCATCGGTTCGTTGCTCACGACCATTCCTTCCTTTAATTTTATTTCGCTTCCGCGTACTAAATACGGGAATTCATGAATGTCTAATCCGGTTCCGTGCCCTACTCTGTGGGGCAATCCCGGTAAATCATAGTCAGGGCTTAATCCGGCTTCCGCCAAAGTTTTCCTCGCCGCGTCATCTACTGATCCGCAGGAAGCATCGATATTAGCTGCTTCAAAAGCAGCAAATTGAACTTTTTGCTCTAGATTCCAAATGGTTCTGTATTCTTCCGAAGGAGTTCCGTATGCATAAGATCTTGTAATATCAGAAAGATAACCCTCTAATCTACAGCCTGTATCTACGATTACAGCATCATTTTCTTTTAAAGGTTGAGGAACCGAAACACCATGCGGATATTGTGTATCATCGGCAAATAAAACAATACAGAAGTAAGACCCCGAAGATATGCCGGCCTTAATGTGTGCTTTATGAATAAAATCAACCACTTCATCAACTGAAATTCCGGGTCTTAAAATTTTAGCAGCAGCGCGCTGAACCTCCATCGTAATGTCTTTTGCTTTTTGAATGATGGCTATTTCATTTTTAGATTTTTGCATTCTACAAGCGGCTGTAATCTCTTGTGCGTTTATAAAAGTGTATGACGTATTGGCTTTTGAAACTCCATCAACTAAAAAATAAGGCGAAGATTCATCAATTGCAATTCTGCCGTATTCACTGCTTTTATCATTCAATAATTTTCCGAATAAAACATAGGGCGATTCATGTTCTTCCCAACAATTAATATTGGCCTGAACTTTCATGTATTTTTTAAAAGTACCTTCTTCAAATTTTGGCACTATATATTCTAAAGAGCCATCATCAAACAGTAAAGCTCCAACCATTCTTTCAGAAGCATTCCACTTCGTTCCTGTAAAATAATACAGGTTCGTTCCCGCATTCAGATAAAGTGCCTGAACAGAAAGCTCTTTCATCAAGCCAGTTGCCTTTTTGATGCGTTCCAGATATTCCTCTAACTGAATTGGCTGTACATCCTGAGTTCTGTTTTGTATTTTTTCTAATTCGATTGCAGCAGTAGAACCGCCTATACCAATTGTCATTTTTTTCTGTTTTTAGGTTATAAAGTGCTAATTTAAGATAATTCATAAAAACCTAAATTAAACACATAGAAACATAACATTACTAAACTTAAAAAGGCGTTTCACTTGCATCAACACACATAACTATGTTTGAGAAACTTGTTTCTTTTTAATTTACTTTTTTTTCAAAATCATAAAATCTATGTTTCTATGTGTTTAAATTAATTGATTTGTATTTATAATTATTTAACAAAATTATTCTGTTTAGGTTTTGTCTCTTTCATTTGTTGGAGCAAATCTTTCTGACTAAGCGCATAGTCGTACAAACGCAAAGAAGCCATAAAACCAGAGAAATTTTCTCCAATATCTGAAGCTCCAATGATAATTTTTGCTTTGTCAATGGCAGACGATAGCAGCATATTTTGCGAATTATCCAGAACACCATCTACATATATTTTCTCTACTACACCATCAAATGTCAGCACGATATAATGCCATTTATTGGCCTCCGGAATCGTATTGTAACGCATATCAAAATGGCCGTCTAAATGAGGTGCCGCACCGTAATTACTGCTATTATACGCCAAAGCATTAAATGAATTGGCTAAATTAAATTCGTTTCGATCACACCATGATGCCAAAATTTCTCCTTCTTTGGCAACTTCAGGATTTTTAACCCAGGTTGCCACTGTATACGAACCATTCCATGCTAAAGATTTCGGAACTGGTTTATCTAATGTCAATGCTCCGTTTTTAAAATGAAAAGCTTTAATGCCGTCTGGTTTTTCTAAAGATATATCTCCGCTTTTTGTGAAAGTTCCACCAATAGCACCTTTATTCGAAATCGTATTTAAGTATGAACTATTTGAAATTTTGCTTGCATCAAGATCAACTAGTAATTTCTTAGTGCTTTTTACTGCAGGAAGTGTCTTTGATGCTACATTTTTCAATGGTAACGGAAGATCAAATAAAGAACTATACACTTTGATATTCCAGACTGCAGCGTAAAGTCCCACTTTTTCTGTACCCAAAACGGTGAGTTTTATATAACGCGCCGTTACATCATTGTCATCAATCATTGGACTTCCGGCGGTACGGTTTTTAGATTGATCAGCATACAGCAACCAGTTTTTTCCGTTTATGGAATATTCCAGTTTGTATTGGTAATAATAACTCGCAAATTCAAATTGCGTCATTATTCTTTTTATGGTTTGAACGGTTCCCAAATCGATGGTTAAGTCTTCAGGTGTTGTATTATTCGCCGCTTTCCACATCGTGGCATTATTATCATCTGTAGCGTAAGAAGCTTTATACTCGTAATCGTATTGAGTCGATTTTAAATGATAATAAGATGATGCTGTTGTTTTTGATCCGAAAGCAATATCCTTTGGTACAATTGATTTAATAAGATCACTTATACCTTTACTTGTAGGTAATACTTTTTGTATGGTAGAATCATTTTCAAAAATCATTTTATCAATACAAACCTGTCTCGCCAAACCTCCTCTTGTCATAGGATAATCGTGTTTATGATACACGATGTAATAATCATCATTTTCTTTCAGAACAGAGTGATGACCGGGACCATGAACGGTTTGGTCTTCATTAGTACTCAAAATAGGATTGTTTTTCCCTGGAGTAAAAGGGCCGTAAGGAGCATCAGCATAAGAATAACGTACATTATAAGTTTCGTCATGGCAAGAAGCTCCGGAGTACATTAAGATGTATTTAGAACCTTTTTTCATCATATAGGCAGCTTCAAACGGCGCGGGAGTTTGCGCAAGCGGAATATTGGTCGAATGAACCATTTCTCCCATCGTTTTTTGGTTTAATTCTCCAACAGCATATCCGCCGTTATAATGTACCCATGTTCCCCAATACCCGTAAATTTTACCATCCGTGTCTTTGAAAAACTGAGCATCCAGAGACGGATAACCTTCTCTTGGATATCCGTTTGAAATTACAGGAACATCTTTTTCGCTTAATTTTTTCCAAGGCCCAACAGGCGTGTCTGAAACATAGCCGTAAATATTACAGCCTATTTCGCAATTTCCAAAATACAGATAGTATTTACCATCGTCTCCTTCTACAATATCCGGAGCCCAAAAATTCGTAATTGATTTTGCTGAAAATGATGGTATTTCCATGATGTAATTGAACCAATTCTTGAAGTCCTTACTATACCAGACTGTAGGTGCGCCAGATGCCAGCATTTCATTATCTGTCGTGGCATAGATATAATAAATATCACCAAACTTTTTAATGGTAGGATCGGCAAACCAACCCGGCAAAATAGGATTTCCGGCTCCGGGCGTGTTTACAGGAATATCTTTTTGAGCAAAAACAGTTCCTGTAAATACCAGCAAAATAAGACTGTAAAATAGTTTCTTTTTCAGCATTGTAGTTATTATTTATTTGAAGAGTTTTTGTTTATTTTTAAACGTTGGGTATTATTTTTTGAGACAGCAATTCATTATTGATTTGCAAATCCAGTATTTTATTTTCTCGCAGATTTAGCAGATTTTTTTATAAGCTCTTGTTTTACATTTCTTAAAAATATATAAAAAGAATTAAGCTTTTTTTTGACAGCTCAGTAACTATATCTGCAGTAATTAATTTTAAAAAAATCTGCTAAATCTGCCAAATCTGCGAGAGAAAATTTTAAACGCATAGCAACATAGTTTTTTTAATAAAAAAAGATGTTTCACTTTTAACAAGCGGGACTTCTTCCTAAGTCTAGCGACGCTCAGCCTGACAATTCACAATCAATGAATTCTATTAATATTTCCAAACCAATACATCCGCGGTTTTTATTGCTTTGTTGCCAATAATAACTTTTGCCTTTTCCGGTAAATTCATATTATAAACCTTATCAGAATAATTGACAGCAATACCAAATCCGTCACGATATTCAACCATAATTCCTTCCGGATAGTTTTCTATCAGGGCATTTTGTTTTTGGTACAATTCTCTTAATACCTGTTTTTCAAGTTCACCGCTTTTAGAATCTACACCAATATAAGTTACAGTTCCTTTACCTAAATTACGTGAAATAATAGCGGGCGTTCCTGAGTAAAAATCTCCTTCGTAGGTAGCCCAAACTTCGGTTTCTTTATTTGGTTTTAATAAATCTCCCCAACTGGTCCAGGCAAATTCCTGATTATTAAATTTAATAACACCTGGAGATTGTGGCATTAATAAATCATAGGATTCTATTTGAGAACCTATTAAATTCCACATTGGCTCATAAAACTTTGCTTCCCAAAGATGTCCCTGACGGTTTTGAATTCCGGATCGGCAACTTAATATTAAGTTCCCTCCGTTTTTGGCATATAAGGTTAGTTTATCAATCATTTTTTGATCAATCATCTGATAAGCAGGTACTATCAAAAAAGGATATTTAGAAAAATTAGTAGTGTCGCGAACAAAGTCTACCGGCGCACCAAAAGATTTTGTCGCTCTGTAATATTTTAAAAAGTGTCCAATAGTATTCCACTCTTTTGTTTGCTTGTTTAATTCAATGCCCATTACATTATCCGGATTGAACAGAATTCCTGTTTTTCGCTTTAGATAATAATCCGGCAATGTTGCCTTAGCATCATACTTTTTTCGCAGCGTATCGATTTCTTTTATAAACTGACCAAATTCATTACCACCTACCGTTGGCGTTA
>Ga0247813_10000318_pt1 | contig 52035 bp, 49 predicted proteins | sample UWRJL169409C1_FD_180719 | JGI IMG/M metagenome (GOLD analysis project Ga0247813, IMG submission 180719) | Plant litter microbial communities from Arlington Agricultural Research Station in Wisconsin, United States - UWRJ-L169-409C-1 | ecosystem: Environmental > Terrestrial > Plant litter >... | reverse complement strand
TTCATGAGCAATCTTTAATACTTGATCTTCCGTTTCTGCACTACAAGGTCCAGCTATCACAAGTGGGTGATTTAAATTGAAATCTTCTAACCACTTTCTCATTTCTTTCTTATTTTCCATCTTAATTCTAATTTACTTTTTAGTTGTTGTTAATCCGTTTAGTATTTCTTTTATTTTATTTGTGCTTTCCATTTCTTCAAAAATGGCATTGTAATTATCTTCTTTTAGCAAATCCCTAAACCGACTGAGATTTGAAATATATTCTTCTAATGTTTCAATGACGTGTTCTTTGTTTTGCTTAAAAATCGGTGTCCACATTGCCGGAGAACTTTTTGCTAAACGAACCGTACTTTCAAAACCACTTCCCGCCATATCAAAAATATCCTGCTCGTCTTTTTCTTTATTCATTACCGTTTTTCCAAGCATAAACGAACTAATGTGCGACAAATGCGAAACGTAAGCAATGTGTTTGTCGTGCGAAGTGGGATCCATATATCGAATCCTCATTCCGATTTCGCTGAAAAGCTGTAGCGCCTTTTCCTGCAATTTAAAAGTGGTCTTTTCCACTTCACAAATGATGTTTGTCTTTCCTTTAAACAAACCTCTTATCGCCGCCGATGGCCCGGAAAACTCTGTTCCTGCAATTGGATGCGTTGCGATAAAATTTCTTCTTTTCGGATGATTGGCAACTGCATCACAAATTGGCTTTTTAGTTGAACCCACTTCAAAAACAATTGTTTTGTCTCCAACTTGATCCAATACTTTTGGCAAAACAACCAGCGCCACATCAACCGGAACCGAAACAATTACAAAATCGGCTCCAGCCAAATCTTCAAAGTTCCCTGCCTGATCAATAACACCCAAATCAATTGCTTCCTGCAAATGTTTTTCGTTGCTGTCAATCCCAAAAATAGTCGCGTTCGGATGTTGGTCTTTGATGTCCAGCACCATCGAACCTCCTATTAACCCTATTCCTATTACGTATACTTTCATATTTATTTTTATTTTTTGTCATTGCGAGGAACGAAGCAACCACACTAACAATTGATTCAGCAACTGAGATTGCTTCGTTCCTCGCAATGACCTCTAAAATCTGTCGATCGCTTCCTGTACTTTTTCTTCTTTCACACACAACGAGAATCTGATATAACCTTCTCCATTGCTTCCGAAGATTGTTCCCGGTGTGATAAAAATGTGTTTCTCGTATAATATTTCGTCAATGAACTTTTCTGCTGATTCGATTCCTTCCGGCAATTTGGCCCAGACAAAAAGTCCAACTCCCTCTTTATAAACTTCGCAGCCTAATTTTTCTGCTAGTTTTTCTGTCAACTCTCTACGGCGTCTGTAAATTTTGTTTTGATCTTCGAACCATGATTTATCACAATTTAAAGCGGCAACTGCACCTTTCTGAATTCCGTAAAACATTCCGCTGTCCATGTTGCTTTTTACTTTCAGAACCGCATCAATAATTTCAGGATTTCCTAAAACCATTCCTACTCTCCAGCCGGCCATGTTGAAAGTTTTGCTAAGTGAATTTAATTCCAGAGCCACCTCTTTCGCACCTTCGATCTGCAATAAACTCATCGGATTATCATTCAAAACAAAACTATACGGATTATCGTTAACCAATAATATGTTGTGTTTTTTAGCAAAAGCAACCAATTTTTCAAATAACGCTAAACTTCCTCTTGCTCCTGTTGGCATGTGGGGATAACCAAGCCACATGATTTTTACTTTCGAAAGATCGAGTTTTTCTAAAGCTTCAAAATCCGGTTCCCATGCATTTGCTTCTTTCAGATCATAATAAACTGGAACCGCTCCAACCAAATTAGTTACCGAAGTATAAGTTGGATAACCTGGATTCGGAATCAAAACGTGATCGCCTTCATTTAAAAACGCTAACGAAATGTGCATAATTCCTTCTTTCGAACCCATCAAAGGCAAAATTTCATTATTCGGATTTAGTTCAACACCAAATTGATTCTGATAAAAATCTGCCATTCCTTTTCTCAATTCCGGTAATCCTTGATAGCTCTGATAACCGTGCCCGTTTTCATCTTGAATTGCCGCGGCAACCGCTTCAATTACTGCTTTCGACGGACTCAAATCAGGGCTTCCAATTCCCATGTTGATGATAGATTTTCCTTCAGACATTAGTTGACGAACTTCTCTCAATTTTGATGAGAAGTAATATTCTTCAACTGTATCTAATCTTTTTGCTGTTGTAATCATTATTTTTTGCTTTAGGCTTTAAGCTGTATGCTTTAGGCTTTTATTCTTTCTTTTGACTTTTTATATTGCTTTAGGCTTTAGGCCGTAAGCTTTATGCTTTTTTTGACTTTAAGATTTTCGACTTTCCAACTTTATGACTGATCCTAAGACTCACTCAAAGGTTTAGTATTTTTATATTCACCCAGAATTTTAAAATATTCTGCCATTATATTTAGTAACGTTTTGGCTTTTGCAAAATCTTCGTACTTCTCAAATGTCACATCTACGAAAAAAGAATACTTCCAAGGTGTTTCAATTTTTGGAAGCGACTGAATCTTTGTTAAATTCAATTTGCAGTCGCTCATTACATTTAAAACTGTTGCTAAACTTCCTCTTTTATGATCTAATTCAAATTTGATAGAAGCTCTGTTGATTTCGCTCTCCGGTAAAAATGAATTCTGTTTTTTAATGATCACAAAACGAGTCATATTGTTTTTGATCGTTTGAATTTCCGGAGCGATGATTTCTAAATCATACATTTCAGAAGCTGTTTTACTTGCAATTGCAGCAATTCCGGTTAATTGTTTTTCCTGAATTCTTCTCGCAGTTTCCGCTGTATCTTTATCTTCAACCAATTTGATGTTTGGATACTGTTTTAAGAAATCCATACATTGCAAAATTGCCATTGGGTGCGAATGAACTTCTTTTATGTCTTCAATTTTCTGACCTTTTAAAGCCATTAAATTTTGGTGAATGCTTAAATAATGCTCTCCAATAATGTGTAAATTGTTCTTGTCAATCAAAGCGTAATTCGGAATAATTGGCCCTGCAATCGAATTTTCAATCGCCATAACCGCCTGATCCGATTTTCCTGAAAGAAGGCTGTCGATTAATTCTTCAAAAGACAAACACTCATCAATAGCCACATTTTCAGAGAAATACTCCTTCACTACCTGATGATGGAAAGAACCTTTTATACCTTGTATTGCAATTTTAGTTGTCATATATTCAAAAAAAAATCCTGATTTTCATCAGGATTGTATATTAGTTTTATTTGTCTTTTATATTTCTCAAATAACCATAGCACAATCCTTACTTCTACTAAAGAAGAAATAAAAAGAGTTGCTAAAATAAAAACGGTTAGATGCCATTTTGTTTGTGTTATTATTTAAATTCTCTGCGAATGTATAAATTATTTTTACCGCACCAAAAAAAATATTGCATTTTATGAAACAAAAAAGGATTTCTTAACAAAATCTACCGGTTTTGTAGGATATTTTAATAAATCAGTCTTAAAATGCGATTTAGGCAATTGGTTTTGAGGAAAGTTCTGAGGTTCCGAGCTGCTAAAGGGATAAGATTTTAGATAATTATAGTCTAATAGATAGCTCTAAATGCCCGCCCAAACCAATTTCGACTATTTTTTGAAGCGTAGAAAATCTTGCTTCTTTTACATTATTTTCAATTTTGGAAATATACGACTTTGTCGTTCCGACTTTTTCAGCTAGTTCTTCTTGGGTCATTCCCTTTTGAAGTCTGGCTTCATGAATCATTGCTCCTATTTTAAAATTTTCATAACCTGCTTCGAGTTCATCTCGTTTTGGTGTTCCTATTTTACCGTAATGTTCTTCTTTAAACTCTTCTAAAGTGGTAATATTTTTACTTTTCGTTTTCATATTCTTTTTTGATTTTTAATGCTTTTTCAATTTCAAATTTTGGAGTCTTTTGAGTTTTCTTTTGAAATCCATTAGCCAATACAACCTATTTTCCATAATCAAAAAAACAAAAAATTCTAAAAATGTCGCCTCCTTGTTGTACTCTAATTTCATAAAGTCCATCTGCATTCTCGATATATTTTAAATACGTTTCAGGAACTCTCTCCAATTCCTCAATTAAATCTATTGTCCAAACAATTTTTGCTCGAACCTTATCTCGTTGTTTTATAAAAAAATCTCCAAAATAATTATTAAAAAAAATAACAGTCCTAATCTTTTGATTATTACTCATAAATGACAAATATATAAAAGTTGTTCTAAAGTGAAACTATTTAGTTTTTAAAATCTCACCATCTAACAAATTTATGGGAAAAAACCTATATTTTAGTAATGTTGTCTTTTTATTTATGAAAACAACCCAGAAACCGGTGTATTCTTAATCCCAATTTTAGAATAATCGAAATTCATTTTTTCTTTTAATAAAGAAGCATACACACTTCTGAAATCAATTTCGTGTTTTAAATCGCCATTATCTAAGTCAGATAAGTTTGGATTATTCCCTAAAATAGTTCCTTTATTATTTCCTCCAATAATAAACATTGGCGCTGCTGTTCCGTGATCTGTACCGTTTCCGTTGTCTTTTACTCTTCTTCCAAATTCGGAGAAAACCACAACTGTGACATTCTGCATTAATTGTGCTTGCTTTAAATCCTGATAAAAAGTGAATAAGGCATCATTCAAATCGGTTAATTTTCTTTCGTGAATCGCCAATTGATTGTCGTGCGTATCAAAACCTCCAAGGGAAGTATAATACACTTTCGAATTTAAGTTTCCTTTTATCAATCGGGCAATCCATTCGAGGTTTTTAGACAATCCTGTTTTTGGATAACTTATTTCTGTTTTTGATTTTGCCAAAGCTTTCTGAATTTCATCAGAACCTTCTGTAACCGAATTGGCGATTTTTCGAACAAAATCCAATTGCGGATTATCAGACAAGGTTACATTTTCGTCCTTATCTGATTTAACTTTAAATCGGTTTGGATCTTTTACTGTAATTGAATTAGGTTCCAAACCTTTCAAAGCTAAATTATCAATTGAATCTAAATTTATTCCGGCCGTAGCCTGATGCCCGTTGCATTGCAAATCTAAATATCTTCCTAGCCAGCCTTCGTTTATATATTTATTTGAATCGGTTGCGGTTTGCCAAATTTCCTGACTTCTGAAATGCGAACGAATAGGTTCCGGATATCCAACATTCTGAATTACGGTTAAATCACCGTTTTGTTGCATTTGAGCAAAATCTTTTAGAGAAGGATGAAATGCCATTCCTTTATTTTTTCCAACCCCTACATCTTTATTCAAAGCAATTTTAGTTCTCAAATCATAATATAACGGATTGTCGTATGGAATAAAAGTGTTCAGTCCGTCATTCCCACCATTCAATTGTACAAAAACAATACATTGCTCGCCGGTTATCAAATTATTTTGCGAACCAAAAGCGTGCAAAAAATCAGGAAGCACAAGTAATCCGCCTGTGAATGTCCCTGTTAATGTTAGAAAATTTCTTCTGTTCATAGCTTCAATTTTTAAACTAATTGATATTCCGGCAATTTTGTGATGTAATTAAAGAGTCTTGCTACCGCGAAATTGGCGTGCGGTTCTTTGGGATCAAAATCATATTTCAGCAAATTTTCCATGTCTTTTTGCATAGCATCATTCACTTTAAACAACAATCGATCTGATAATTCTGTGATAATGGTTTTATTATTTCCATCGGAATCAAAATCAATTTTCACTTCTACTTTCTCGAATTCTGTTTTTGGTTTTTCATTTTCAGAATTCATTGTATTTAAAACTCTTCTGGTTATACTTCTTCCGCTGCAAAGCAAATCTGAGGTATTGTTGCGCTGCAGATAAATTTGAGAAGTCAGCCAGGAATTTCCTCCATCCCAACCTTTCACATTTATTTGGTTGTAGAAATCCATTCCTTGTTGTTTGAGAAAGAACATAATCATGGCATCATCCAAATCATCAATATGTAATTCTTCTAAAAGCTGTAGAATATAAACCAGTGGATTTTTAATCTTAGTTCCGGAATTCTCTTTTTTATATTCTTCTGTAAAAATTTTAGTTAGCAACGGTTGGATTTCAAACTTCACTTTTCTGAAATAATCACCATAATAGGTCACTAATTCTTCGGACGGATTATCGTAAATAAACCATTTCAGGATTTTTCGGGTAATTAAATAGGGAATGTTTTTCTGCTCAAATATAATGTCAACCAGATCATCGGCTTTCCAATTTCCGGTTTTACCGAAATAGGTTTTATCACTATTATCTTCTATGTTTTTTCTATAAAGTGCACTGTCATCTCCATAATTTAATCCGGCTAATGCTTTTGCGCCTTCTTTGATGTCGCTTTCAGAATAATTTCCAATTCCGATCGTGAATAATTCCAGTAATTCCCGACTTAGATTTTCGTTGTATTTGCCTTTTTTATTATCGACATTATCTAAATATCTTAACATCGCATTAGACTTTACAATCTGTTTGGTTAATTCCTTGAAATTGCCAAAAGCATGTTCGCGTAAAATAATATTGTGCTGGTAAATCCAATAATTGACTTTTACTTTTTGAGAAGTAGAAACGAAATGATTGTGCCAAAAACAAACCATATTCTCGCGCAGTGGAAATTCGTCATTTCGCATTTTAGCAATCCACCATTTTTTCAATTCTACATTCGAATAGATTTCTTTTTTCAGAATCTTCTTTTTGAATTCAGTATCGGCAGTTTTTATCGATTCGCGCAATGCTTTAAGTTCAAGAAGCGTTTTGGGATCATCATCTAAAAAAGAAGGGAGCTGTTTATCAAATTTTGAATCATAGGAATGTTTTAGAAATTTTTCTAATCCTAGTTTTTCAATTTTATCGGCTTCTTTACCGGAAAAGCCCAATCGTAACGACCAAAGATTGCTTTTTTTCATAATTCAGAAATTATTACAATAAGACTTGACTTTCTCTTAAAGGTTTAATTCTATAAAGATGCTAAGATTCTGAGGTACTGATGTACTGAGATTTGAAAGTCTTTGGTTTTAATTAGAACGGGGAAATTGGGAGTTATTGCTGTTTTAAATTATAAAAAATGCTGAGAAAAGATTTTATTTTTTATTCTCTAAGTTCTCATTATAACTTTTCCATTTATCCCTTATTAATTTCGAAGAAAAAGGAATTCCTGAATTTAATCTTTGTTCTTTCGACAAAGAATCTTTACTCTTGTTTGTATGTCTATATTTTTTTGGTAACTCTCCCAAACTTGCCTTAGTAAATTTCCAGCCAAATTTATTAAGAGCTAAAAACACCTGTCTATCAATATAGAAATCGAGTTCTTCCGAATATTTATACAAATTAGTATAGATAAATGATGAAATCCAACCATCATGCATATTAATTAGTTTTTTCAGGAGTGAAAAAACTGTATGATTGACTTTACCGTTACAAACGTCTCTAATTTTCGATTTTAATCTGTCAAAATTAGCTAAAGAAGGATAAATTTCTAATCCATCAAAAGTTACTGAAAGAAAAGTCAAAGAATCAACATCAATCTTAAGTATTTTAGTTTTTTCAGCTTCTTCTAAACTATGTATATCTAATTTTAATTTTTTTAAAATTTCACAACAATCCTCATAAGCTTTCTCACATTCTTCTTTAGTTTTACAAAGAATTACAAAATCATCTGCATATCGAACTAATTTATAATCTCTATCAATAAGAAATTGATCAAAAGGGGAAAGAAATATATTAGAGAATAATGGTGACAAAGGACTGCCTTGTGGAATACCTTTTTCTACATCTTTAAAATTGGATCTTTTTTCAACATCAAAATCATCTAATCCACCTAATTCCTGATTAAGTGCTTTATCTAATAATTTATTGATAGAATCATCTTTAAGGTTTGGATAAATGTAATTATTTAATAAATCCTCCTTATTAACCTTACCAAAAAAATTTATCAAATCCGCTTCTAAAGAATATATGTAACCATTTTTATAATGCTCAATGATTTTAAAAATTGCATCTTTCGTTCCAAGACCTTTTTGATAGGCAAAACTGAAACCGTTGCTTTTTTCTAGTAATGCTTTAAATACTTCTTCAAGTTCTATAGCAATTGATTTTAATACAACCCTATCTGAGATCTCAGGAATTTGTAATGGTCTAAATTTTCCATTGTTTTTTGGAATTAAGACAGCTCTGTTGGGCGAGAAAAAGTATTTTCCTTTTAATAATAGAGATGATATTGAAGCAATTTTATCATCTTTATTTTTTTCAAAATCTTCTATTGTTTCTCCAGAAATACCATGGGAGGATTTATTAGTTTTATCTAAATTATCCCAGGCTTTTTTTAAAGATTCAACTGAAGATATTTTTTCTAATAATGTTTTTGACATGTAGTTATATGATTGTAAAGACCCTTAGAATAACAACTTGTTAGTATGACAGACTCCACAAAATGAGTTCAGAACCCTTTAATGAAATGAATAGCCAAACAACGAATGAAGTTCGAACTAACACTTTGGAAAGGTGTTCTTGGGCAATCCTGACGAAAGATTGAAGAGACAATCTAAAGTCGAACGCTAACTTAAATCGAAATCTAAGCTGGAATTCTTGAGCGTTAAAGACTGCATTTTTTTGGTTTGCTGGGTTTTCTCCAGTTCTGAAATCGATAGTTTATCCATAGTTTTCAAAATTAAGGTTTTTTCCGATATACGAAAGTTTTTTCGAAATTTCGCATGTTTTTTTAAATCCGCAGCTTTCTGCCTGTCCGCCTCACTAAATAAATAGCTTGGTACCAATGTTTCTATAGGTTTCTGTCTGTCATACACAGTGGCATCAAACGAGATAGACACAGAACCCTTTAATGAAATGAATAGCCAAACAACGAATGAAGTTCGAACTAACACTTTGGAAAGGTGTTCTTGGGCAATCCTGACGAAAGATTGAAGAGACAATCTAAAGTCGAACCAAATTAATTCAAAGAACTAAATTTTAAATTAGTTAAGTTTTTCTTTTAAATGAAACATAAAAAAGAAAAACTTAACTATATATTTTATTATGAAATATTAACTTCCACACATTTCACAATCCTCAGGACCTGCCGCTTGCGCTTTAAGCAACATCGCTTTATACTCTTCAAGGTTTATTTCTTCAGTTTCTGCAACTAAAGCTGGAGCTGTTTCTTCTTTTTTATCGTTGTTTAATGTGAATTTAATCGCATCAACCGCTGATTTCGTTCTCAAGTAATACATTCCCGTTTTCAAACCTGATTGCCAAGCGTAAAAGTGCATTGACGTAAGTTTAGAATAGTTTGCATCTTGCATGAACAAGTTCAGTGATTGTGATTGGTCAATGAAATAACCTCTTTGACGTGACATATCGATAATATCTTTCATCGACATTTCCCAAACGGTTTTGTATAGTTCTTTTAAGTCTGCTGGAATCACATCAATATTTTGAACAGATCCGTTATGACGCATGATTTCTTGTTTCAAAGTCTCATTCCACAAACCTCTTTCTACTAAATCATGAAGTAAGTGTTTGTTTACTACGATGAACTCTCCAGACAATACACGACGTGTGTAAATGTTTGATGTATAAGGTTCGAAAGCTTCGTTGTTTCCAAGAATTTGAGAAGTTGAAGCAGTTGGCATTGGCGCAACTAATAATGAGTTACGAACTCCATGCTCTACAACTTCTTTTCTTAATGAAGCCCAGTCCCAACGGCCTGATAATTCTTCATCTTTCATTCCCCACATATTGTATTGGAATTCTCCTTTAGACATTGGAGAACCTTCAAATGTAGAATATGGTCCTTCTTCTTTCGCCATTTCCATAGAAGCGGTTACAGCTGCGAAGTATAAAGTTTCAAAAATTTCCTGATTTAATACTTTAGCCTCATCGCTTGTAAACGGTAAACGCAACATGATAAAAGCATCAGCTAAACCTTGTACTCCCAATCCAACCGGACGGTGACGCAAGTTAGAGTTTTCAGCTTCTTTTACCGGATAATAGTTTCTGTCGATTACTTTGTTCAAATTACGAGTTACACGTTTTGTAACATTGTAAAGTGCCTGGTGATCGAATTTTCCGTTTTCAATGAACATTGGCAATGAAATAGAAGCTAAGTTACAAACTGCAATTTCATCTTTAGAGGTGAACTCCATAATCTCTGTACACAAGTTAGAAGAACGAATAGTTCCTAAATTCTTGTGGTTCGATTTACGGTTTGCTGCATCTTTGTACAACATGTAAGGTGTCCCTGTTTCGATTTGTGATTCAAGGATTTTCTCCCATAATTCACGTGCACGAATCGTTTTTCTACCTTTTCCTCTAAATTCATAATCCAAATACATGGCTTCGAATTCTTCTCCGTAAACATCGTATAATCCCGGACATTCGTTAGGACACATTAATGTCCAACTAGCATCTTCCTGTACGCGTTTCATGAATAAATCTGAAGTCCACATTGCGAAGAATAAATCTCTCGCACGCATTTCTTCTTTTCCTGTATTTTTCTTCAAATCCAAAAATTCAAAGATATCAGCATGCCAGGTTTCGATGTAAATCGCAAAACTTCCTTTACGTTTTCCACCACCCTGATCTACGTAACGCGCTGTGTCGTTGAACACTCTCAACATTGGCACAATTCCGTTTGAAGTTCCGTTTGTACCACGGATGTAAGATCCTGTCGCACGAACGTTATGAATAGAAAGACCAATTCCTCCCGCTGATTGCGAGATTTTAGCCGTTTGTTTTAAAGTATCATAAATACCATCAATACTATCATCCTGCATTGCCAAAAGGAAACAAGAAGACATTTGCGGTTTTGGAGTTCCCGCATTGAACAACGTTGGTGTTGCGTGCGTGAAGAATTTTTTAGACATTAAATCGTAAGTTTCAATAACCGATTTTAAATCGTCTAAGTGAATACCAACTGAAACACGCATCAACATATGTTGTGGTCTTTCTACGATTTTTCCGTTTATTTTAAGCAAATACGAACGCTCTAAAGTTTTGAAACCAAAGTAATCGTAATTAAAATCTCTTGTATAAATGATATGAGAATCTAAAAACGCAGCGTTTTCCTGAATCACTTTAAATACTTCATCTGAAAGTAATGGCGCTTCTTGTCCATTTCTTGGATTTACGTAGTGATACATATCTTTCATCGTTTCTGAGAAAGATTTTTTAGTATTTGAATGTAGGTTCGAAATTGCCACACGCGCTGCTAATTGTGCATAATCTGGATGCGCAATAGTCATAGAAGCCGCCGTTTCTGCCGCAAGATTATCCAGTTCAGAAGTAGAAACCCCATCATACAATCCCTCGATAACTCTCATCGCTACCTTAACAGGATCTACAAGCTCATTCAAGCCGTAACACAACTTTTTGATTCTTTCTGTAATCTTATCAAACATTACGGGCTCTTTGTGGCCATCTCTTTTTACTACAAACATAAGCTTACTTTATTTAGTTATTGAAAAAATGAAAGACACTGGAAAACGAATTCCAGTACTTAAACATTGCGTGTTTTTAAATTATTTTTTGAGAATTATCGAATCCTCAATAGTTACCCGGTTCAAATTCGAAAAATGAATTTAAATGCATTAAAAATTGTTATTGAATCTGCGATTTGGGGGTCAAGATTCAATCTTAAAAAATTGTAATTATTTCTAGCGTTTTTTAGATCACGCTAAAGTATTTTGTTGTCTAAAAATCTGCATCAAATGAAATTTTCTGAGCATCGCTGTCTGTGTTCATCACACCCGATTTTTGATACTCGGCAACACGTTTTTCAAAGAAATTGGTTTTTCCCTGAAGAGAGATCATGTCCATGAAATCAAACGGATTCGCTGATCCATACACACGATCACAACCTAATTCTACTAACAATCTGTCAGCGACAAATTCTAGATATTGCGTCATTAGAACAGCATTCATTCCAATTAAACTTACCGGTAGTGATTCTGTTACGAATTCTCTTTCGATATCTAAAGCATCAACGATGATTTCTTTAATTCTTTCTTTTGGAACTTTATTAATCAAGTGATGATTGTGCAAGTGAACTGCAAAATCACAATGTACGCCTTCGTCACGAGAAATCAACTCATTAGAAAAAGTTAAACCTGGCATTAAACCACGTTTTTTCAACCAATAAATAGAACAGAAAGCACCTGAAAAGAAAATACCTTCAACAGCAGCAAAAGCAATTAGTCTTTCAGCAAATGAATCAGACTCGATCCATTTTAAAGCCCAGTCTGCTTTTTTCTTAATAGCAGGAAAAACTTCCAATGCATTGAATAACTCTGCTTTTTCAGCTTCGTCTTTGACGTAAGTGTCGATCAATAGAGAATAAGTTTCACTATGAATGTTCTCCATCATGATTTGGAAACCATAGAAAAACTTTGCTTCTGCGTATTGAACTTCGTTTACAAAATTCTCAGCAAGATTTTCGTTTACAATTCCGTCAGAAGCTGCAAAGAATGCTAAAATGTGTTTAATGAAATATCTTTCATCGTCACTTAATTTATTATTCCAGTCTGTCAAATCCTGGTGTAAGTCGATTTCTTCCGCAGTCCAGAAACTAGCTTCCATCTTTTTGTACCATTCCCAAATATCATGATGTTTAATTGGAAAAATAACGAAACGATTTTTGTTTTCTTGTAATATTGGTTCGACTTGTGACATGACAATTTTTGTTTAATATTTATGCTGAATTTTTTCTTATTCAGAACGATTACAAAGATTGTCATTTACTGCCAAAAATGAAAGCCAAACTTATTCACAATTCGGTGTAGTTTTTAACAACGCAGAAAAAATGGGATATTTTTCAGACAATAATTAAATATTTGTAAATGAGACATTTAATATATTCATTTACTATCAAACCCCCTGTAAAATATAGACTTTTTAGAATAATAAGCAAGGAATTTTAATTCTTTTTGAAAAGTTTTTTTTGAGTTAAAACTTTATTTTTTGAGTTACAATATGTCCCGAAAAAGATGTAATCAGGACACTTATTTTATTTAGAATTTTTAAGTTCTTCAGCCACTTTTTCGAGCTCCATATACCAGTCCTGACCAAAGCGACGTATCAAAGCTTCTTTTACAAATTTATAAACCGGAACTTCTAATTCTTTTCCCAAAGAACAGGCATCATCACAAATATCCCATTTGTCATAATTGACTGCAGCAAATTCTGTAAAGTCTTTTACACGTATTGGATATAAATGACAAGAAACTGGTTTTTTCCAATCTACGATTCCCTGATTGTAAGCTTGCTCAATTCCACAAAGAGCCGTTTTTCCGTCAAAAATAACGTAAGCACAATCTTTTTCATCTATTAATGGTGTTTCAAGATCGCCATCAGTTCCTTTTACCCAAGTTCCCTGCGCTTCGATTGCAGCGATTCCTTCTTTTCGTAAAAATGGTTTTACTTTCGGATAAATTTCTTCCAGAATTTTGGTTTCTGCTTCGCTTAAAGGCGCGCCGGCATCTCCGTCAACACAGCAAGCTCCTTTACAAGCTGATAAGTTGCACACAAATTCTTTTTCAAGAATATCTTCTGAAATAATGGTTTTCCCTAATTGAAACATGATAATAAAGTACTGTAATTTATAAAGTGCAAAGATAGTCAAAGAAAGCAGATAAAATACATTCAAATTTTACTGTCGTGCGGGGTAAAGATTTACCACAGAGTTACACAAAGATTTTTCACAGAGAATCGCAAAGAAATTGTACCACAGAGATTCGCAGAGTTTTGCACAGAGCAGCGCGAAATTTGAGATTAACGTATTGAAATCTTTGTGTAACTCTGTGAGAAAACTTTGTGTCACTCTGTGGTAAAAAACAATTAACCTTTGCGAATCTCTGTGGCACAATTAACTTTTGTTACAAATATCACTTTTTTAACCAATAAAACGTGTTTTTATAACAAAAATACATTGTATCATAAAAACGCCTATCTTTATTCTCTACCTTTGCAAAAATTTTAAACGCTTAAAATCAAAGTAATATGTTAGAAATTGACTTTAAAGAAATTATTACTGTCGGAATGGTTCTTTTTGCCGTGATTGATATCGTAGGATCTATTCCGATTATCGTCAATTTACGAGCAAAAGTGGGACATATTGAATCTGAAAAAGCTTCGATCGTTGCCGGAATGATTATGATTGTTTTTCTTTTTGTTGGAGAAGGTTTGCTAAATCTTATTGGAATAGATGTGCATTCATTCGCCGTTGCCGGATCGTTTGTATTATTCTTTTTAGCGTTAGAGATGATTTTGGGAATTAGGATTTATCGCGATGAAGAACCCGGATCAGCTTCTATTGTGCCATTAGCCTTTCCTTTAATTGCTGGCGCAGGAACAATGACGACTTTATTGTCGCTACGTTCACAGTTTCACACCGTAAATATTATTATTGCTATTTTACTAAACATAATCCTGGTTTATGTTGTTCTAAAATCATCAAAAAAAATAGAAAATTTATTAGGAGAAAACGGACTTGGCGTGGTGCGCAAGACATTTGGAGTCATACTTTTAGCGATTGCTGTTAAATTATTCGCTGCTAATGTTAAAGGTTTGTTCGTCTAACAGATATTTTTATAAATTTACCCCATAAAATTTCTTAAATAGAACTTTTAACATATGTCATGTATGTAAAGTTTTAATTTAATTTTTAGACAAACAACCTTATGAAAATCTTTACTTCAATCTTAGTGCTTTTAGCATTAGCTTTAATTGTTTTTAATATTACGCAATTAGACTTTCAAAATCCTTTTCAGGGAGATAGCGGTGTCGCGCTTATTGGAATCGCAGCAGCATTTTGCGCAGTATTGATTCTTTTGATTTTTAGAATTTCAAAAAGAATCGAAGAAAAAATGCACGACAACAGATAATATGTTTGACGTTCTCATTATTGGCGGAGGCGTATCTGGCATGTCTTGTGCTCTCGTTTTAGGTTCTGCCAAAAACAAAGCTTTTGTTACCGATAAAAAAATCGGAATCTTTACCCATCAAAAGAATTCTTCGCTGCAAGAAGCGATCTTCTATAATGCATACGGAATAACGCCTGGCAAATTAGGATCTGAATTACTTGTAGAAAGTACACAGGATTTAGCCATGACTTATCCTCACATCACTCAGATTCCAAACGAGAAAGTAATCAAAATTGAAGGCTCTTATCCTGAATTTACTGTTACTACAAACAAAAACGCATACAAAACAAAAAGCATCGTTATCGGAATTGGTTCTGCCAATACATTTGATATCGAAGGCTTAATGCAGTATGTTGAACCACACAAAAAAGCACTTCCCGAAAAACAACGCATTCAGCTTAAAAACGACGATCATAAAGTAGCCGAAGGTATTTACGTTATTGGAACTTTAGCCGGCTGGAGAAGTCAATTAGCTATTGCTGCAGGAAGCGGCGCTGCTGTTGCCACAGATATTCTTACTTTATGGAATAATGGCATACAGACTCATGCCCACGATAGTATTCGATAAAATTTAAAACATAAGTTTTTATACAATTAAACCATTAAGAGATTAAAAAAAATTAAGACTTTGCGCTTAATAACTTAATCTCTTAATGGTTTATTTTTTTATTTCTCAATTATTATTTTACTGAAATAATCTCAGTTACTTTAATATGTTTTTCATCTTCTGCTTTCCAGATTTCTCCTTTTACAGAAACTACATCTCCAATTTTTAATTGTTTGTAATTTTGAGGGCCACCAACATTTACGATGCTGATTGTAGCGAAATAAACTTCTTTTACATCTGTAGAAATTTTAGCTGTATAGCCATCCTTTCCGGCTTCAATTGAATCTACTTTTCCTGTTATGGTATTGCTTTTAGAATCTTTTATACTGTTGCAAGAAATTATAAAAGTCATTAAAGCCAGAAGGATACTTACTTTTTTTAGATTTTTCATATTATATATTTAACTACAAATCTCGAACTATATTAGTTAAGATTCGTTACATTATATCTTAATAAATTATTATTATTTATTGCAATTGAATACAGCTACCAGCAATTACTTTTAAACTTTCATCAAATTGTTTCCAAACCCTGATATAACGCAGCACACCATTTATAGGATTATGATCAAATGATCCTTTTAATGAAACTGTAACTGCAACCACAGCCGTATCGCCAATCAGATTTATAATTTGATCTGATGCTTCAAGCTCATCAACTTTCATTTTGCCTGAACGATATGAATTTAGATCAAATTCTTTCGTAATGGTATTTCCGTCGGGTAAATTAAAAAGCAATTCGTCATGAAGGATTTCTTCTAAAGCCGAAACATCAGCATTTTTAATGGCTCTCAAAAGTTCTATTTCAGCATTTACAATAGCTTCTATTTTCATCTTAAAAGTTTATAGTGTTATTTTTTCGGATTCTGAACTGCCTTAATCATAGCATCTTCTTTCAAAATCACATCGTAGTAATATATCTCACCATATAATTGTCTGGCAAATTCAGCAGTGATATAACGATTCACTAAAGGTTTGGTTTTGTCTAATTTCAAATCTAAACCGGTCATGAAAATATAGTTTTTGAATTTCTTGAAATAAACATCAGAGTTTTTCATTTCGGCCAGGAACTCATTAAATTTAAGTCCGGCAAACGCTTTTCTGTTTTTATCCAATTCTTCAAAAACAAAATGTCCAACTACTCCGGTTTGAAGTAAATAACCAACGTTTTCATTTCCGTGCTCTGCTTCCATCGGAACAAAAACATCGGGAACAATTCCACCTCCACCGTATACAATTTTACCTTTTGGCGTTTTAAACTTTAACGAATCGGCTACCTTTATACTGTCTTTAGCATAAAGCTCACCCGATTTTATACGGGATTCTGATTCTTTAAAATATTCTTCGTTTCCTTTTTTATACGGTTTTTGAATTGATCTTCCGGTTGGCGTGTAATATCTTGCCACCGTTAAACGCACCGCAGATCCGTCATTGAAATCCATTTCACGTTGCACCAAACCTTTTCCGAAAGAACGACGACCTACAATAATTCCACGGTCGTTATCTTGCAATGCACCTGCCAGAATTTCACTTGCAGAGGCACTGTTTTCATTAATCAAAACATATACTTTTCCGGTCTCAAAACTTCCTGCTTTTGTGGCGTATGTTTTCTCTGTTGTTCCGTTTTTATTTTTAGTAAAAACGATCAGTTGTTTGTCTTTCAAAAATTCATCGGCAATAGCAACCGCTTCTTCCATATAACCACCGCCGTTATCACGAAGATCGATTACAAGCGACTGAATTCCGCTTTGTTTTAATCTTGTTAAACCGGTTTTGAATTCATTAAAAGTAGTTTCGGCAAAACGATTGATTTTGATGTAGCCAATGTTATTCCCAAGTAATAAAGCGGCATCGACACTTTTTATCGGAATAATATCTCTTTTTACTTTAAACTTAAGTTTCTTTTGTTCCGATTTTCTAAAAACAGTTAATTCTATTTCAGAACCCTGGAGTCCTTTTAGTTTGGAGAACAAACTGTCAGAAGGCAATTTTCTTCCAAATAATTTCGTTTTTCCCGCAAATAAAATTCGGTCTCCTGATTTTATTCCAGCTTTCGCTGAAGGGCCATTTTCAATTGGTTTTATAATCGCAACCGAATCTTTAAACATATAAAAATTAATTCCGATTCCAACGAAATCTCCTTTCATGCTTTCAGCAACTTCTGCCTGTTCGCTTGGCGGAATATAAACAGAGTGCGGATCTAATTTGGATAAGATATTATCAACTGTAAGGTTTACAATTGAGTCTGTATTGATACTGTCGACATATTCATTATTGATAAAATCGATCAGTTTGTTGAGTTTTGTTTTGGAGTAATTTTTAGCCAAAAGTCCGTCATCAACGGGAGCATTCATTAGGCTTCCGAGGACAGTTCCGAGAGCAAAAGTCGCTCCGATCACGATTGGCAAATATTTTGAATTAAATTTCATTTACTCTTGCAAAACAGGAATATGTTCGACTTCGACACCTGCTTTTAATAAAAATTGAATTCCGGAATCATCGCGATATCCGTTTTGGTAAACCACTCTCTTTATCCCCGATTGATGTATTAATTTACTACATTCTTTACAGGGCGAAAGTGTAATATATAAAGTGGCACCTTCACAAGATTGTGTTGATCTGGCCACTTTTAAAATTGCATTTGCTTCGGCATGGAGAACTTCCCAGCGGGTTAATCCTTCATCGTCTTCGCAGCAATTCTCAAATCCGGATGGCGTTCCGTTATAACCGTCAGAAATAATCATTCGGTCTTTTACGATAATAGCACCAACCTGCTTGCGTTTACAGTAAGACAGTGCGCCCCATTCCTTTGCAATACGAAGGTACGCTTTATCGTACTTATTTATTTTTTTTAAGTCCATTTATTTTATCTGTTCCAAATTGGGCTTTCTATAATCATCGGAATAACAACTCCGATAATAAAAGCCGACATTACAAGTGCCCAATCGCGCTTAGAAAAACGAAACACGGTTTGTACAATATACGATAGTATCAAAACTACAAAAACAACGACTAACTGTGCCGCTTCTATTCCTAACGCAAATTCGCCTAAAGGTAATAATTTTGAGCTTGGTGACCCTCCTAAAATAGTCTTAAAATAATTAGAAAAACCAAGTCCGTGTATAAGTCCAAAAAACAGCGTTACTATAAAAATTAAATTGACACCTTCATTTTTAGTTGCTTTTCCTGCTGTAAAAAGATGATATACTGCTGTTATCAAAATAGTAATCGGAATTAAAAACTCGACTATATTTACTTTTATAGCGATTATTCCAAAAACGGAAAGCAACAAAGCCAACGTATGACCGATTGTAAAAAGTGAGACCAAAAGCAAAATGCGTTTCCAGTCTTTAAACAAATACGGGATAGTTAAGGCGATTAAAAAAAGAACGTGATCGTAGGCGTGGATATCTAAAACGTGTTTTAATCCTATCTGAAAATAAATCCAAAATTCTGACATAGGGGTAATGGTATTAATTGATTAAGGGGTTGTAAACTTACGATTTATTTTGAAAATTAAAGAAACCCCGATATTAAATCAACGCAGAAAAATAAGTTAAATTTTATGAGAAATTTAAAATGTTAAATTAAAATAAGATTTATCTTTGTTCTATATAAAACCCTATTAATTATGCCATTTTCAGAATTATTTGATAACGAATTCAAACAAAGAAACAGAGGTCATTTCTCTGCAATTGTGCGTGTAGCTTATGCTGACGGAAAAATTAATGACGAGGAAAAATTGTTTTTGGACAAATTAGCTTCAAGATTAGAAATTTCAGACGAAGAATATACGGAAATCCTTAAAGATCCGTGGCAACATTCTATAAATCCACCTTATTTATATGCGCAGCGTTTAGAGCGTTTATATGACTTGGCAAGAATGGTTCACGTAGATCATCACTTAGGAGACCAGCAAGAAGTTATGTTAACCCGTATGGGATTAGCGTTAGGATTTACGCCAGGAAACGTAAATCATATTATTAGAAAAGCATTGTCTTTAGTAGACAAAAAAGTAGACTTAGATACTTTCCTTTTCGAAATGGAGAATATGAACAAATAAGAAAGTTTACAGTCTCAGTCACAGTTTACAGTTTACTAACTAAAATAAATAACCCGACAGATTTCAAAAATCTGTCGGGTTTGCTTTTTGTAGCCGAGTCTGAGACTGAAAACTGAGACTGAGACTGTAAAACTGCGACTGAAAACTATAAAGCTTCTGCCATAAACTCTTCAGCTTTCTCTACCATATTATAACTTCCGCAAAAAAACGGAACTCTTTCGTGCAATTCTGTCGGTTGGATTTCCATAATTCTTCCAAAACCATCTGTTGCTTTTCCTCCAGCTTGTTCTGCAATAAAAGCCATCGGATTACATTCATATAATAAACGTAGTTTTCCTTTTGGTGCTTTTGAACTTGTTGGATACAGATAAATACCGCCTTTAATCATATTTCGATGAAAATCGGAGACTAAACTTCCAATGTATCGTGAAGTATAAGGTCTGTCATCTTCTTCACGTTGACAATACTTGATGTAATTTTTCACTCCCTGTGGAAAATGAACATAATTCCCTTCGTTTACCGAATAGATATGCCCGTCTCTTGGAAATTGCATATTTGGATGCGAAAGATAAAATGTTCCGATAGCCGGATTCAGTGTAAAACCATTTACGCCATGTCCGGTTGTATAAACCAACATTGTCGATGTTCCATAAATTACATAACCTGCTGCTACCTGATTGATTCCCGGTTGTAAAAAATCCTCGCTTGTTACCGGAGTTCCAATTGGTGTTATTCTTCTGAAGACAGAAAAAATAGTTCCTAAAGAAACATTTACATCAATGTTTGAAGATCCGTCAAGCGGATCCATTAAGATCACATACTTATTATTATTACTGTTGTCGCTCCCCTTGACAGTAATAAATTCGTCGTTTTCTTCTGAAGCAATTCCACAGACAATCTCACGGTTTATTAACGTCTGGATAAATACTTCGTTTGCATACACATCTAATTTTTGCTGGTCTTCGCCCTGAATATTTTGTTCGCCTACAGCGCCAATAATATCGACTAATCCAGCCTTGTTTACTTTATAGTTGACAACCTTTGCTGCCAAACGTATAGAGTTGATAATTCGGGAAAGCTCCCCCGACGAATACTGAAATGCTTTTTGGTTCTCAATAATAAACTCTCCCAGTGTTTTATTGCGTTCTTCCATTGCTATATCGTTATAGTTTTAATTTTAAGTCACAAATATCGCTTATTTTGTGAGAATGATTTAAAAATTATTTTGTTAGTTTGCTACTATTGTATATTTGCTAATTAAAGGTGGAAAGCACATAGTAAAAACACACTTTTTTAGCTAATAAACGCTTAATAATAAGAATATAGAAATTGCCCCTGATAAAAAGCGGATAGAGTTAAACGCTTTAAAAAGGAAGGCTATACTATAAATAGGACAAAAAATAAATTTTACAAATATGAATATTAGAAAAGGAAATCCTGAAGACATGGAATCAGTTTTGGGATTGATAAAGGAGTTGGCAATATTCGAAAAAGAACCCGACGCTGTTGTTGTGACTGTTGATGATTTAGTACGTGACGGCTTTGGTGAAAAACCTTTATTTCAGGTTTTTGTAGCAGAAGTTGAAAATGAAATTGTTGGAATCGCACTTTATTATTATCGTTATTCAACCTGGAAAGGAAAAACAATACACCTTGAAGATCTAATTGTTAAGGATAAAATGCGTGGTACCGGTTTAGGATCTGCACTTTATGCTGAAATTATGAAGCAGGGAAAAAGGGACAATGTGAGAAGAATTGAATGGAATGTTTTAGACTGGAACACGCCTGCAGTTAACTTTTATAAGAATTCAGGCGCGAGAATTCTTGAAGACTGGCAAGTAGTTCAAATGGACGAAGCAGGAATTAATTCGTTTCTCGAAAAACTATAAATAAAACCACAAATTAAAAATTAAAAAAACAGCATATACAAAATTAAAAATGAGAGTATTTAAATTTGGTGGAGCATCGGTAAAAGATGCAGATGGAATTAAAAACGTTTATGACGTTTTACAAAAAGTGGGATATGAAGATGTAATTTTGGTGGTTTCGGCAATGGGAAAAACCACAAATGCTCTTGAGGTTGTGATCAAGAATTATTTTGATAAATCGGCAGAGTTGAATTCGTCTGTACAGGAAATCAAGAAATACCACAATCAAATATTGCTAGATTTATTTGAAGATGAAAAGCATGCTGTTTTTGCAGCTGTAGCAGATCAGTTCTCAGAATTAGAATATTTTTTGGCACATAATAAATCTCCAAATTACAATTTTGTTTACGATCAGATTGTGAGTTTTGGAGAATTGATTTCGACTACGATTTTAAGTCATTTCATGAATTTCATGGGAATTAAAACGCAATGGCTGGATGTTCGTAACTTCATTAAAACCAATGCAAACTACCGTGATGCAGAAGTTGACTGGGAAACTACACAACAACTTATCAGCAAAAATGTACCAAGAAAACAATTAAACATCACACAAGGATTTTTAGGTGCAGATGAAAATAATTTCACTACCACTTTAGGCCGTGAAGGTTCTGATTATACTGCCGGGATTTTTGCTTACTGTTTAAATGCTGAAAGTGTAACGATCTGGAAAGACGTTCCTGGAGTTATGAATGCGGATCCGCGTTATTTTGAAAATGCTAGTTTGTTAAATCAAATTTCATATCGTGAAGCGATCGAATTGGCATTTTACGGAGCAACTGTAATTCACCCAAAAACATTACAGCCATTACAGAAAAAAGAAATTCCATTATACGTAAAATCATTTATCAACCCATTATTAAAAGGAACCTGTGTTTCTAAAGGTGTTGATTTAGAACCGCAATATCCTTGCTTTATCGTAAAAAGAAACCAGCTTTTAATTTCACTTTCATCTATCGATTTCTCTTTCATTATGGAAGAAAACATCAGTGAGATCTTCGCTTTGTTCCATGAATTTAAGATCAAAGTAAACTTAATTCAGAATTCGGCGATTAGTTTTTCTGTTTGTGTGGAAGATAAATTTGGAAATTTCAATGACTTGAATGCGATCCTTTCTAAAAAATTCAAAGTTGATTTTAATGAAAATGTGACTTTGTACACGATTCGTCATTTTACAGAACAAGCTTCACAAACCGTTGAAGACAATAAAGAGGTTTTATTGAAACAAGTGAGTAGAGAAACAATGCAAATTGTGACTAAAGAACTAAACTAGTACTTACTTATAAAAAGGTAATTATATAAATTCAATATATTAGAAAAGGCTTCACTTATTATTAGTGAAGCCTTCTTTATTTTCTATCTAACCCTATTATTCTCTGTTTGTTCTAATTCTGATTTCTTATAATTTATCTTTTTCGAATTCCCAAAATTATAAGTTGCCATAAGTCTAAAATAGTTTGTTGTGTATGTTCTATGATAATATATTTGAGTTTGCCCAACATTATAATCTCCAGAAACCATAAAGTCATGAAAAATATCATTTGCGGTAAAATTCAATTTTAAGGCATCTTTAAAAAAATTTCTTTCGAGTCCTACATTCACTGTTGCACGGCTGTTATCACTTCCCAAACCATAACTTCTGTCTCCTAGATACCAGGCAAGCAGCTGCAGCTTAAAAAGATTCTGAATCGCAAATGTATTATTCGAGTATAAATAAATCTGAGGTTTCACCGGACCTAATTCAAACTCATAAAAATCATCGACAGATTTGGTCAAATTCATACTTACTGTATTAGTAGAATTCCACCATTTTACATTAAAAGATCTTGAAAGCGAAGTGAAAAAAACATGCCCTTTATCAAGATTTAGCGATCGTAAAATATAACTGTTTGGAGTATCTCCCCGCAAAGCAGCTCCAGAAATAGGGTCAATTTTATAGGTATATCCGATTTTGAAATCAAACTTTTTATACATTGCTCCAATTTCAAATGCATGATTTTTTTCCGGAAGCAAATTAGGATTTCCTTCAATTGTCGTAAAAGGATCCTGATAAATAACGTATGGATTTAGTGCCTGATATCTTGGTCTTGTAATTCTTGAAACATACGAAAAATGCGCTTTCCAATCTTCAGAAATATTCATATTTAAAAGTACGTTAGGAAAAATATTTCCATAGCTTTTCTCAAATTTTTGAATCCCGTTTGCATTCGTATACAAATTATATTTTGTCCATTCGCCTCTTGCACCTACAGAAAAATCAAACTTCTTACCAATAGAACTTCCGTAATTAAAATAGGCTGCACCAATACGTTCCTGATATTTAAAATCGCTCGATAGTTGGTCATCAAACTCAAAGTTCATATCATCTGCATCCGCAATCAAAAAATCTGTAGCTGATTTTATAGCCGCATAACTATACTTAGCCCCTGTTTCTAACCTGGTGTCTTCTTTAATTTTTTTTGAATGATCAACCTGAGTGGCCACTATATTTATGGCATTGCCAACATTATTTTTAAGATACTTTTGTGTAATGCTGTCATTTACCAAACCATTTTCATCAATAAAATCTTTTATGGTTCCGTTATAATTAGAATATTGCGATCCAATAAATAAGGATGACCCTTTTTTATCCGTTATTGCATTGTAATTCAAATTCACAAACTGATTCAGCAAAACGTCATTTTTATCAATATCAGTGGCATAAAAACTATTCCCTGAATTATTTTCGATTGCATTTCGACTTTCAACCACGCCACCTAAATCTTCAATATTACCACTATAGGCAAGCGAGATGTAATTCTTTTCAGAAAAAGTATATTGAACTCCAAATCCGAAATTAGAATAATTATTAAACTGGCGTTTCCAATCTGTGGTCAACTCTGATTTCATAAATTCTTCGGGATTTGGTCGTGTTCTGGTTGTGTACAAGAGTTCTCTCCCTTTTCCTAATTGCAAACCGTAATTTGTAATAAAAGAAAAATTTCCTTTTGTGTAATTAAAGTCAAGCAGTGTATTGGTACTTGTTCCAGCAAATTCAGAAACAGTTACTTGCTGAGTAGCCGTTCCCATAATTCCATTTTCAATATTTTTTTTGGTAATAATATTAATTACCGCTTTCCCTTCGGCGTCATATTTTGAAGATGGATTTGGAATTACTTCAATTTTCGAAATTTGGGAAACCGGGATTGCTGCAAATCTTTCGTAGTTAATCAATATTCCGTTAAGGTAAATGATCGCTTCTCCTTTTCCAAGTACACTAATTTGCCCTTCCGAAACCGTTACATTTGGAACTCTGCTTAATAATTCATTTACAGAACTACTGGTGGAAAGCAATGTATTGGCAACATTTACTTCGATTGTTCCGTTTGAAGAATGCTTTACTAATTGCGTTTGTTTTTTAATGACAACCTCATTTAACTCATTATTCTGAGGTATAACTTTCTCTGCGACTGTTGCTGCAGATTGTGCTTTTGCTGTTATAGAATAAAAAAACAAACAATAAATATAAATGAAAACTGAAACTAAGAACCTCATAAGATTTGGCGTTTTAAAAATTGACTTTATTTGAAACAAAAGTCAATCGTTAATCGCAAAATGAGGTAACCAAAAGAGAAATCAGGAGTATGAATTTATAAATTCGAACTTCGTTATGCCTGTAAAGCCTGAAGCTGGTAATTTAGCGGGGTTGTACCGGTATGTTTTTTAAAGGCTGAAAAGAAAGTCGACTTAGAATTAAAACCAACATCATAACCTACAGCTTCTAATGTAAATTTATCATTTGATGTGATGATTCTACAAGCTTCATTTATCCTGAATTCATTTACAAAACTGGTAAAATTCTTATTAAGATTATTATTTAAAAACTGTGATAATTGATGGCTTGAAATATTGAGTTCCTGTGATAAGTCTTGCAAGCTTAAATTTGGGTTTTTATACAAACTTTTCGCGTTCATAACAGTTTCCAGTTTCCCTGATAAAATTGCTGCTTCTGCCGAATCTATTTTTTTACCGGAATATTTCGGGGCATTTAAAAGAAACAAATCGTCTGTCTTTTTTCGGTACAAAAGAATCGAAATAATTAAATATAGAATAAAAGAAAAAACCACTGCCCCACTTATGTAAGTTGCTCCCGGCGCTCCCATTATGGAAAGAAAATAAAAAAGAAATAATAAAAAATTCCCTAGAAAAAGCATTCCAAACCATGTTTCTGCCGGAGTTGCTTTGTGTTTTCTACTTATGATTTTTGCCAATATATCTTTGATCGCAATACCTGAAAAAACAATATATACAAACCATTGAAAATAAATAATTCTTATAAAGTAAAAGCGCCAGAGTTTTGGGTAAGCTTCATACGGAAATGCAACACCTACACTAATAATAAGGATTGCCCAGAAGATAAGTGTGAGTTTCCAGGATTTCGACATTATATTGATTTCTTCAATTGCCGATTTAAGAAAATAATACAAACAAGGACCAATAAAAAAGCAAGCTGTAAGCCCAAATTGTAAATACATTTTTGGCAAAGCCGAATCAAAGTACACAAATACAGATTTCCCGATTCGTATGCTTAAGGCAAACAAAAGTGCCCCAAGGAAGTAATTGGTCAGGTATTTTTTTTTTGTGAAGAAGAAGAAATAAACGCCCAAAATAATTCCGTTGAAAACTCCCAAAGCACTAAAAAAGAATAAAAGTTCTTTGCCAGTATCCATAATTAAAGTTGATTAAATGCAAACAAAGCTAAAAAAAAGATTGATTTATGATGAGAATAATATTTCAAAATATTAAAATAAACATTTGATTAAGCTGAAGAAAAAAACAGACTATTCTTAAAGTAAAATATTTAAACTAACTTTACTTGTATATTTAGAGAAAGTCAAATTATAATTTAAGATTATGAAAGACTACAATGAACCCAGCGAAGAAACCAAAAATGAGTGGGAAAACGACCCAGATAACTGGATTTGGGGCATGTTCTATTATAACCCAAAAGACAAAAGACCTTATTTTCCTAAAAGAATAAAAGAATTTGGCTGGCATTCAAATTATGCACATCCTACTATTATAATTATAACTTCACTATTAATCGCGGTATTATTAATTCTTATAAAGTTTGCCAAATCCAAGCAGTAAGGTTATTTATTTGACAGCCAAACTAAAAAATCCCGTCTAACAATTCCCAATTATAAATACTACTTTTGGCTTTTTAGAGTTAAAGTATTTATGTTGAAAAAATTACTGGTTTTAACGGTTATCTTCTGGTTTTCTGGACTTCAGGCTCAGGAAACGGAATCATCGTACCAAACCAAAAAAGTAGTTGTATCCAGAGACACCATTCATCTGGAAAAATTCAGTATTAATTCGAGTTTCTTTCAGCTTTTAAATACCAAAAACGAACCCATCGATTCGACCTTTTATAAAATTGATTTTCAAAAAGGAACTTTACTTTTAAACGAAAAATTCTCGTCAGCCTCCGATACTTTAATTGTCACTTATCTCAAATATCCCGATTTCCTAACCAAAGAATATGGCCTTTACAAAGAAAGCCAGGTCGTAAGTAATGACGTTGGGACAGAAAAATTATATCAGATAGAAAACCAAAATACCAAGAAAGTTACCCCGTTTGATGGTTTGAATACTTCTGGGAGTATTACTCGCGGTGTAACAATTGGTAATAATCAAAATACAGTTTTAAACTCCAATCTTGATCTTCAGATTACGGGAAAAATATCAGATAAAGTTAGTTTGAGGGCCTCGCTTCAGGACAGTAATATTCCGTTGCAGGATGGCGGTTATTCTCAAAAACTGGATCAGTTTGATAATATTTTTATGGAACTTTTTAGCGATGACTGGAACATCCGGGCAGGGGATGTTTTTTTGGAAAACAGAAAAACGCAATTTTTAAGTTTCAATAAAAAAGTTCAGGGGCTTTCGACCAGTTTTAATTTTGGCAATGACGAAAACAAAACCAACGTTTTTGCATCTGTTGCTTTTGTAAAGGGACAATATGCCAAAAGTACTTTTACGGGACAAGAAGGAAATCAAGGACCATATAAGCTAAAAGGACAGAATGGTGAGTTGTATGTTTTGGTCATCTCAGGTTCAGAGCGGGTTTACGTTAATGGTGTTTTACTGAAGCGTGGTGAAAACAATGATTATGTGATTGATTACAATGCCGGAGAAATTGTGTTTACGTCACTCTTCACTATTACTTCTGAAATGCGAATTAACGTCGAATATCAATACTCCGAACGAAATTATAACCGATTAGTAACCTACGCCGGTGCTACACATGAAAACAAGAACTGGAGTTTTGGAGGCTATATCTATTCTGAAAATGATTTAAAAAATCAGCCTTTACAACAAAATCTTTCTCCTGATCAGGTTCAGATTTTGAGTCAGGCCGGTGATGATCCAACTTTAATGACTGCGCCATCTGCCTACGTTGACAAATATGCTGACAATAAAATTCTATACAGAAAAACATTGATTAATTCGGTTGAAGTTTACGAATATTCAAACGACACAAGTGAGGTATTATACAATGTCAAATTCAGTCTTACAGGGAATAATCTCGGAAATTACATCATTCAAAACAGTAATACTGTTGAACGAATCTTCGAATATATCGCTCCTGTAAATGGCGTTCCGCAAGGAAATTACGAACCTATTGTACAATTGATCGCGCCTATAAAAATTCAGGTTGCCACTTTTTTAGGAAAATACAATCCTAATGAAAAAACAGCTGTTGATTTTGAAATTGCCATGAGCAACAACGATAAAAATTTATTTTCGGGTATTGACGATACCAATAATGATGGAATTGCTTTTAAAACGAATATCAAAAAAAGGCTTTTTACGCGAAGCTGGACTTTGGATGCATTTGCTAATTATCAATTTGTTCAGGAAGATTTCAGGTCAGTGGAACGTTTGTATAATATTGAATTTAACCGAGACTGGAATTTAAACACGTCACTTTTTGGCAATCAAAGCTTACTTGTAACGGGTTTGAATTTTGATTTATATGCTAAAAAGAAATCGTCAAATATAGGTTTATTTGCTTATCAATTTGAGAAACTAGATTATACCGAGAGTTATTCGGGAGCGCGACATACCACGACTGCTTTTTTTAAATTAAAAAAATGGACGATTGAAAATCAGGGTAGTTTTTTGAATTCTGATGCTACAACTTCAACTTCAAAATTTATTCGAAATCAGGCACGAACCAAATATCATTTTGGAAAAAACTGGGTTGGCGCAAGTTTTCAAATTGAAGACAATCAGGAAAAAGATAAAGTTACCAATCAGTTTTCGGCTCTGAGCCAAAGATTTTCAGAATATGGCGCTTTTGTTGGTCGCGGTGATAGTACGAAAGTTTATATGGAAATTGGTTTCCTGCAACGTCGTAATGACAGTTTGCAAAATGGGTTATTACAACACGTCAACAATTCGCAAACGTACTTTTTAAGGTCAAAATTGATTCAGAATAAAACAACAGATTTAGCTGTTTATGCAAGTTACAGAACACTGGATTTTACAGATCCCTTGCGAAAAAATGAACCTTCATTAAATTCGAGAATTCTTTACACAGACCGGTTTTTTAATCAGTTCATGCAACTTGGCACCGCGTACGAAACAAGTTCCGGAACTATTGCCCAACAAGAGTTTACGTATATAGAAGTACCGACGGGTCAGGGTGTTTACACCTGGAACGATTATAATGGCAACGGAATTCAGGAACTGGAAGAATTTGAAATAGCGCAATTTGCAGATCAGGCGCGATTTATCCGGATCTTTTTACCGAATCAGGTTTACATCAAAACCAATCAAAATAAATTCTCACAATCCGTTATTCTGAATCCTCTGCAATGGCAAAATGAAAAAGGCTATAAAAAATTCATTTCTTATTTTTATAATCAAACCTCCTTCATTATGGACCGAAAAGTAAAAAGCGAAGGTGAGCGTTTAGAACTTAATCCCTTTGCTTCCTCCGAAGAAAATATTCTGGGGTTAAATTCTAGTTTTAGAAATAGTTTATTTTACAATCGGGGAAAACAGAAACATTCGGTTACGTATTCTTATCTTATCAATAAAGGAAAAAATTTACTTTCAGTAGGTTCGCAGACGGTTACAAACAATTCGCATCAATTGCAATACACGCATTTGTATCAAAAAAGCTGGTTGTTTAATTTCTTTACAAAAACCATTAAAACCGATTTAGTTTCGGAAGATTTTGTGGAGAAAAACTATGATTTAAAAGGGTATCAGGTGGCACCAAAAATCAGTTATTTGTTTTCAAAAAATACCAGTTTAGACTTCTTCTATGAATTTCAGAACAAAGAAAATCAAATTGGAAATTTAGAAACTTTACGTCAAAACCGACTTGGAACATCTTTCTCTTTTGCAGGCGATAAAAAAGTCACTGTAAACGGAGAATTTTCGTTGTATGAAAACAAATTTGACGGCAATGAATTTTCATCTGTAGGTTTTCAGATGTTGGAAGGACTTCAGGCTGGACAAAACTTAGTCTGGAAATTACTTCTGCAAAAAAACATCACCCAGTTTTTAGATGTCAATTTAAATTATCAGGGTAGAAAAAGTGAAACTGGCGCGACGGTTCATACCGGAAATGTTCAGCTTCGTGCTTATTTTTAATGCTTTACGAAAAAGCTACTAATAAATTTATTAATTTTAATTGAAATTTAAACTCTTAACCTCATGAAAAAATTATTTTTATTATGTTTTCTAGTTGTGTTGTCTGGTAATTTTTACGCGCAGGAAACTGCTACAACAACCAAAGCCAAGAGTGAAGCAGCAGCTAAAAAGAAAGCTGATGCGGATAAAGCGGCAGCTGATGCAAAAAAAGAATCAGCAAAAGCAAAAAAATCAGCAGATGACGCAACTGCAGCAGCCTCAAAAGCAAAAAAAGAATCAGCAAGCGCAACTAAAAAAACTGCAGATAAAGAAGCTGCCAAAGCAAAAAAATCAGCAGACGATGCTACTGTAGCCGCATCAAAAGCTAAAAAAGAAGCAGCTAGCGCAACTAAAAACTCAGCAGACAAAGAAGCAGCAAAAGCGAAAAGCAGTGCTGACAAAGCTAAAAAAAGTGCATCCAGCGCTGATGCAGCAGCAACAAAAGCTAAAAAAGATGCAAGTGCAGCTAAAAAAAGCAGCACTAAAACTTTAAAAGAAACGAATGAAAAAGCGCCATCCGTACCCGACAAAGTTACAGGAGAATACAACGGTAAAAAAGTATATACAGGCCCTCGTGGCGGTAAATACTACATTAATAAAAACGGAAATAAAACTTATATTCAGGATTAGAGAAGGTTCTGAGGCACTAAGGTGCTGAGGTTCTAAGGTTCTAAGGTTTTATCCCGAAGCTTTGGGATTGAGATTATAAGATAAAAAACTTTTGAAGTCGAACTTATGTTCGGCTTTTTTATTTGTAAAGCAAAAACTTAGAACCTCAGTCCCTTAGTACCTTAGAACCTTAAAAAAAATACTGAGTTAATAATTTAGTAATGTGTGCGAAATACCATAAAAAACATATTTCTTTATCTTCGTTTTTAAAAAGCTTTAAACTATGAGCATTGACTATTCTGCGAACAAAACAATTTTAGTTGCTCCATTAAACTGGGGATTAGGCCATGCCACGAGATGTATCCCGATAATTAAAGCGCTTCAAGAGAATAATTTTATTCCGATTATTGCTTCTGATGGAGTTGCACTTGCTTTACTTCGAAAAGAATTTCCTTACATACAAACTTTAGAATTACCATCATACCATATTGAATATGCTAAAAATGGTAAAAACTTTAAATGGAAACTGATTAAGAATCTCCCAAAGATGATTACAGCCATTTTGGATGAGAAAAAAATTGTGAATTCCTGGATAAAAAAACATGGCATTGATGGTATCATATCAGACAATCGTTTGGGTGTTTTTAGCCGAAAAATCCCATCCGTTTTCATGACACATCAATTGAATGTGATGACTGGAAATACGACCTGGTTTACCAGTAAATGCCATCAGCATATTATCAAAAAATATACAGAATGCTGGATTCCGGATACCAATGAAGGGACTAATCTAACAGGTGAATTAGGACATTTGAAAACCAGCGATCTTAATTTAAAATATATTGGTCCGTTAAGCAGAATGCGCCAAAAGGAAACGCCGAAAGTATACGACCTAATGGTTATTTTGTCCGGACCGGAACCTCAACGTACTTATCTGGATGAGAAATTGCAAAAAGAAATTGTAAACTTTAATGGCAAAGTTGTTTTTGTACAAGGAATTGTGGAGAAAACACAAAACAAATGGCAAGGCGGAAACGTTACCTATTATAATTTCATGAACTCAAAGCAGTTAGAACAAACTTTTAATGAGAGTGAATTTGTGCTGTGCCGCTCCGGTTATACAACGGTAATGGATTTAGCGAAATTAGGTAAAAAAGCTTTTTTTATCCCGACTCCGGGACAATATGAACAGGAATATCTGGCAATAAAACTTCAAGAAGAAAATTTGGTACCGTATGCAATGCAAGACGACTTTACCATTGAAGATCTCTCCAAAGTAAAGTCGTTTAAAGGTTTGTCTCAATTTAAAAATGATATCGATTGGGACAAGTTATTTTCTGTTTTTGAAGACTAGTTTAGAAATTAAACTGCACTTGTAAACGCAGTAAATTACCTTCTTGTCTGTTAATTGGGCGCGCGCTGTCTTCAAAAGTCCTGTCGGCGATAACATACTCGGCTGTTAATTCGAAAGCTTTGATTGGCTGCCATTCGACACCAAATTCGTAATCTCTTACGACATAACTTCTGGCATCTTTTTCGTATTTCTTACCTCCGTCATAATATTGAAATTTGGCAAAAGGATAAATATGTTGCTTTTTTAAGTCCCATTTATAGTTCAATAAAACATAACCTCCATCCAAATCTGTTTCATCAACTCTGTTAGTTGCAGGATTATAACGAGGACCTGTCCCAATATTATATTCCGTTTGAATACCGAAAGGTCTTGGGTACAAAACAAAAGTTGCCCCTACTCTTTGATCTTTCACATATTTTGGATCATTGACAATAACACCGGTCGAAATTTCGTCTGTAAAAGCCCACTTTCCATTATAAGCCTGAATACCTGGCTCAATAATCTGACTTCCAATTACAAAAGGATAACTTACTCTTGCCACAACATTCAGATCTCTGTTTGCATCAATTTTATTGGCAATTTGTCCATTATAAACTCCAAATGCAAAAACTCCGTAATCGCCTGAACCTTTGTAACCGTCGTTAACTAACATTGCAAAACGTTTTCTGATTTCTGCGGGAGCCCAATAAAAAATTATCCCCAAATCACGTTCATTTGCTATTGAACTGTTTATACCATCAGCACGGTCTAAAGTTAAACGCTGTGAACTTGATTGCATATTTTCGAAACCATAAGGGATTTTACTTTGCCCAACACGAACACGATATTCTCTTTTCTTATCAAAAGAAAGGTCAAAATATAAGTCACGAATTTGTACAAAATTTTGAATTCCCGTAACTGGTGAACTGGCAAAATCAGGCTGAAAATAGAAGAAAACATTAGGATGAACCTGTCCGGAAAACACTAAACGTGCACGACGAATAAAGAGTCCGTTGTTTGCTTTTGCGTCTGGAGCTGTTGAAGTTGTTCCCCAGGATCTATCACATTGATCGCAGGTAATTTTATCATTGGTAGAAAACAAGCCATTGTAACGAATTTGAGCATAACCTCTTAAAGAAATTTTATCATACCAATGCTCTTCAATGCCTCCCCCAGATTTAGTTTCCGGAAGTTTTACTTTATTGATGGAATCGAGAAGTCGAACTACTTCTTTTTTTACATCCTCTTTACTTAGTTCTTGTGCATTTGAAACACAAGTAAATAGCAGCAAAATTGCTAAAAGTTTTATCTTCATTATTTCTTTTTTCTTTGACACTCAATTTCGAGTGCAAAGATGTGACCTCCTATGTTAAGAAATCATTAACAGGATGTTACCATTATAAGAATATTTGTTTCGAAATAGTTAGGCAATTATTATTGAGATTACCATGCCTTGTTATACGCGACTTTATAATAATTGAACTTACAATTATTTAACCTCAGCTTTTACTGTTTTATTCGCTTTTTCAAGTGTAAAAGAGAATTCAGAACCAATTCCGAACTCGCTTTCTACGTAAACTTTCTCTTTATGCGCTTCAATAATGTGTTTTACGATCGCCAGTCCTAAACCAGAACCACCTTCAGAGCGGGTTCCGCTTTTATCTACACGGTAAAAACGTTCAAAAAGTCTTGGAATATTTTGTTTTTCAACACCTTCACCGTTATCGCTAATGCGAATCAAGACCTTTTTCTTGGTTAGATTTACCACACCAACCTCAGTCAGACCGCCATCTTTTCCGTATTTAATGGAGTTCACAATCAAATTTTCAAGAACTTGCTGAATTCTGTCCTGATCTCCACGCACAATCACAGATTTTACATTTCGGCTTTCAAATGCCAATTTGATTTTCTTTTTGTCTGCTTTCATTTCCAATAAATCGAAAACATTCTGAATCAGTTCTACAATATCAAAATCGGTCATATTCAGATCTAAATCACCAGACTCCAGTTTGGTAATCATATCTAAATCTTCGACTATATATATAAGACGCTCTACTCCTTTTTCGGCACGTTTTAAATATTTTTTTCGGATGTTTTTGTCATCCATCGCACCATCCAATAAAGTTGAAACATAACCCTGAACGGTAAACAATGGCGTTTTAAGTTCGTGCGATACATTCCCTAAAAACTCTCTTCGGTATTGTTCCCGAATTTCGAGCATTTCGATTTCCAGTTTTTTATCGGTGGCAAACTTTTTCACTTCGCGTGAAAGCGTTTCCATATCTGTTGTAATCGGTTGATTAATTAATGTCGTTGATTCTAATAAAGAAACCTCATCGTAGATTTTTTTTACTCTTCGATAAATAAAGCGTTCTACACGATATTGCAAAACCAAAAAAGAGAAAATATAAATGGAGAAAAGGAAAACTAATCCAAATGCAATTTGATGTTTTAATTGATTTTTATAAAATATCGACATCAGGATCAATACAAATCCTGTCCCAAAAAGGCTTATGTATAATGCCGATTTTACAGCAAACTTGTATGTTTTTTTAAAATTAATTTTCATTGATATTGTTTAACCATTAAGGATTTTTTTTTCACGATATAAGTGATATAAGATCATATAAAAGTAAGGCTTATTTCTATAATTTTAAAAAGTCAATCTTTATCAAAATTTAAAACTTTGACAATGATTGACTTTGATAACATAGTACGGAATATAATTAAATATTAGATCTCAATCAAAATCACTTAGAACCTTAGTGTCTTAGTAACTTAGTATCTCAAAAAACTATACTTCAAATTTATAACCTACTCCTTTTATTGTTTTAAAAAGATCTTCTCCAATCTTTTCACGTAATTTTCTGATGTGAACATCGATTGTTCTTCCTCCTACAACTACCTCATTACCCCAAACTTTATCAAGAATTTCATCTCTTTTAAAAACTTTTCCTGGTTTTGAAGCTAACAAGTAGAACAATTCAAATTCTTTTCTTGGCAAAGCAATTTCTACATTGCCTTTGATGATTTTATATTCTTCACGATTAATCTCGATGCCGCCAACGTTTAAGGTGTCGCTAACAACTTCTTGTTCTTTTAACCTTCTTAACAAAGCCTTTACTTTGCTAACCAATAATTTTGGTTTTATTGGTTTAGTAATATAATCATCTGCACCTGCATCAAAACCAGCTACTTGCGAATAATCTTCGCTTCTCGCTGTTAAAAATGTTATGATAACATTATTTAATTCAGGAATTTTTCTGATGTGCTCACAGGCTTCCATTCCGTCCATTTCGGCCATCATCACATCCATAATAATTAAGTCCGGCAGTTCTTTTTGAGCTTTTGCTATGGCATCTTTACCATTTGAAGCAGTTACAATCTGATAGCCTTCCTGAGCAAGGTTATAGCCTACAATTTCCAGGATATCCGGTTCATCGTCAACTAATAAAATCTTGGTTTGTGTTTTTTTCATAAAGTAGCAAAAATTGAGTTTTATCATCAAATTCTCTTCTTCTAAATCCGATGATTTTTAATTGCGATGGTAAATATAACAATAAATCAACGGTTAAAAATTCGTGTTAACGGTAATTTAATCTCGTAACAATTTCATAATGTACAGGGAACAAAAACATAACAAGTGGCTAACATGAACTTTACAATGTGGTTATTTCTTTGCACCAAAATAAATTAAACACAACACTGAAATGAAATTCAATTTAAAATTTCTATTATTCACATTATTTATCTGCACGATTTCGATCGCACAAAACAAAGGTACAATTTCTGGTCTATTAACTGACAAAGAAAGCAACAATCAACCCTTACCTTTTGCGAATGTCCTTATAAAAGGAACTAACATTAGCGCTAACACTGACATTGACGGAAAATATTCCATAAATGTAAATCCTGGAACTTATACTATTATTTTTAGCTTCGTAGGATATGAATCTGTAGAAAAACCTGTAACGGTTAAAGCAGGAGAAACTGTTACTTTAGATCAGGTACTTTCTTCAGGAGGTTACACCTTAAAAGATGTTGTAGTAAAGAACACTACCAGCAGAGAGAAAGAAACCGCTTTATTACTAGACCAGAAAAATGCTGTAGTGATCAAACAAAGCATCGGGGCACAGGAAATGTCCAGAAAAGGAGTTAGTGATGTTGAAGACGGATTAACGAAAGTAACCGGAATCACAAAAGTTGACGGTAGAGGTTTATTTATCAGAGGACTTGAAGATCGTTACAACAATTTATTAGTAAATGATTTACAGACCCCTTCAAACAGTCCTTTCAAAAAAATAATTCCACTTGATTTGTTTCCTACTGACATTGTTGGTGTTTTAAATATCTACAAAACTTTCAATCCAAATATCTCAGGTGATTTTGCAGGAGCGACTGTTAATATCGAAACAACTCAACCTAAAAACATTACTAAATTGAATGTTGGATTTGGCTATACTACAAACAATAATTTTAAAAAATTCCTTCTATCGGATGATGCAAATACAACTGAAGGAACATTTGGACTTCTAGGAAATAAAAGAGAACTTCCATCTGTTTTTGGATCAGTTCCTAGTGGGATAAAATTATCTCCAGATCAATATCATGATGCTTATGGAGATAAAAACTGGGATGTTGACGAAACTGCCAGTCCGTTAAATTCAAGTATTGGCTTTTTACACTCGCAAAAATTTAGCCTTGAAAAAGAAAGAAACATTAGTTACATCATGTCGGTTAACTTTGACAATAAATATATTTTTAGAGAAGGAGTTGAAAGAACTTTTAACCTTGGCCAAGGTAATTACGATAATAACTTATATAACACACAATACGCTTACCAAACAACTTTTTCTGGTTTAGCAGGTGTAAAATACAAAACAAATCGTTTGAACCTGAACTTCAACACTTTGTTTATTCAGGCTACTGAAAGCAAAATTCAGGATCAGTTAGGTTATACCAACAGTTTGGCAAACGTAACCAACAATCTTATCAGAATGAATCAATTTGAAGAATCTCAATATTGGAATACGCAATTATATGGTGATTACAAATTGACTGAAGACGGAAAACAAACCATCAAAGCGGGTGGTTCATACGTAAAAACAGGTTTTCAGCAGCCTGATAGAAAATTCATTACAGGTCTAAAACTGAATGATGATGAGATTAATATGTCTTACGGAGGTAACAACTTAAACCGTCAGTATTTAGATGTAAGTGGAAACTTTTACTTCTCAGCTCTTGCAGAGTACAGCCTTAAATTTGGTGACAAAGAAAAAATGAATAATCTTACTGTAGGATATAATAATTTCATCAATGATATGGAGTCAAGCTACCGTTTCTTTTCAGGAAGAAGAAACATTGATAAAAATTACACTGCTGACTTAAATACAATTAGTTCTGAAATTAATCAGGATATCGATAACGGAATTTTGTATGTACAGGAAGAGTCAAACGGAGATTATAAAGTAAAATTAAATCAGTTCGTTAATGCTGGTTACTTTAATTTGTATTGGACGTTTGGAGAAAAATTTGATTTAAATGCAGGATTAAGAGCTGAAAGTTCAACCCGCGAAATTAAATACAGACAATTAGGAGACCCTTTTGGAAGCCCTTACCGAATTAAAACTGATGACAAGCTTGATTTCTTACCATCGTTAAACAGTAAATATGCTTTAAACGAAAACAGCAACCTACGTGCGTCTTTTAGCAAAACTATCACAAGACCAGTTGCAATGGAATTACTTCCGATCAACTACATTAATGCTGATGGAACTTCTGAAAGTGGAAATTCAGATTTATTAGACAGCGACAACTACAATGTTGATTTCAAATATGAATTATTCCCTAACAGTAAGGAAGTTTTTGCTATCGGCGCATTCGGAAAAATGATTGAAAATCCTATCGAAAGAGTTTTTAAACCAACTGCAAATAGTGGTGGTCAGATTACAACTTTCAAAAATTCTGAGCAAGCTATAATTTACGGTGCCGAACTGGAAATGAGTTTACAATTAAGCAGAATTAATGAATCACTATCTAACTTTACTTTCGGATTCAATACTTCTGTAATGAGTACTGATGTTAAGATTAATTTAACACAACAAGGAAACGAGCTTGAAAACAGTACGCACCGTAAACTTCAGGGAGCATCAAACTGGATTATCAACAGTGATTTAAAATACGACTTTACATTGAACAACGCCTGGAAAAACTCAATGACGTTAGTGTATAATGTTTATGGAGACAGAATCTTCGCAGTAGGTTCTTCAGGAATGGATCACATTTATGAAAAATCATTTAGCAAATTAGATTTTATCTGGACAAGTAATCTTTCAAAAAACATCGAATTAAAATTTAGTGCAGAAAATTTATTGAATCCTTACTATAAAAAAGAATTAGGAAAAGACAGTACTATCGATATTACTGAAAGTTCATTAATCGTTCGTGATTATAAAAGGGGAGTTGGCTTCTCTGTTAATCTTGGATACACATTTTAATCAAACAAAAAAAGAGCCTTAGGGCTCTTTTTTGTTTTAGTTACGTAACATAAAATTTACATGAAGCTAATTGTTATATAATACTTTAGTAACAATTACCTAACTGAATTTAGAAACCTCAATAGTACTTTTGAATCAAATAAATAACACAAAAAAAATAATTTTAAAATCATTAAAAATGAAAAAATTAGTCTTAAGTCTTTCTCTATTAAGCTTGATTTTCGCAAGTTGTTCTTCTAGCGACGACGATGTTGTAACGCCTCCAACTACTGGTTCAGGTGAAATCACAGGAGATATTACAGCTTCAAAAACTTTTATCAAAGGAACATATACCATTAGTGGTACAGTAAGAATAAAAAGCGGTGTAACTTTAACATTCGATGCAGGATCTACAATTACTGCTGATGTAACTAACGGTACTGACGTATTATTAGTAGAAAAAGGTGGTATGCTAAATATTGCTGGTACTGCTGCAGAACCAGTTGTTTTTACAGAAAAATCTAAAACTGCAGGTTCATGGGGTGGAATTATCCTATTTGGTGATGCTCCAATTGTTTCAGGAAAAACTACTGACGGAACACCAATTACTACTGCAACATCAGAAGATGGTACAAATATCGTTTACGGTGGTACAAATGCTGCAAGTAATAGTGGATCATTAAAATATGTTCGTGTTGAGTATGCTGGTAAGAAAATCCTTGACGGAAATTCAGAAATGAACGGTTTCTCATTCTACGCAGTTGGTTCAGGAACAGTTTTAGAGAATCTTGTAGCTTACAAAGGTGCTGATGACGGTTTCGAATTTTACGGTGGTACTGTAAGTGCTAAAAACTTAATTTCATACGGAAATACAGATGACTCTTTTGACTGGCAAGATGGATGGCAGGGTCAAGCAAACACTAACTGGTATGCATACCAAACTGGTGCAGGAAATTTCGGAATGGAAATTGAAGCTAAAAGTGTAAACAACTTGTTCTTCCCTAAAGTTTCTAACATTACTTTAAGAAGAGCTGCAGGAACTGTAACTGAAGCTGGTGCTGTAACTGAAATTGATGCAATTCAATTCAAAAAAGAAGGAAACGGAGAATATTCAAATGTTGTAATTTCAGGATATACTTCAACAGGAGCTGTTGCTGTTAGAATTCAGGAAGCTGCTACAAATACTAACCAGGTGTCTGGTGGAAAAATCAAAATGTTAAACGTAAAAGTTGCTGAAACTACAACTCCATTAACTGGAACTGGTGCTGCTGGATTTACAGTAGCTTTCCCTACAGGAAACTTCACAACAAGCGCAACAGCAACCGGAGCTGCTTTAACTCCTGGAGCTTGGGCAATCGTTGACGGTGTAAACTTATTAGAGAAGCTATAAGCATCACAATCAAAATGTTAAAAACATCCTAAATATTTAGGATGTTTTTTTTTGGCGTAATTTTTGAAAACTTTTTTGTATATTTACTGTAACCAAAATAACGCGATGGCAAAAAACTACTTTTATATTACATTCTTATTGGCTTTTTTCTTTACTGTAAGTGTCTCGGCACAAGACAGTAAGCAATTACCAAAACCTCAAGAGCCTACAACTATTGAGGGACTAAGCTTGTACCCTAATCCAGTAACAAACGGAAAAGTTTATATCTCCTCTAAAAATGATTTAGAGAAAGAGGTAATCGTTTTTGATGTTCTGGGGAAAAAAGTAATCCAAACACATTTGTCCTCAAAAGAATTAAACGTTTCTGATTTAGTTCCCGGTGTTTATATTATCAAAATTTACGAAGAAAATGCGTCAGCAACCCGAAAGCTCATTATTCGGTAAAAACATATCAAAAAGCTCCAAATTGGAGCTTTTTTTTAGTTTAGAGTCGCAGTCGCAGTTTTCAGTCGCAATATAAAGCTGCGACTGAAAACTGCGACTGAAAACTATCTAAATAACCACAATTGTAATATCTTTGTAAAAAAAAGTTTTGATCACAGCCAACGATATCTTTACCATTTCGAGTCAGAAACAATTTGAAAAAATAGCACTAAAAGTGTTTCGTTTTCAGCACGAGAATAATAAAGTATATCGTGATTTCTGCGATTTTTTAAAAGTGAATCCACAACAGGTAAAATCTTTGGAACAAATTCCTTTTTTACCGATACAGTTTTTTAAAAGCCACGAGGTGGTTTCCAATTCCGATTTTCCTCAGGTTACTTTTACCAGCAGCGGTACAACCGGAATGATCACCAGTCGACATTTAGTTACCGACGTTTCCCTATACGAAGAAAGCTACCGAAACGGATTCTCGCAATTTTACGGTAATATCGAAGATTATGTTGTTTTAGCCCTTTTGCCGTCTTATTTGGAACGCGACGGTTCTTCGTTAATTTATATGGTCGAAGACCTAATAAAACTATCCAATCAGGCTGAGAGCGGGTTTTATTTACACAACCACGATGACCTGATTAAAAAACTAACCGCTTTAGATGAATCCGGGCAAAATGTGATTTTAATTGGTGTGACTTACGCCTTATTAGATTTGATTGAAAAACATCAATTCAATCTTCAAAATACCATTATTATGGAAACTGGAGGAATGAAAGGAAAACGTAAAGAAATGATTCGTGAAGAATTGCACGAACAGCTTTGTAAAGGTTTTGGCGTTTCATCCATTCATTCCGAATATGGAATGACAGAACTTCTGGCGCAAGCCTATTCTTTAGGCGATGGTATTTTTGAATGCCCATCCTGGATGCATATTTTGGTTCGCGATCCCGAAGACGCACTTACTTACGTGAATAATGGAAAAACCGGCGGAATTAATGTTATTGATTTGGCCAATATCAATTCATGCTCTTTTATTGCCACGCAGGATTTAGGCAAAAAATATCCCAACAACTCTTTCGAGGTATTGGGACGTTTTGATAATTCTGATATTCGCGGTTGTAATTTGATGGTTCTTTAAACGTTTAACCGTTAATTTGTTTATTCGTTTAATCGGCTTCTTACAAACCGAATAAACAATTACACAATTAAACAGTTAAACAATTCTCAACACAAAATAGTTTTTCTTCCCACTTTGTAATAACACAAACTGATTGTTGATTAAATCATTTGCTGTTAGAACAAAATCTTCTTTGATTTTTTCTCTGTTTACAGAAATAGAATTTGCTGTTAAAGCACGTCTCGCTTCTCCGTTTGATTTAAAGAAACCTGTTTTTTCGTTTAAAACCGAAACAATCTCCAAACCGTTTTCAAGATCAGCTTTTGCAATTTCAGCCTGTGGAACTCCGTCGAAAACTTCTAAAAAAGTCGCTTCGTCCAATTGTTTCAAATCTTCTGCTGTAGAGTTTCCAAATAAAATATTTGAAGCCTGAATCGCTTTTTCTAATTCTTCTTTGCTGTGAACAAAAATGGTAATTTCTTCAGCCAGTTTCTTTTGCAATACTCTTAAATGCGGAGCCGCTTTGTGCTCTTCGATTAAAGTGTCAATGGTTTCTTTGTCTAAGAAAGTAAAGATTTTAATATATTTTTCAGCATCAACATCTGTTGCGTTTACCCAAAATTGGTAGAATTTATATACTGAAGTTTTATCAGCATCCAGCCAAACATTTCCTCCTTCAGATTTTCCGAATTTAGATCCGTCAGCTTTTGTAATTAATGGCGTTGTTAAAGCAAATGCTTTTGCATTTTCTCCACCCATTCTGCGTACTAATTCTGTTCCTGTGGTAATATTTCCCCATTGGTCAGAACCTCCCATTTGCAAAAGGCAGCCATTGTTTTTATATAAATGGTAAAAATCATAACCCTGAATTAATTGGTATGTGAATTCTGTGAAAGACATTCCTTCACCTTCACCGCTCAATCTCTTTTTAACAGAATCCTTCGCCATCATGTAATTTACCGTGATACGTTTTCCAACTTCACGGGCAAAATCAATAAAAGAGAATTCTTTCATCCAGTCATAGTTATTTACCATAACCGGAGCATTTGCTTCTTTTGAATTAAAGTCTAAGAAACGAGACAAAACACTTTTGATTCCGGCAACGTTTTTAGCCAAAGTTTCTTCGTTCAGTAAATTTCTTTCGTCAGATTTTCCAGATGGATCACCAATCATTCCGGTTGCACCACCAACCAGGGCAATTGCTTTATGACCAGTTCTGTTTAAATGAACCAATAAAATAATCTGAACCATACTACCAATATGTAGTGAATCTGCCGTTGGATCAAAACCAATATACGCCGTAGTTACTTCCTTTAGCAATTGTTCTTCCGTTCCTGGCATGCTATCATGATATAACCCGCGCCACTTTAATTCTTCAACTAGATTCTTCATTTTTTAAAATAATTTGTGCAAATGTAATCAATGTCAATAGGAATATCAAAAAGCAATGCCAATTTCAAAAAAAACAATTAAAAAACTTTGTCCCTTTGAACCTCTGTACCTTTGCACCTTTAAACCAAAATCGATATATTTACAAAATGGTATTAGTAACTGGAGGAACAGGTTTAGTTGGCGCACATTTATTACTTCATTTAATTGAAAATGGAGAAAACGTTCGGGCAATTTACCGCACCCAAAATAACATTCAGAAAACAAAATCGGTTTTTGAAATTTATGGGAAAACTGATTTGTTTGAAAAAATTAATTGGGTTGAAGCCGATATTTTAGACGTTCCCTCCTTAGAAATTGCCTTTACCGATATCGAATATGTTTACCATTCTGCCGCTTTTATTTCATTTGATCCAAAAGATGAAATCATTCTTCGCAAGACAAATATTGAAGGAACTGCAAATATGGTCAACTTCTCCATTGCAAAAGTGGTTAAGAAATTCTGCTATGTTAGCTCGATTGCCGCATTAGGAGATTTAGCACCACATGAGACTATTATCACCGAAGACACCGATTGGAATCCTGAAAAACCACATAGTGATTATGCCATTTCTAAATATGGCGCCGAAATGGAAGTGTGGCGCGGACTTCAGGAAGGACTAGATGTCATTATTATTAATCCGGGCGTGATTTTGGGGCCAATCCCAAAAACAAAAAATGCAGAAGGAAGTGCTCAACTTTATGTGAGAGTTGCAAACGGACTTCCGTTTTACACACTCGGCAACACAGGTTTTATCGCGATTAATGATGTTGTGCGAATTGCACTTGAATTAATGAGAAGTGATATTAAAAATGAACGTTTTACTTTAATATCAGACAATATCGTTTTTCGTGATATTCTCAATACCATTGCTGACGTTTTACAAGTTAAAAAACCACGTTTTCATGCAGGTCCTGTATTCATGAATTTCCTTTGGATTGCTGACGGAATATTTTCGACTTTATTTTTACAGCAAAGAAGAATGACAAAAGCAACCGCAAAAGCTTCTTATTCTAAAAATCTCTATTCAAACGAAAAAATAAAAACCGCTCTGGGAACGGTTTTTCTGGATGTTCATCAATATATAAAAGACGTTTCGAAGTTGTAAAAAAACTATCTTAATTGTCTTGTTCTTCTTATTGAATCGATATTTACAGGTTTTGCAAGCTTCTTTACAGAATCTTTACTATTTACTTTTACCGTATTCTTTTTAGCAGCGGATTTTGCAGCTTTCTTCTCTTCAATTTTAACAATCGAATCGACAGCTCTTTCTTTCACCGCTAATCTTTTGCCAATTTCATCATACATTTCCTTGTATGTATTGTAATCAGCAGCATAATAAATATTGCTTTGTGCAAATTGCAAACTATCAACCTTATATTTTTTTAAAACAAATTTTTTAGGATCTGAATCTACTGAATCCAAAGACAAAGGATTTTGATATTTCATCGCTTCCAAAAGTGACAAATCATACATAATATCAATCATTTTTCCTTTCTCAATAAGTCTTTTAGGCTCTTTTACCAGCTCTTTTTTACAACTTACAGAAAGAAACAAAACCAATATTATAAATACAAAATTCTTCATTTCAGCTTTTTATCTATCAAACAATAATCTTTTTCCAGCGCGGATATCTTTTACTTTGAAATTATTATAAACCATTTCTCCGTTTACAAAAGTATGGGTGATTCTCGATTTAAAAGTAAAATTTTCAAACGGTGACCAACCACATTTATATAAAATATTTTCTGGCTTCACGCTCCATGGCAAACTCGGATTAACAATCACCAAATCAGCATAATAACCTTCCTTGATAAAACCTCTTTTTTCGATTTTGAAAATTTTAGCCGGATTGTGGCACATTTTTTCTACGATTTTCTCAACCGTAATTTTTCCCTGATGATGCGCTTCAAACATTGCCACGACAGCATGTTGGACTAACGGACCTCCTGAAGGCGCCTTTAAATACGATTGCATTTTTTCTTCCTTAGTATGAGGTGCGTGATCTGTTGCAATAACATCAATACGCCCATCATTTAAGGCTTTCCAAAGTTCAGCACGATCTTCGGCAGTTTTTACAGCAGGATTCCATTTAATGAAATTCCCTTTTGTTTTGTAGTCTGCGTCAGTAAACCAAAGATGGTGCACACAAACCTCAGCAGTAATTTTTTTATCTTCTAACGGTATTTTATTCGTAAACAATTCCATTTCTTTCGCAGTTGAAAGATGGAATATATGCAGGCGGGCTCCGGTTTTTTTCGCTAAAGCAACCGCTTTTGAAGACGAAATATAACAAGCTTCTGCACTACGAATTAAATGATGTGCCGTTACCGGAATATCGTCACCATATTCTTCTTTGAATGCAGCAAGGTTGTTTTGAATTGTAGTTTCATCTTCACAATGAACTGCTATTAACATTGGCGTACTTGAAAAGATTTTCTCTAAAGTTTCTTCTTTATCAACCAGCATATTTCCGGTTGAAGAACCAAGAAATATTTTAATACCAGCCACATTCTTTGGATTTGTTTTTAAAACTTCTTCCAAATTATCATTCGTTGCTCCCATCATAAACGAATAATTCGCAAATGATTTTTCAGCTGCTATTTCATATTTGTCTTCAAGGATTTCCTGAGTAACAGCATTCGGAACAGTATTCGGCTGTTCGATGAAAGAAGTAATTCCTCCTGCAACTGCCGCTCTTGATTCTGATTCTATGTCACCTTTATGCGTAAGTCCAGGCTCTCTAAAATGAACCTGATCATCAATTGCACCTGGAATTAAATAACTTCCTTCGGCATCTACTACTTTACAATCAGATGTTTTTAAGCTGATGCTATCTGAAATTTCAACGATTAAGTCGTTTTCGATCAAAACATCACCTTCAAAAATTGATCCTTCGTTTACAATTTTAGCATTTTTGATTAAAATCCTGTTCATCGCCGTTGGTTTATAGTGTATTGAATAATTTTTTTAATCGAAGAGAAATCACTCCAAGGATAGCTTCCTTAATAATAGCATTGCTCATTTTTGAAACTCCTTTAGTCCGATCCGTAAAAATAATCGGAACTTCTGTTATTTCAAATTTACCACAATATGTTCGATATTTCATTTCGATTTGAAAAGCATATCCAACAAATTTAATTTTGTTCAGATTTATTTTCTCTAAAACCTCTCTCTTATAACAAACAAAACCTGCTGTGGCATCATGAATTTTCATTCCGGTAATGAATTTCACATAAACAGAAGCGAAATAAGACATTAACACACGACTTAAAGGCCAGTTAACCACATTTACACCCGTTACATAACGAGATCCAATAGCTAATGATGCACCTCCAAAATGACAGGCGTCGTATAATTTTTCGAGATCATTGGGGTTGTGTGAAAAATCGGCATCCATTTCAAAAATGAAATCGTAGTTACGTTCCAAAGCCCATTTGAAACCGTGAACATAAGCAGTTCCTAAACCTGATTTTTTTGCTCTTTTTTCTAAAAATAACCTTTCAGGAAATTCTTCCTGTAATGCAATCACTTTATTTGCAGTAAAATCCGGCGAATTATCATCAATAATTAATAGATGAAAAGGTTTATGTTGCGAAAGCACAGCTCTAACTATACTTTCTATATTTTCAATTTCGTTGTAAGTGGGAATTATGACAATACAATCATTCATTTTTCTCGGTAATTTCACCGCAAAAGTAAACTTTTTATAGCATTTGATTCATAATAAATATATAATAAAAGTATTGAGACAAAAAATTACTAATTTTGTGTCGTTATGATTGAACAACTTACTCCCAGAATCCTCGAAAACAAAGATTGGGCAACACTTTTATTTGTGGTGGCCTTTGCCGTTGTTGCAATGACAAAATCAGCTTACGAAACCAGATTTAGCGAATTTAGCAAGCTTATCTTTTCAGATAAATACGCAAAAATTTATCGTGATAACAGCAATTTAAAAAGCAGTTTCACAATTGGTTTGTTTTTCGTTCAAATTGTTTCATTTGCTTTTTTCATTCAGCTTACGCTTCACATTTTTGGACATGCCTCTAAAACCGACTGGATTTTATTTATTCAGATCGCTACTTTTTTGCTGTATTTTATTCTTGCAAAGTATTTAATTGAGAAAATTGTTGCCGCTTCTTTCAATATTGACGAGTTTGCAGATCTTTTTAACTTACAAAAAGTAACATATCGAACCTATATTGGAGTTTTAATACTTCCTATTAATGCTGTTTTGTTTTATTATGAGCATATTCCTAAAATCATTCCGCTAGCAATAATAGGCGTTTCGCTGTGTATAAGCCTATACTCGTATTTTATTTCGATTAAAACGTATCAAAATGCAATATTCGGTAAGTTATTTTATTTTATTTTATATCTTTGCGCACTTGAAATAGCCCCTTATTATTTTCTTTATTATTGGATTACAAAAGGGAGTGCTTAGAAAATGTTTATAATATGAAAGTGAAAACAATTTTGGTGTCACAGCCTGAACCTAAAGTGGAGAATTCTCCTTACTTTGAGCTCCAACAAAAACACAAAATAAAAATTGATTTCAGACCATTTATTCATGTGGAAGGGGTTAGCGCAAAAGAGATTCGATTGCAAAAAATCGATCTTAATCATTACACTGCGATCATTTTAACAAGTCGAAATGCTGTAGATCATTTTTTTAGAGTGGCCGATGAAATGCGTTACAAAGTTCCTGAAGGATTGAAGTATTTTTGTCAATCTGAAGCTGTTGCATTTTATCTGCAAAAGTATGTAGTGTACAGAAAGCGTAAAATTTACGTGGGAGCAAAAGATTTTGCTGACTTATCCCCTCTTATTAAAAAATACAAGGATGAAAAATTCTTGTTACCAGCTTCTGATCAATTAAATGCTGATGCACCTATTACTTTAAACAACTTAAAGGTAGATTGGGCACAAGCTATTTTTTACAAAACGGTAATGAGCGATTTATCTGATTTGGCTGATGTTTATTATGACGTTTTAGCGTTTTTTAGTCCAACCGGAATTAAATCATTATTTAAAAATTTCCCGGACTTTAAACAAAACAATACCAGAATTGCTGTTTTTGGAAGTACAACTCAAAAAGAAGCTTTAGATCATGGTTTAAGAATTGATATTCTTGCTCCAACACCTGAAACTCCTTCTATGACAATGGCTTTAGAAAAATACATTAGCGAAGCAAACAAAGGGAAATAAATTCTTTTAAATTACAATATTGAAAATTCCAAATTCCAACTTCTGTTGGGATTTGGAATTTTTTTTTAAATCAAATCTGTTCGAATCTTTGTCAAAGTTTTAAACTTTGACAAAGATTATCATATTCAATAAAAAGTTTATCATTAAATTTGATTTCTATTACAAACCAAATCAACAAAATTAGTTTCAAATTACAACTCATGAAAATCAACTCGCTTTTAATTGAAATTGACGGTATCGACAAAGAAATTCTTCGTTACTTAATGGACGATGCCAGAAAACCTATTTTACAAATTGCCAACAAAATAGGTATTTCCGGAGCTGCGATTCATCAGCGTTTGAAAAAACTGGAGCAATCGGGTGTAATTTCAGGATCTAAGTTTACTGTTAACCCAAAAGTTTTAGGCTATACCACTATGGCCTTTATCGGTGTTTATCTTGACAAAGCTTCCCGAAACTCAGAAGCTGTCAAAGATTTAAAAAAGATTCCCGAAGTTTTAGAATGTCACTATACGACCGGAAATTGGTCAGTTTTAATTAAAATTATTTGCCGCGACAATGAACATTTAATGCAGCTATTGAATACAAAAATTCAGGCGATTGAAGGGGTTTCAAGAACGGAGACTTTTATTTCGTTAGATCAGCAGATCGACAGGCAGATTCAGCTTTAGAAAAAGAAATTCCAATATTTAAATTCCAAATTCCAAGCTAGGATTAAAGGAATTACTAATAATAAACCCGACAAACTTTTTAAATTTGTCGGGTTTGGTTTTATCTCCAATTTTGGAATTTGGAATTTAAATATTAGAATTTTAACTTTTAATTCCTCCTGTTTCCAGAATAAATCGAAATATAGTACAATAAAGTTGCAATTGAACCAATAGCCGCAACAACATAAGTTCTTGCAGCCCATTTTAAGGCATCTTTTGCTCCTGCCTGCTCTTCTTGTGTTAGCATGTGTTTATTTTCTAACCAGGCTAATGCTCTGTTACTTGCATCGTATTCTACCGGCAAAGTAATGATTGTAAATAATGTTGTTGCAGCAAAAATGATAATTCCGATTAATAATAGTTGCGGAAAAGTTCTGATCATTAAGATTCCGGCTAACAAAATCCATTGTACATAATTAGATGCTACGCTCACAATCGGAACTAATTTAGAACGCATCGTAAGCCATTCGTAACCTATTGAATGCTGTACCGCGTGTCCACATTCGTGTGCCGCAACAGCAGCTGCAGCTGCATTACGATGATTGTAAACCGCCTCACTTAAATTAACTGTTTTATCTGTTGGATTATAGTGATCTGTCAATTGGCCTGGAGTTGAAATTACACGAACGTCTCTGATTCCATTATCGGCTAGCATTTTTTCTGCAATTTCAGCACCGCTCATTCCGTTTCTCAACTGCAGTTTAGAATATAACTCAAATTTGCTCTTCAGCTTTGAACTTACCAGCCAACTGAACAACATAATTGCTCCGGCAATAATTAAATATCCACTTCCCATGTTTTTATATTTTTAATTGTTTAGAATATGCTTTTTTAATATTCTACAATTTACGAACCATTTTTCTAAAATGCCAAAATGACATCCCAATTTTATATTAAATTCCAATATAGAAAATTCCAAATTCCAGTTAACAGGAAAGTGTTCAAAGAAATTTGACAATCTTATCATCGTGAAAGAAGAAGGATCATACACGTAACTCCTCATCTTAATTCGCTAATCTTTGTCGGGCTTCTAGTATGATCCTTCTCCGAGGTTTCGGGATCAGGATGACAAACTAGGCGCAAAAAAATTCCAAACACCAATCTTAAAATTGGAATTTGGAATTTGGAATTTTCTGCATGGGAATTTCTTATTCCAATTGCGCATTGACTTCTTCAAATTTACCAATCAGCTGATTTATTTTTTCCTGCTGTTTTTTTATTTGTTTCGGACGAAGATAAAACCAATTAAAACCAATCCAAAGCAACGTAACACCATACGTAAGTAAAGCATAAAAAACAGTCATTCTTGAAGCATACTCGTACATATACAAACATATTCCGGTAAGAAGCACAACAAAGTACCAGCTTAAAACTGTTGACTGCATGAATTGCTGTTTCTTTTTAATCTCAATCAATTTCTGCAAATATTCGTGATTGGTTTGATTGGCATCGATATTTTTATAATTATTCATTAACCTGTTATAAAAAGTCAAATAAAACGCCATTGACAAGATTGCCAAAACGATTCCGATTTTTGTCGAAATAAACTGCGGCTGAAAATAATACCAAATAAAAATTATAAATACTGATGTTATAGCAAGCAGAAAATTGGCAACCCATAAACTGCGTAAAGCCGCTTTTTTAAACTGTTTTAATCTCGCCATTAAATCCTCGATATTAGGCTGACTTATGGTTTGTTTTTTCCATAAATCTTTGAAGTCTATATTATTGTTGTCCATTTTCTTTAAATTTTTGAGTCAATTTTTCTTTGATTCTATGAATTTTCACTCTTACATTCGCCTCCGAAAGTCCGACGATTGTGGCTATTTCAGCTTGCCTTACATCTTCCAGTTCCAACGAAATAATGATACGTTCCGTTTCGGGTAATTCGGCTATGCATTTGTATAAAAACTGAATCTGCGGTTCAATCGAAGTTTGCTTTTCTTCGCTCAGATGAATCGGCAAATCTGATTTTGGAAAACGTTTGTCTTTTTCAATCTGCCTCAAACAATTATTAGAAGCAATCCTAAAAATCCAGGTTCCAATGGCCGACTCATTCCTAAAAGTATCCAGTTTTTGCCAAACAATTATAAAGGTTTCCTGAGCGAGATCCTGCGCAATGTCATAATCATTGACAAAACCCATGCAGAGCCTGAAAATTCTATCCCAATAGGTTTTATAAATTTGTTCAAATTCCATTATTACGATTTTAGAAAATTGCTCAATTGTCCTAAGTACCAATCTTTGTCGTCATACATTATAAAATGCATTCCTTTACTGGCATATTGAAAATTAGCTGTTTTTAAATTTTTATATTGATCTTCGATTGCTGGTTTTAAATTTATAAAATAAGATTCTAATAAAATTAATGATGGACATTTTATAGTGGCAATTTTCTCCCTTAAGTCAATATTGAAAAAATCACAATACATTTGGGCAAACGTTACCCGGTCTGATTTTACACTCCAATCTACCACCATTTCTAACTTAGATTTATCTTCTAAAAGTCTCGGCATCATCTGTTTTTGCATATCATAAAACTGAGTATCATTCATTGCTGTCATTTGAGTAACCATCGGAGAACAATCATTATTTTCTTTTGATTTAAATGAAGGATCACTCAAAGCTGCCAAACATGGAAGCGCATCTACAACCACAATTTTTCCAATTAAATCGGGATAATCAGCTGCAATGGCAAGCGCTAAACCGCCTCCCATGCTGTGGCCAATTAATATTGGTTTCTCAATTTTATTGTTTTTGATATAATTAGCAATTTCATTTTTCCAATTTTCAAAAGAAGGATTTGGCTGTGGTTTTACTCCGGCGAAACCCGCCATTGTTAAAGTGTAGCAAGTGAAGTCTTTCTCGAAAACTGCTTTAGTTTCATTCCATACCGCTCCAGAAGAAGCAAATCCGGGAATAAATATAATAGCTTGCTTGCCTTTTCCGGTTTTAGAAACTTCAAACGGATATTGTTTTGTCTGTGCAAAAACATTTAAACATAATACAGAAAATAAAAGGGCGATAATCAAAATATACTTTTTCATTTTTATAAATTTTAAGTTGTTAAATAATCGGATCCGCACTTTGGATACGAGAAGATTTAAAATGTTACAGATTTAA
>Ga0247813_10000317_pt1 | contig 52104 bp, 54 predicted proteins | sample UWRJL169409C1_FD_180719 | JGI IMG/M metagenome (GOLD analysis project Ga0247813, IMG submission 180719) | Plant litter microbial communities from Arlington Agricultural Research Station in Wisconsin, United States - UWRJ-L169-409C-1 | ecosystem: Environmental > Terrestrial > Plant litter >... | reverse complement strand
GTTTTCGTATGCCTCCGCCGGTGCGGGATCGCCCCTTCATCTGGCAGGTGAGCTGTTCAAGTACCGGACCGGCTCGGAGATGCTCCACGTTCCCTATCGCGGAACGGCACCCGCGTATACGGACCTTCTATCGGGACGCATCTCTGCAATGTTCGACAACATCACGACCGCGGTGCAGCACACCCGGGCGGGCACGATCCGGGCGCTGGCGGTGACGGGCACGGCGCAGCGCACTGTTCCCTCAGGTGCCGACGCTCGCGGAAGAGGGGTTCAAGGACATCGAAGTCCTTGTATGGTTCGGACTGGTGGCGTCGAAGTCCACAGACGCGGCGATCATCAGCCGGCTTTCACAAGCCGTAGCGACGATCGCGAAGGGCGACGAAACCAGCCGCCGGCTTCTTGAATTCGACATCGAACCTTGGGGCAGCACCCCCGAGGAAATGCGCCGATTCATGGCGAGCGAGTCTGCGAAATGGAAGGCAGTGGTGCAGCGTTCAAACATTCGGCTCGAGTGACACGCGAGGCGTCGCTGGCGAGCCCATGGGTTTGCCCACGCGATCTCCTTCAAGAAATCCGTGGGCTCTGCCGCTCTCTCGAAAGGTAGGAGCGCAGCGCGTCCGGAGGCTTACTGCGCAGGCGTGATCTGCCGGGCCTTGACGACGTCCCCCCACATCTTCGTCTCCTTGCGGATCAGCGCGTCGAGTTCTTCGGCCGTGCTGCCGACGGCGACTGCCGACAGGCCCGCGAGTCGGTCCTTGATCTCCGGCGTCGAAGCGACGGAGCGCCAGGCCTCGGTCAATGTCGCGACGACCTCCTTCGGCGTACCCGCCGGCGCCCAGACGCCGTACCAGGCATCGATGACGTAGCCGGGCACGGTCTCGCTGACGGTGGGGACGCCCTTCATGCCATCTGCCCTGCGCTCGCCCGTCTGGGCGAGGGCACGAACCTTGCCGCTCGCCACCAAGGCGGGCACCTGCGCTGCGGGACTCATCGACAATTGGACCACGTTCGACATCAGGTCGGCGCTGAAATTGCCCGCATAGTTCACCGGCAGCACCTCCGCCCCGGTCTGGTAGGCCAGGAGTTGCGAGCCCAGGTAGGCGGCAGACGCAAATCCGGTGACACCCATCGCAAGCTTGCCGGGCTGCGACTTCGCATAAGCCACCAGTTCTGGAAAGGTCCTGACCGGTACTTGCGCGTTGATCATCCAGACGAAGGGCGCAGCTGCGAATTCGGAAATCGGCAGCAATTCCCTCTGCGGGTCGTAGGGCAGGTTCGCGACCACGTGAGGGTTCATGGTGATCGTTTGGTTGAAGGCGAAGAGCAGGGTGTAGCCGTCCGGCTTCGCACGGGTGACCTTCTGCACACCGATGACGCCGCTCGCACCGACCACGTTCTCGATCACCACCGGTTGGCCGAGCACCTCCGACAGCCTCTGCGCCCCGAGCCGGCCGATGATGTCCACGCCGGTCCCTGCGCCGGCTGGCAGGACCAGCGTGATTGGCCTCGACGGGTACTTCGCCTGGGCGATGGCGGCCAAGGGGACGCCGATGGCGGCCGTCGCCAACAGGGCCGTGAACGAACGGCGTGCAGTGTTCTTCATGCGTCGCTCCTTGCAAATCGCGCTAGACGCGCTTGGTGGCTTGCCAATGCAGCAGCTTCAAGCCGTGCTCGGTCTGCTTCCAAACCGTCGTGAAGGTGTTGTCCATGACCTTGATCTCACCCGCGACATCCAGCGTGGTGCGGGTCCTGCCGTGCAGCAGGATCAGTGGGCCGACAAGACGAACCTGTTGCTCGGTGCGTTCGGCGTCGATGAAGCGATACCGGGCTGCCTCGATCGACGCCAGGAAGGCTGCCTTGTCGTCGACCTTGCCGTTGGCGTGAACATGGACGTAGTCGTCATCGACCAGCATGCGGCCGAGCGCGGCCACGTCTTGCCGATACAGGGCCTGGTACCTCGCTTCGTCGGCCGCAAGCACTTGCGACTTGATGTCGGAGTTCGCCGTGGTCATGCGTTCTCTCCGGTGACGTCGTTGCGAAGCACGCCTACGCCTTCGATGTCGATCTCGAAAATGTCTCCGGGTTGGAGCGGGCCGATGCCGCCGGGCGTTCCGGTCATGATCAAGTCGCCGGGCATCAGCGTGATTGCCTTGCTCAGATAGGCCACCAGCGCATCCACTCCGAACAGCAGGTCCGAGGTCTCGCAGTTCTGGACGACTGCGCCGTTCAGGCGACCCTGCATTCGGAGCTTCGATGGATCGACCGCGGTCTCAATGCAGGGGCCGATCGGTGCAAACGTGTCGAAGCCCTTGCCGACCGTCATGAGGCCCATGGCCATCTCCCGTCGCTGGATGGTGCGTTCGCTCACGTCGTTGCCGCAGGTGTAGCCGAGCACGTAGTGCAAGGCATCTTCGCGAGCCACGTTCCTGGCCTTGCGTCCGATCACTGCGACCAGTTCGGTTTCGTAGTGGACGATGGTGCTGCCGCTCGGATGCACGATGCTCTCGCCGTGGCCGATCAGGCTGGTGTCCGGCTTCATGAAGAACGGCGGAATCTCCGGCAGCGGGCGACCAGTCTCCAGAATGTGCGCCTTGTAGTTGAAACCCACGCCGAAGATGCGCGGGTGCGCCACGGTGGGCGGCAGAAGCACGAGGCTCGATAGCGGCCAGGTCTCGTCGTCCAGTTCGATGCTTCCCTCGAATGGCGATGCCTTCATGGCCCGGATGATGTCCGGCTCCTCGAGCACCCCGAAGCGGGGCTGGCCGCCTTGCAGAAACTTGTAGATCTTCACGCTGTGGCTCCTATGGTTGAACTCTGATGGCGAATCTGCGAGCAATCGAGAGCACGCCGTTGCCGAGCAGGACCAGGATGGTCGCGAGGACGATGCCGTAATAGACGCCGACGGAATCGCTCAGCTGCCTTGCTTCCTCGATGCCATGGCCGATGCCGACCTTGGCGGCCAGGTATTCGGCGACCAGCGCGGCACTGACCGCCCATGGCAAGGCAACCTGCAACCCCGTGAATATGAAAGGCAGGACGCTGGGGATGACGATGTGCCGGGTGAGCTGCAGTGGCGTCGCGCCGAACACTCGCGCCGTCATGGTGAGGCGGGGACTCACGGTGACCAAGCCGGCATAGACCAGAGAGAAAACGATGAACAGGACCGTCAGGGCGACCAGCATCACCTTGGGCGCCCAGCCGGTGCCGAACCACAGCACAAGCAAGGGCACCAGGCCGAGCTTCGGGATGCTCATGATGGCCGTGATGAAGGGCTGCATCATGGCGTCGAGCCGCGCCGACAGCCGCAACACGCAGGCCAGCGCGCAACCCAGCACGGCGCCGATGACCGTGCCTGTCACCAGCAACTGGCTGGTCGCCCAGAGGTCGGCCAGCAGCTTGCCGGCGAGCAGCTCCTGCCAGAAGCGGGCGGTGACCTGTCCGATCCCGGGAACCCAGTAGTCGCCGACCCAGCGATTGGCGAGGACCCACACCGACGCAAAGGCGGCGAGGCCCAGCGCTTTCGCCAGGAACATCCGTCGCGGTGTCATGGTTGGCTGGCCGCGCGCAGGCAACTGCGGACCGCGTCGTAGTGACCTGCGAACGTGGGCGCCTTGAAGATCAACTCTGGGTTGCGAGGCCTTTCGATGTCGATCGTGCGTTCGAGCACCACCCGCCCCGGGGAGCCCGACAGCACGACGATGCGGTCGCCCAGCGCGATGGCCTCATTGATGTCGTGCGTGACGAAGAGGATGGTTTTCTTCTCAGACGCCCACAGGTCGAGAAGGTCGGCCTGCAATTGCGCACGTGTCTCGGCGTCGAGTGCCCCGAAGGGCTCGTCCATCAGGACCACGGGCGGGCCGTAGGCCAGCGTGCGGGCGAGGGAGGCGCGCTTGCGCATGCCACCTGAGAGCTGATGCGGGTAGTGCTTCGTCCATTGCGTCAGGCCCACCTGGTCGATGACGCGGCGGGCGCGTTCAACATCCGAAGCCGAAGGCTTGCCGGCCAGCGTGAGCGGGAACATCACGTTGTCCCAGACGGTGCGCCATGGCAGGAGGTTGTCGTCCTGCGTGACATAGCCGATCTGCCGGCTGCTGCCGGGGTCGGCCGGCATGTCGGCGCCGCCGACCACCTTGCCGCGAAAGGCGATCTGCCCTGCCGAGGGCTGGAGCGTCTGAGCGACCAGATTCAACAGGGTGGACTTGCCCGCGCCGGACGAGCCCATGATGGTGAGGAACTCCCCCTGGCGCACGTCCAGGTCAAGATCGCGCAGGATCCAGCAGCGCTCGCCAGAGCCTGTGCCGTAGGAGATTCCCAACTGCCGCAGTTGCAACAGCACGCCGGCGTCGATGGTTTCGGGCAAATCTCGTTTCATGGTCATGCGGTGCCGGCGTGCGGATCCTGCGAGGAGCCGGTCTGCCATCTCAATAAGCGTTGCTGAACCTGCGACAGAGCCGCGCTGACAGAAAGAACAATGAGCATGACGGTGACGAGCGAGACGAACACCAGCGTGGTGTCGAAGTCGCTCGCACCGAATTGGGCGAGATAGCCCAGCCCGCGATTCGACGAGATGATTTCGCCGACGATGGCGCCGGCGATGGCATAAGGGACGGCGACACGCAATCCGCCGAACACGTAGGGCACGACGGCGGGCCACACCACGTGCCGGAGCAGCTGCCATTCCGACGCGCCAAAGACGCGCGCCGACCACAGGAGCTTCTGGTCGACCGCATCGACTCCGTTCAAGGTGCTGTAGAAGACGATGAAGAAGATCGCTGCCGCGACCAGCGCGACCTTCGCCCCCGGGCCGACGCCGAGCCACAGGATGAACAGGGGCACCAGGGCCGTCTTCGGAACGGCATAGCCGATGGCGGCGACCCCCAAAAACGCGGACCGGACGAAGGGGTGGCTGCGTAGTCCCATGGCGACGGCGCAGCCCGGGATCGCACCGAGCAGAAATCCTCCGAAGGCCTCCGCGAGCGTGAAGCGGCCGTGGAACCAGAGGTCCCCGTTCAACGCCAGGGCCCAGACCCTTTCAACGACCAAAGTCGGCGAGCTGATCCAGTACGCGCCGCGAAGCCGGCCGACGGCTTCCCATGCGGCCAGCGTGACGCAAGCCAGTGCGAGCCGGTCGATCCATAGACGGCGTGGGCTCACGTCAGTCCACCTGCTTGGCCATACGTCCGAAGTCGTCTGTATAGATCGTCTTGGCGATGGCTGTCACGCGGGTGAGGATGGCGGAGATGGCTGCACTCGGCAGTCTCTTGTTGAGCATGGTTTGTCTCCATGGGCTGGCTGTGTCACTGCGCTACTGGATCGAATCGGGTCGACGCATCAGTTCGACCTCCGGCGTGCCGTCGCGCAACTGCTGCAGCATGTGGTCCGGGTCGAACTCGACGCCGATCGGATTGCGCTTGAAGGCCTCGCTCTCCATCCACGCGTTGGTGGCTGCAGCGTCGGGGAAACTGTCGACCTGAAGCTCGATCTGGTTGCCCTCTGGGTCCGCGTAGTAGAACGAGACCGTCGGGCCGTGATTGATCGACCGGTACGGAACGATCCCGAGCTCGCGCAGGCGCACGAAATGGCCGAGCAGATCGGCCAGGGAGTCGTACGCGAAGGCGGTGTGGTAGTAGCCTACGCGGATGGTCTCGTCCCTTGTCGGGTAGTCCTGCAATCCGATCAGCGCGATGCGATGATGCTCGTCGTCGTAGGTCAGAAACGCGACCTTGTCGGAGGCGTGGGCGATGTGCGCACCCAGCACCTTGCAGTACCAGTCGATGAGTTCGGCGAGCCGGTTGGTGCGCAGCGCGATGTGGGCAAGTCGGCTGGGCGATCTCGCGGCGGCGGTGGGAGACGGATTCACGCGGTTACCTCCGGTTGGTGGTGTGATGAATGCGCCGCGACGCGGCGACCTGGTTTCGATGCGAAGACGCCGATGACGCGATTCATTGCCTCGTCGGCGTCCGGCGCGGCATCTCGGGACCGCCAGACCACATGGCCGTCCGGGCGGACGAGCACGGCGCCACGCGGAGAGATCTCGTAGAGGTCGTGGAAGGCCCCCATGTGGTCGCGCAGGTCGCCCGAAGCGCCGACCACGAATGCCTGCGACCGGAGGCCGGCGGTGGACGCGGCCTTCGTGAACGCGCCGGCCCATGCCTGCCCGTCGCGCCCTGCGAGAAGAGTGAACCGCAGGTCCTTGAACAGGTCGATGGTCGAGATCGTCGGCCCGCCTTCAGGCAGCGTCAGCCAGCAATGGGGCGCGCGTCCACCGGGAGCTGCGCTCGCGTCGTATGTATTGATGTTCTCGGGCTCGGCCGCCTGGCCTTCGTCAAAGACCAACGGCGAACGGTAGGCGTAGCCGAAAGTTTGTCCGTGGTATTCAAAGTGGTTCCGTTGACTCGGGATGGCATCGCGCATCCGTGAAATGTCGTCCTCGCAGAAGTCTTCATGCGTTTTCATGATCCCACCCAGCCCTGCGGCCTCCATGCGCCGGGCGTTGCGCACGCTCTGCGCCACGTTGAACCGGATCACGGGCAGGCGCTCGACTTCGTAGGAGTCGAGCAAGCTGTCATCGGCCACGCCCCTGAGGACCAGGGCGAGCTTCCAGCAGAGATTGTGGACGTCGCCGATGGCCGTGTTCATGCCCTGTCCGCCGGTCGGTGGAAGCGGGTGGGCGGCGTCGCCGGCGAGGAAGATGCTTCCTACGCGCAGTTTCTCCGCAACGCGGGCCTGCATGCGCCACACACGGATGTCCTTCACCTGCAAGGACAGGTCCTCGACGCCGATGGCGGACCTGACGATCTCAGCGCATCGTTCGGGGGTGAAGTCCTCGGGCTTGTTCTTGGTCGGGTCGTAGCCGAAGTTGTAGGTCCAGCGATAGCGGCCATCCAGCGCGATCATCACGCCGACGGTCGCCTGGTTGTAGATCCACCAGAGCAGGTGAGGGCGGTCCGCCACCCAAGGCCACAGGTCGGCCTCGAAGTAGACGCCGATCTGATTGCCGAGCGCGCCGTCGCCGCTGAGCGGGACGCCGAGTTGCTCGCGAACGTTGCCGCGCGCGCCGTCGGCCGCGATCGCATAACGTGCGTGGACCGCGCGTGTCGTACCGTCGCGTGAAGCGATCGTCGCCGAGACACCCTGTGCGTCCTGGCGAAGGTCCTGCAGCACGGTCCCGAAGCAAACGTCCACGTTGGCCTGTCCTTCGGCTGCGCGGCGCAGGACGGGCTCCAGCACATCCTGCGGGCAGGACGTCTTCGCGCTCGGGCTGTACGTTTCGAACAGTCGATTCCGCTGCCGATCGGCATAGGTCCGGATCTCGCCGATCACCTCGCCGACGACCGACCGAACGAAGACAACGCCCTGGTTCCGGTCGTGCGGAATGCCTCGGGCACGAACGGCGTCCTCCAGTCCCCATGTCCTCAGGATCTCCATCGTGCGCGCACTGACCACGTGCCCGCGCGGGTGGAAGCTGGTCGACGGATGTTTCTCTACGAGGAGCACCCGCACCCCGCAACGTCCGAGTGCGATGGCGGCGGCCAGTCCGCATGGCCCGCCACCGATCACCAAGACGTCGTGACTCACGGAACCCGCGTGCGAAGAATGGTTGGTCATGGGCAATGAAATGGCGCTGTATTGACTGACAGTCAGTCTAGACCGTTATCCAGGATGCCGCTTGCTGGTATTCCCTGACCCCCGCCGCCGCCGGCCTTGGTGAGCCTCTATGATCCAAACGATGACTTACAAAGGGACTCGCTCTGATCGCCGACAGAAGGAAGCGTCGGAGAAGCCGCCGTCGGGCAAGCAGCGCATCCTCGACGCCGCGGACCGGCTCTTCGCAAGCCGAGGATTCACGGACGTCCCGGCGGCGGAAATCGTGCGCGAGGCGGGCGTTGCCCACGGATTGCTCTTTCATCACTTTGGCTCGATGGAGGCGCTGTATGCCGAGGTGACCCGCGCGGCCGCCCAGCGGATGAACGAAACGCAAGTGGCGTCTTTTCGTGGCAGCACCGCCCGCAAGCAGATCGCATCATTCCTGCGGACGCACCTCAAGGCCGTGAAGGATCGCCAAGGCGACGCGCTGTTCAGGGCCCGTTCCCACAACCTGGCGATCAACGCCACGATCGCCGAGATCTGGGAAGCGTCACGTCAGCAGGCGATCGATCGAATCTGCGAAGTTCTCGGAATGCCTGAGCCCTCCAGGAAGGCGCGCGCGTGCCTGCGCGCCTGGATTGGCTTTCACGACCAACTCGTGCTCGCCTGGCTGGCCGATCGCGCCATCAGCGAGGCAGAGGTGCTGCGGTGCACGCTGCGGCAGCTCGACCACCTGGCCGTGGAAGAATTCGCCGTCGACCTCGACCGCGAAGTCTTGGTCCCCGCGAATCACCATCCGCTGATTGAAGAGGCCTCGGCCTTCAGAGGTCGACAGTGAGGCGGGCGCCGAATGCGCGCGAACAGCACGGGAGAAAGCAGTCGCCCGCTGCCTGCTCTGCGGGCGTCAGATAGCTGTCGCGATGGTCCGGTGACCCCTGCAGCACGGTCGTCAGGCAGGTGCCGCACACACCGGATTCACAAGAGGATGGCAGCTCGACGCCCGCGGCCCGCAAGGCCTGCAGCGCTGTCGAATCGCCGGATACAACCACAACCCGCCGGGAGCGAGCGAGTTCGAGCTCAAACGGGCGGTCGGCTCCGTCGATGTCCGTGACGGCTTGGGAGAACACCTCGCGATGAACGTGGGTGTCCGGCCATCCGAGGGAGCGGGCCGCGTCCACTGCCGCCTGTCTGAACCCTGTAGGCCCGCACACATAGACATGGGCACCCGCGGGTTGGTCGGACAAGCAGCGGCGCGAGTCGAACCGCTCCTGGCCATGTTCGTCATCGAAGTGCAGCGTCGCCCGGGCCGCAAGCGCTGGCGAGCCTAGAACCTCAAGAAACGCCGCCTGCGCCCTCGTGCGGGCACAGTAGTGCAGCGTGAAGCTTGCCTGCCTGACGGCCAGATCGTGCGCCATTGCCATGACCGGTGTCACGCCGATTCCCCCGGCCAGGAGCACGTGATGCGGGGCATCCTTCGCCAGGGCGAAGAGATTGCGCGGCGCTCCGATGCGGATGACGTCACCTTGGTTCAGCCGCTGGTGGACTGCTGCGGAGCCACCTCGGGAGTCGGGTGCACGCAAAACCCCGATGACGTAGCGATCCCGGTCTGCCGGGTCGTTGCACAGCGAGTACTGCCGAACAAGCCCAGGCGCCACTTCGACATCGACATGCGCGTCGGCCTCGAAGGCGGGAAGCTTGGCCGCGCCCTCCGCAACCAGTTCGAGGGCCGCGATCTCCTTCGTTTCTTGCCAGCGGCGGGCGACGCGGACGGGTATCCAGGTCTCTCGCATCATGTGTCGGCAGGCTGTGCCGAGAGTTTTTCCAGCATGCGGCGCACTCGGCTGGCAGCGGCATCACCCGTGGTGAAGTCGGAGAACTTGAACCCATCCGCGGTGTCCACCGCATTGCGCTGGATCGCCTCGACGATCGGACGGTCTTCATTGCCGAATGCCTGCAGGATTGAGCCGCGCACCTTGTCGTCGAAAGCATCGTCCTCGAGCAGAAAGCTCCGCGAGATGGCATAAAAGTAATGCGTCGTGCGGTCTGTTTCGGGTGTCAACAGGTGAGCGGACGGGAAATGCAGACCCTCGGAAAGTGCGCCACCGGCTGGCATGATCCCAAGATCCAGCAGCAAATGCGAAGGCGCCCGCCAGGTCATGTTGGACTGCTGATCGATGCGCTCGGATTTGTGCCACGCGGACTTGAAGACCGCCGACGGCGCGAGGTCGAAGATCTTTCGCAAAACCGTCACGCGTTGGTCGCCGACATCGACGGATGTTTCGGCGGAGCCGGATGCGCCCACGGTACCGACCGTGTTCGCATGGAGATACTCCGCATGGCTCAAGTCCAGCAGATTGTCGATGACGAGACGAAAGTCCGCCTCCACGCGCAGGTCGCCGCGGATGGTTCGATAGCCGGGTACGTCGGGCCCGAACCACCCATAGTCTGGAACGAGGGCGGGGTCGGCGGACGCCGGGCTGCCCGTCCAGACCCAGACCGCGCCATGGCGCTCGACGACGGGGTAACTGCGCACGGTGAGCCGGCCCGGATCGGCCTTGATGTGGGGGTTCCGGACACACACGCCAGCACCGTTGAACTCGAGCGCATGGTACGGGCAGCGGATGTGGTTGGCCGCGACCTGGCCCATGCTCAGCGGTACACCGCGATGGGGGCATCGATCGGCGACCGCACTGGCCAGCCCGTCCTCACTGCGAAATGCGACGATCGATTGGCCCAAGACCGTCCGCGACACGCTGCTCATCGCCGGCAGGTCTTCACTCCAGGCGATGACATACCAAGCATTCTCTACAAAGGTGTTGTTCACGTCTCTTCTCCATCTCGTTCGTCAGGAAAGCACTCGACGGATCCTCCGACAACCGACCCGTCGCCGGGGGAGCACAGCCACTGACAATGGGGTCACCGACGAAGGCACCTATTTGTTCGGGGTCAGGAACTCGTCTGTGTAGAGCGTCTTAGCAAGCGCTTTGAGAGCGGCCTTGTCATCCTGCGGGCTGAACATGACGTCCACCGTGTGCTCAAAGGCCCTGCCCAACGGGAGCGGGCGCGGTGGCGTGTTGCGCTGGAAAGTCTCGAATGCCTGCTTCATCAGTTCGTGATCCATCTTGTCGAAACGTTTTGTGAGCATGACGAGTGCGTCCTGCGGCTGGCTCGCCATCAGGCGCATGCTGCGCTCCAGGGCGCCGATGACGGCGCGGCAGGTCGGCGCGGCGCCGGCGCAGTAGCCGTTTCGGGCAACCAGCACGCTGTAGGCCGTTGGGTTCACGTCGGGAAAGTCACCGCGTGGCGGACTGATCCAGAGCCGGGCGCCGCGCCGTATGGCTTCGGAGGTGAAGGGGCTCGAGAAGGCAAAGCCGTCGATTTCCTTGTTCTGCAATGCAGCATTCATCCCGGCGGGTGAAATGAAGACAAGCCTGATATCCCGGTCCGCATCGACTCCCGCTTGCCGGGTGATGTACCGCAGGAACGAGTGCGGCAGACCATTGGCCGCATCCACGGCCAGCGTCAGACCCTTCAAGGCCTTCGCTTTCTCGATAGGTGTCGTTGAACTCGAGAGGCGCTCGGCGGTTGCTTCAGAAAGCACCACTTCGGTTGTGGCGTTCTCCTGCAGGCCGGCGATCGCCAGCGTCTTCTGTCCTCGCTGAGCGGCTCGCAGCTGAATCTGACCCGTGATGACTGTCATGTCGCCGCTGCCGCCGACCAGTGCATTCAAGGCGGCGGGACCTGCCAATACGGCAACATCGACATCCAGACCGGCGTCCTTGAAGTACCCGCCGTCCTCGGCGATATACACCGGTGCAAACAGAAGTGAAGTCGCAGGCAAAGCCAGCCTGACCTTGGCCGGTTGCGCCAACACGCCGATGGAAGCGGCCATGACGATTGCTCCCGTTGCAAAGTCTCTGAGGCGTTTGAGATGCACGCTTGTCTCCTTATGAGTGATTCGACCCGTATCGCGCTTGCCCACTGTCTGTATGCGGGTCTGTACGCTCGCAGCGAGGCATGCGGCGCCAAACCTGAGCGATGACATGATTCTTCGATCACGGGCTGACTGATAGTCAGTCTAGAGCTTGGGCCTTCACTCTGTATGGTGGTTTTCCCGCGGATCGCGTCGGGGATAAAGCCCGTGGCGACAGATGGCGACCAAATGCTCTCCAGGCTGACCAAGAGTCAGAGTTAATCACAACACGACACATTCACAAGCTGCCTAGACTGACCGCCGGTCAATTTGGGCTCCGGTGCGCCTCTTCGTACCGGAGAGTTACTCAAAACAGAACAGGAGACTCCGTGACACAGATGCGTTCAGTCAACAGGATGTTGGTCTGGATCGGATTTGCGCTGGCTAGCCAGATCCACCCCCTCGCGCAAGCTCAGTCAAGCGTGACAATCTATGACGCCCTCGACGCCTACGTTGCCCGGTACTCGGCGTCGGGATCGAGGCAAACCGCTCTGAACTCGGGTTTCAATCCGAATAACCTCGGCTTTGCGGCCCGAGAGGATCTCGGAGGAGGTGCTTTCGCCGGGGGCGTCCTCGAGATGCAACCGGTGATCGACACCGGTACGCTAGGGCAGGGCGGAAAAGCATTCGGTCGCCAATCGTTCGTATTCCTCGGAAGTGAACTGGGGCAGGTGAGTCTGGGGCGCATCCATACGCCAGGTCGTGCATTCGGAATCAAGTATTCGGCCACCGGCTGGCTCAGTTCAGACCCGGGTGGCATTCTGTACATCGCCAGCGGCACAGGAATCTCGCCAGCCATGAATGTCGATACGACTGGCGCACGCTTGAGTAATGCCGTCAGCTATACGTCGCCTACATTCGGCGGATTCACGGCGACGGTGATGCACTCGGCGGGTGAGGGCCAAACCTACGCGAGCGGGAATGCCAAAGTAACGACGGCCGCGCTCGGGTACGCGAACGGGCCTCTGGCCCTCGATGTCGTCGTCGGAAAATCTATGACATCCCAGGCCGGCAGGTCGGACAAACGGACATCGCGCTCGGCAGTCGCTACGATTTCACGGTGGGGAAAGTCTTTGCGACGGTGGTGCGGCGAAACGGATACGTCGTCCCAGCCCCTGGGGCCGCACTGCCTCTGGGTGATTCAAGCGGCAGCGACTTGATTTACGCAGGCGGCTTCCAGTTCCCGATCGGAGCGCACCTCATCGGTCTTGGCGCGTCTCGAATGAAGGTGGCGGACAAGCACCGCGGCTTCTATCCGGCGAATGTCTCGGTGCCATTCGCGACGCGGCTGGACGATACGACGGTGATTTCCGTGTCCTACACCTATGTCCTCAGCAAGAGGACCTCGCTGTTCGTTGCATACGGGTCTTTGAAAAACGACGCACAGGGAAACACCTCATTCAGCCCGGGGATGCGCCCGGTGGCGGGGGGCGCTCTTAAATCGCAGCGTCTGGCATACGACACGTGTTCTGAAGTCGGCGGCGCGGTTTTTCTTGCCGATGCGAGTGCGCAACGAGTACACCCGGGCGGCCTTGTTGCGCTTGCATACCGAGTCGGGGATCGCAGTACTGCTCGTCGAGCAACATGCAGCCCTGGCTCTTGAGTTGACCCGCGAGGAAATCTTCATGGATCGAGGCGAGGTCGTATGGTGCGGGGCCAGCGCGGACCCGAGTCGAGATGCCGAGAAGCTCGAGCATTTCATCGGAGTGGCCGCAAAAGCAGATTGAGTTCGGGGGCGTCAAGGCCTCTGGCGAATCCTCAAGTCCGCTCTCGGCGCCGCGAGGGCCGGCGCCGGGAATGACGTCTGCCGACGCCTATGCGGCGGTCTTCTCCATCAGCCCCGCGTCGAGAACGACGCGTGCCGTTTCCTCGTAGTGCTGGCACAGCAGGCCAATCGCCTTGTCGGCGTCTCGTGCCAGGGCGGCTTCCACCAGGTCCTGGTGTTCATGTTCCACATTGCGCTTGCTGGCTTCTCGCGCAGGTGCTGCCCAGACCCGATACAGGTCTGTCGATTGCGCGAGCGCTGCGGCGATCTTGAGCATCGGCTCGCAGCCACAGGCTGCCAACAGCGCGTGGTGGAAGCCCCAGTGGGCTCGCCGCCATTCTTCGTTGGGGCGATTGCGGCCAGGCGCGCGACGTGGCGTCTTCTGCATCCGATGGTGGGCGGAGAGAAGGTTCGTCTCCCACTGCAGGTCGCCGCGCTCCAAGGACAAGCGGAGCGCCAAGGTCTCCGTGACGCAGCGCAGCGCGGTGACGTCCTTGAATTCCTGCAGGCGGAGCTGAGGAAGAAAAAAGCCGCGATTCACTTTCGCTTCCAGAAGGCTGTCCCCGGCCAAGCGGGTCAGTGCTTCCCGAACGACGGTCGAACTGGTGTCGAACTGCTCGGCGAGGGCCACCGGGCCAAGGCGATGCCCGGGCGGCCAAGAGCCGTCGAGGATCGCATGACGAATGCGCTCGACCACGGGAATTTCAGGGATTGCGGCGTCCATGATCTAGTCTACCATCCAAAAATAATGTACTATTTATTGAAAAATGCGTTATCTGTTCGTTGGTAGGTTGTTGTGTGCATGCGCACAACCGTGCTGGCGGCAGAGCCAGGCGACCCCCCAGTGCGTCATAAGGAGACAGACATGCCAGTTGCGCTTTGCGCCCTTTCTCATTCGCCGCTGTACGGAATTGCGGATCCCGGGGAGACCACGCTCGCTCAGGTCAACGAAGGACTCGATCACCTTCGCGGGTTCGTCCGCGAGTTCGATCCTGAGCTGACCGTTGTCTTCGGCCCGGATCATTTCAATGGCGTTTTCTACGACATGATGCCGGCGTTCTGCATAGGGAAGAGGGCCATCTCGGTGGGAGATTGGGGCACCGAAGAGGGAGCGCTTCCAGTCGATCGAGAAGCTGCTGCCCTGCTGACCCGAGCCGTGCTTCGCAGTGGCATTGATGTCGCCCAATCGGAACGGCTGCATGTGGATCACGGCATGACCCAGCCAATGGAGTTCCTCTTCGGCAAATCTTTCACCCAGCCGTTCGTACCGATCTTCATCAATGCGGTGGGATTGCCGCTGGGGCCGATGCGACGCGTGCGTCTGCTGGGTGAGGCCGTCGGAAACGAGATCGCGACATGGGACCGCCGTGTGTTGCTGGTGGCCTCGGGAGGGCTGTCGCACGACCCGCCCGTGCCACGGCTCGCAGAAGCATCGCCCGAGATCGTCGCCCGCCTGATCGATGGCCGCAATCCGACGAAGGAAGCCCGCGCAATCCGGCAGCAACGGGTGATCGAGGCGGGCAGGGCGCATGCGGCCGGTAGCAGCCCCTACCGCGATGTCAATCCGGAGTTCGATCGAATAACGCTGGATCTCCTGAGCAGCGGAGAACTCGAGCAATTCGACGCATGGACCAACGAGTGGATCGAGGCCGAGGGCGGTCACTCCGGTCATGAGATCCGGGGATGGGTCGCCGCCTTTGCGGCGCTCCGCGCTGCAGGCTCGTACCGGGTCACCGACCGCCGGTACTGGCCGGTCCGCGAATGGATGACCGGCTTCGCCATGGCGACCGCACAACTGGAGGTGAACCGATGAGCAGCAACCCCGAGCGACAAGTCACCGTCGACATTCGTCTGGCCATTCTGGCGCTGACGAACGAGCACGCATGGCGACTGGACCATGGTGCCGCCGACACGCTGCACGAGCTGTATGCCAAGGACGGCGAGCTCCTGCAGCTTCCACCGCGCGACCTGATCGGTCGCGATGCGATCAAGGCTTGGGGCGCAGATCGCGTGAAGCTGCCGCGCGTCTCACGTCATGTGGAGACCAACCATCGCATCTTCTGGCAAGGCGACAAGCTGCTGGGCACCCTCTATGCGTCGGTGTACCGGTGCGAGGTCGAACCTGCCACGGATACGCAACCCTTCATGGTCGGGGACTACGAAGACGAGTATGTCCTCGAGGGCGCCCGCTGGCTGATCCGCCAGCGCGTGATCCGCAAAGCGATTCGTGTGGCGCGCGGAGGCAAGGGATGACACCGATGACTGAACACAAAGCCAAGAACCCGAATCGAGCGGCGGTCTACAAGCTCGACGAGATGGACCTTCAGGAAGTTCGCCCGGGATTCTCGAGGACCGGTCTGCGCGCACAGCACTGCATCACCACCGTGAACTGGTTCGACCCCGGCTACAAGAGCACGGGCCGCCATTCGCATCCGTTCGATCAACTGAGCTACGTCCTCACCGGCGTACTGCGCTTCTGGGTCGACGACGAGGTGTTCGACATCGTTGCGCCGAGCATGCTCTACATCCCTGCGGATGCCCAGCATGGTGCCGAGCCCCTGGGGCACGAGCGCGTATTGAATGTCGATGTCTTCGCCCCGGTGCGCGAAGACTACCTGCCGCTGTGCGCGCACCAGGAGTTCGTCGAGTACGAGCCGGCCGGCCCTGCGCCTTGGGACGCATGATGGCCGCGTCGATCGAAACCGACGTCGTCGTCATCGGCGCGGGCCCAGTGGGCCTGACCCTGGTCAACCTGTTGGCCGACCTCGGTGTGAAGACACTGCTGGTCGATCGGGCACGGACGGTGTCGGACGAACCTCGTGCGATCAGCATCACGGACGAATCGCTGCGCGTGATGCATCAGATCGGCATCGCGGAGCGCCTGGCGCCCGAGATGCTTATGGACACCGGCGCGCGCTATTTCGGGCGCAAAGGCCAACTGCTCGCGGAGGTGCGCGCCCGGCAGCGCCGCCTGGGGCAGCCCGCGAAGTCGCAGTTCGACCAGCCGGTGCTTGCCCGGTTCTTGCTGGACGCCGCCAGCGCACGACCCCTCGTCACGGTTCGCTTCGAAACCGAAGCCCGCAACGCCGTCAGCGGCAAGGACTTCGTGGACATCGAGCTCGCGAGTGATCAAGGCGTCCAGGCGGTCCGATGCAAATGGCTGGTGGCCTGCGATGGCGGGCGCAGTCCGACCCGGACGCAACTGGGAATCGTGCTGGAGGGATCGACGCAGGTCGAGCGCTGGATCGTCATCGACGTCGTGAACTCGCCGCACGCGCCGGAACCGTTCTCGCAGTTCCACTGCAACGGCAAGCGCCCGTGCGTCATCGTGCCCGGCGTGAAGGGTCGATGCCGGTACGAGTTCATGCTCCTGCCGGGCGATGACCCGAACGGTGTGCTCGAGCCCGAGTCGGTGATCCGCCTGGTGGCGCCGTACCAAACCATCGAGGCCAGGGACATTCGGCGCGCAGCCGTCTACATGGCCCAGCAGCGCATCGCGCAGACCTATCGCAAGGGGCGCGTCCTGCTTGCAGGCGATGCCGCGCACCTGATGCCGCCATTTGCCGGCCAGGGGCTCAACTCCGGCGTCCGCGATGCGGCGAACCTGGCCTGGAAGCTTGCCGCGTCGGTGCGCGGCGAGGCGTCCGACGCGCTGCTCGATACCTATGAACAGGAGCGCAGGCCGCACGCCGCTGAGATGGTCCGTCTGTCGTACCGGATCGGCAAGGTCGTGATGAGCACCAGCCGGGTGGTGACCGCCTTGCGTGACGGGGCCATTTCGGCGCTCGGCGTCGTGCCTTCGGCGAAGGCCTGGATCGTGGGAATGAAATTCCTGCGCCAGCCGCATTTCGTCGACGGGTGCGTGCAGACACCATCGGCGCGTGTGCCCCAAGCGGCCGCCGATCTGGTCGGGAAGGCCCTGGCGCAGCCCCGGGTCCGCGAGGCGGATGGCGCGACCTGCTGGCTCGACGCGGTACTCGGCCCGGAATGGTCGACGCTGCACTTCCGACCCGAAGGTCACATCCAGGCCGTGCGTCAGGGAAGGGCGGGCCGCGGGGGTGAGTCGACGGTTGTGGATGACCTGGACGGCCTGTTCAAGGATCTGCATGCCAGCGGGGTGATCCTGCTCGTGCGACCTGACCGCTATGTGGCTGCCGCCGTTGCCAGTCCCGATCAGATGATCCACGCATTCGGGGCTTTGGAGCGCTTCGTTCCAGGCCTGGGCAACGCCTTCGGCACGACGGCGTTTCGCCAGGCGCCCCTCGAAGACGCCCGCCATGCATCGTGGCCTCCGCCTCTCAACGAGAGCACGCAGCGACTCCACCACTGACCCGTTCCTTCATCCATTCATCAAGAGAGTGCATCTATGAAATTCATGAGCTACACCCGCGGCGGTAAAGAGAGTTTTGGGCTCGTCGTGGACGATGGCGTGATCGACCTCCACGCGCTCCTCGGGCAGCGTTACGCCGATCTCAAGTCGCTCATCGCAGACGACGCACTGGGGGTGGCGCAGGAGAAAGCACGCGGCCGCAAGGCAGACCACGCATTGAGCGACGTGACCTTCCTGCCCGTCATCCCCAATCCCGGAAAGATCTGGTGCGCCGGCCTGAACTATGGCGAACACGTTCGGGAGACGGGCCGCGAAGTGAGCGAGAAGCCCATGTTCTTCCTGCGCTTCGCCGATTCCCAAGTGGGCCATGGGCAGGCCATCCAGCGGCCACCGGAATCCATCAAGCTCGACTATGAGGGCGAGATCGCGGTGGTGATCGGCAAAGGTGGCCGGCGTATTGCCGAGGCCGATGCCTGGGACCACATCGCGGGCTACGCCTGCTACAACGACGGCTCCGTGCGCGACTGGCAGCTCCATACCGGCCAGTGGGGACCGGGCAAGAACTTCTGGCGCACCGGTGGCTTCGGCCCCTGGCTGGTCACGGCCGACGAAATCCCGGCCGGTGCCGTGCTGTCGCTGGTTACGCGCCTCAACGGCGTCGAGGTGCAGCGCGCCACCACCGAAATGATGCTGCACAGCATCCCGCGCCAGATCGCCTATGCATCGACCGTGGCACCCCTGCAAGCGGGCGACGTGTTCGTCACCGGCACGCCAGGCGGCGTCGGTGCCAAGCGCACACCACCGCTGTGGATGAAGGCCGGCGACGTGGTCGAGGTCGAGGTCGAACGGGTGGGCGTACTGCGCAACACGGTGGTCGACGAGCAGGTCGGCTGAGCGCAGCCTGGCGCAGAGCGTAGCGGGGCCTCAACAGAACTTCAAGAGACAAACACAATGCAACCGAAATCCATCCTCCGATCGATCCTTGGCGTCGGCGCCCTTGCCGTCGCACTGGCCGCCCAGGCCGACGTCAAAGTCGGCGTCATTCTTTCGAGCACCGGCCAGGCGGCCTCGCTCGGCATCCTCGAGAAGAACGGTGTCGCGCTGGCGGCCTCAGGCGTCAAGGAGAAGTTCAAGTTCATCTATGTGGATGATGCGACCGATCCCTCGGAGGCGGCGCGCGTGGCCAAGAAGCTGATCACCGAGGAGAAGGTCGACGTGATCATCGGCACGACCGGAACGCCCGGCGCGTTGGCGATCAGCAGCGTGGCCGCCGAAGGTCGCACGCCGGTGATCTCGCAGGCGCCAGCGAACATCCTGGTTCAGCCTGTCGATGCGCAGCGCCGCTGGATTTTCAAGACCACGACCAACGACGACCACGAGGCGAACCCGCTGCTCGCGCACATGAAAGCCGGCGGGGTGCGCAACCTCGCCTTCATCGGCTTCGCCGACTCGTACGGTGACCAGTGGCTGCGCATGATCAAGCAGCTCGGCGGAGAGCAGCAACTGCAGCTCGTCACCGAAGAACGCTTCGCCCGCACGGACACAACGGTGGCGTCGCAGGTGCTCAAGATCGTCTCCAAGTCGCCCGACGCAGTCATGATCGCCGCCTCCGGCGGTGCCGCGGCAACGCCGGTGCTGGAGCTGCGCAAGCGCGGCTACAAGGGGAAGATCTACGTCACGCTCGGTGCCACCTTCGGCGACTTCCTGCGCCTCGCCGGCCCGGAGGCCGAAGGCCTCTATGCGCCGTTTGCCGCGGTGATGGGCGTCTCTCAACTGCCCGACGCCGACCCGACGAAGCGCAGTGCGCAGGAGTTCGTGCAGGCCTACGACGCCAAGTTCGGCGCCAACAGCGGCAACATCTTCTCGGCCGGCGGCTGGGACGCCGTCAAGCTGCTCGACCAGGCCGCGCCCGTGGCGCTCAAGACCGCCGCATCGGGAACGCTGGAGTTCCGCGAGGCGTTGCGCACTGCGCTCGAGAACGTGAAAGGCATGCCGGGTGCGCGCGGCATCTACACGTTGTCGGCCACGGACCATGCCGGCCTCGACAGCCGTGCATTGCGCGTGGGGCGCTATGAAAAGGGTCGCTGGGTGCTGCAGAACTGACACCCGGGCGGCATCGACATGGATTTCTCCTTGGCTGGCATTCTCACGCTGGATGGTGTGACCAGCGGCGCCGTCTATGCCTTGCTGGCGCTGGCGACGGTGCTGATCTTCGCGGTGACGCGCGTGGTGTTCATCGCCCTGGGCGACTTCGTTGCCTACAGCGCGCTCACGCTGGCCACACTCCAGGCCGGGCGAGTGCCCGGGACGGTGTGGTTGGTACTCGGTCTCGCGCTGCTCGCCGCCGTCCTCGACGTGATGCGCGGCGTCAGGCGGCGGACGGGTGTACGGTCAATCGCATTCGGCGTCGGCCGCTTGCTGGCAGCGCCTGTCCTGCTGGTCGCAGCGACGCTGTGGTTGGCTCCGTTGCGCGGCTCGCTCCTGCTGCAGAGCCTGCTCAGCCTGGCGTTGGTGACCGCGCTGGGACCGCTGCTCTATCGCGTCGCCTACGAAAAGGTGGCGGACGCGAGCGTGCTGGTGCTGATGATCGTTTCGGTGGGGGTGCACTTCGCGCTGACCGGCATCGCATTGGCACTGTTTGGCGCCGAGGGCTTTCGCAATCCGAGCTTCTGGTCGGCGAACTTCGATCTCGGGCCGCTGCAGCTGTCGGGCCAGGCGGTGATCATCTTCGCGGTCTCGATCGCGCTCATGGTGGCGCTGTTCGCGTTCTTCGAGAACAGCCTGCGTGGCAAGGCGCTGCGCGCCACCGCGGTCAACCGCTACGGGGCACGGCTGATGGCGATATCCACCGAGGGCGCCGGCCGGCTGAGCTTCGGCATGGCCGCGTTCATCGGCGCGCTGTCGGGGCTGTTGATCGCGCCGACCACAACGATCTTCTACGACTCGGGCTTTTTGATCGGCCTGAAGGGCTTCGTTGCCGCCATCTTCGGCGGCCTTGCAAGCTACCCGGCCGCGGCGCTCGGTGCGTTGCTGGTCGGTGTGCTGGAGAGCTTTGGCGCTTTCTGGGCCAGTTCCTTCAAGGAGGTGATCGTGTTCACCCTGATCATTCCCGTGTTGTTCTGGCGCAGCCTGCGCGACGGCCACCAGGACGACGAAGAATGACGATGCGCCGTACTTTCATGTGGATCTGTATCGCGCTGCTCGCCGCACTGCCGCTGTTGCCCGTGCCGGAGTTCTGGATCACCCAGGCGAACTACATCGGCCTCTACGCGCTGGTGGTGATCGGCCTGGTGCTGTTGACGGGCGTGGCCGGGCTGACATCGTTCGGCCAGGCCGCCTTCGTCGGCATCGGCGCCTATACGGCAGCGTACCTGTCGCTCACCCATGGCATGTCGCCCTGGCTGACGCTAGGGGTCGGTCTGGGACTGACATTGGTGGCGGCGCTGATGCTGGGCTGGATAACGCTTCGGATGTCGGGCCACTACCTGCCCCTGGCGACCATGGCCTGGGGGCTGGGTCTGTTCTATGCGCTTGGCAATGTGGAAGCGCTGGGCAAGTACGACGGGCTTCAGGGCGTGCCATCGATTTCCCTCGGGGGCCTGGTGCTCAAGGACGGGCGCAGCTTTTTCTACCTGCTGTGGGCCATCGTGCTGCTGGCCGCCTTCGGCGCCATCCACCTGCTCGATTCGCGCATGGGGCGGGCACTGCGTGCCGTCAAGGGTGGCGTCACCATGGCCGAGGCGATGGGCATCGACACCTTCCGGATCAAGGTGATGGCTTTCGTGCTGGCGGCGCTGCTGGCGAGCGTGGCCGGATGGCTGTTCGCGTACTTCCAGCGCAGCGTCAATCCCTCGCCCTTCGGGCTGAACATGGGCATCCAGTACCTGTTCATGGCTGTCGTCGGCGGTGCGGGCCACGTATGGGGCGCGCTGGTGGGGGCTGGGCTGGTCAAGGTGCTGCAAGACCAGCTGCAGGTCTGGCTGCCGATGTGGATCGGCGGCAGCGGCAACTACGAGATCATCGTCTTCGGCGTGGTGCTCGTGCTGGTGCTGCATTACGCGCGCGACGGCGTCTGGGCCTTCGTTGACGCCCGCCTGCCGCGGGTGCAGCGGCGCAACGATTGGGCCTCGGCGCCACGGCTGGCCGAGCGTGCAAGGCCGCAGCGCGGCGAGGTGGTGCTCGAAGTGCGCGGTGCGCTCAAGCGCTTCGGCGGTTTGGTGGCCGTGAACGGCGTGAGCTTCCAGGCCCGCGCCGGGGAGATCCTGGGCCTGATCGGGCCGAATGGCGCCGGCAAATCGACCACCTTCAATCTCGTGACGGGCGTGCTCGCGCTGAGCGAGGGCCAGGTGCTGCTGCATGGCCAGCGAATCGACGGCTTGCCGTCCCGGCGGATTGCACGGGCAGGTGTGTCGCGCACCTTCCAGCACGTGAAGATGGTGCCGACCATGACGGTGCTGGAGAACGTGGCCATCGGCGCGCACCTGCGCGGTGGACGGGGCGTGGCCGCCGCGCTCCTCCGGCTCGACCGGACCGAGGAACGGCAACTGTTCCTCGAGGCGGAGATCCAGCTGCGCCGCGTCGGCATGGGCGACGCCCTGCACGAGCTCGCGGGCAACCTGCCGCTCGGCTCGCAGCGTTTGATGGAGATCGCTCGCGCGCTGTGCGCAGACCCGGTCTTGCTGCTGCTCGACGAACCTGCGGCCGGTCTGCGGCTCAAGGAGAAAGAGGCGCTTTCCGCAGTGCTGCGGCAACTGCGGGAAGAGGGGCTGGGCATCCTGCTGGTCGAGCACGACATGGACATGGTGATGTCCCTGGTAGACCGCATCGTGGTGATGGACTTCGGCACCAAGCTGATCGAAGGTTCGCCCGAAGAAATCCAGGCCAGCCCGCTCGTTCGTGAAGCCTATCTCGGCGCGGAGAACTAGACGATGTTGACGTTGTTGAAAGCGACCGGCCTGAATGCCGGCTATGGCCGGGCCGAAGTGCTCCATGGCCTGAATCTCGTGGCCGACGCCGGCCGCGTCATCACCGTGATCGGGCCCAATGGTGCCGGCAAGTCGACCTTGCTCGCCGCGCTCGTCGGCGCCATCCCATCGACAGGGGAGGTGACCTTCGAAGGCTCGTCGATGCAACAGCGCACGCTCGAAGAGCGCGTGATGACCGGGCTGGCCCTGGTGCCCGAATCACGCGCCCTTTTCGCCAGCATGTCCGTTGAAGACAACCTGGTGCTGGGCAGCTTCCGTCAGCAGCGGCTCGGGGCCGGGCGGGCGGAGCAGGCAGCCGCGCTGGAGCGCGCATTCGAGCTCTTTCCGCGCCTCAAGGAGCGGCGTGCGCAACTCGCCGGGACGCTGTCGGGCGGCGAGCGCCAGATGCTGGCCGTGGCGCGGGCGCTCATGGGCAAGCCATCGTTGCTGATGCTCGACGAGCCGAGTCTGGGGCTTGCACCGCTGGTGGTGCAGGACATCTTCAGGACCATCGTCGCGCTGCGCGCCACCGGTGTCACCATCCTCCTGGTCGAGCAGAACGCGCGCGCTGCGCTCGAGATTGCAGACTACGGCTACGTGCTCGAGATGGGCGAGTTCGTGCTCGAAGGCCCGGCCCATGAACTGGCGAAAGATCCTCGGGTGGCAGAGACGTACCTTGGCACGGGCAAGGGCGCAAAGGGATGACCCAACGCCCGCCCTGCTTCACGTCCGGACCGATGCTTCGGCAGCGGGCGACCTGGCCGCGAGCGCGCGCGTCATCGCGCCCGCCGCTTCCTGGACCAAGCGCGTCAGCAGGTCCGTGTTGAACAAGCCTTCGCGATGCGACTCGAACAACAGCGACAGGCTGCCCGTGACCAAGCCATCGGTGTTGAGCAGTGCCACCGCGAGGCCCGTGACACCGGCGTCGACCTCGCCGTGGGAGAGATAGACCCCCTGACGACGGCAGTGGCGGAAATGCTCCGCAAAGTCCGCCCAGTTCGTTCCGATGGCCTGAACATCCTCGTCATTGCTGTGGAGCAGGTAGAGGGACTTGAGCCTTGCAGGCGTCAGGTTCGCCAGGATGACCTTTGATGCAGCGCCCCGGAACAGCGGCAGGGTGCGGCCTCGCCCATAACTGAACACCGTGGTGTCGGACCCGGCTTCGAGGTGCACGTTGAGAATCTGGTCCCCGTAGAGGCTGCTGAGGACGACTGAGCAGCGCGTTGCCGCGGCCAGCGTGACCATGGGCTCGCGCGCTGCCAGCAGCAACCGGCCGGGCGAAGCCACGGTCATCGGCGCGGACATCGCAGCAAAGTCGTCGCCCGATGGCTACGCGGTTCTGCTGGGCGACAACGCGACTTATGCAGTCAATCCAAGCTTGTACCCAAAGCTCTCCTACGATCCGATGAAGGACTTGGTGCCCGTGTCGCTCACGGCGCGTTTCGCGCTCATGCTCGTGGTCGGCGCTTCAGTACCGGCGAAGTCGGTTCCTGAGCTCGTCGCTATGGGCAAGGCATCCGACATCGCCTACGCTTCACAAGGCACCGGATCTCCCCATCACTTGGCAATGGAGATGCTGCGCCAGCGTGCACCGCTGCGGCTGACACACGTGCCCTACCGAGGTTCCGCGCCTGCCGTCAACGACTTGCTATCAGGCCTCGTACCTACGATGTTTCTCGACCTGGGCACGGCATCGCAGCACATCCGCAGCGGGAAGATTCGCGTGCTCGCCGTGAGCAGCCCGAAGCGGCTCAAAGACTGGCCCGACGTGCCGACGCTTGCGGAGTCCGGTTTTCCCGGGTACGAAGCGTGGGCCTGGCAGGGGCTTTCCGTCCTCGCCGCGACCCCGAAGGCCGTGGTCGAACGCCTGCAAGCCGCTTATCTCAAGGCGGCCGCCGACCCCACGAACCGCCAGCGGATCATCGACAAGGGAGGCGAGATCCTCACCAGCACTCCAGACGAAATGCGTGCCTACATGCAGGCAGAAACGGTCAAGTGGTCGCGTCTTGTCCGCGAAGCTAAGACCAAGGTGGACTGAAGATAACGATGCGTCAAAGTCTTGACGAAACGCACGATGCAACGCGCGTCAGCTGGGTGGCCTCGGCCAACGAGCCCACAGCGGAATTCCCGCTTCAGAACTTGCCGTTCTGCATTTTCCGCCGGTTGCCGGCGTCAGCGGCTTCGGTTGGCGTCGGAATCGGTGATCAGGTCCTGGATCTGGCTGCGGCTTTGCACATAGGGTTGGTCAAGGGCGATGAGCGACTGCACGCCGCAGCCGCCCAGCCCGAGCTCAATGCGTGGATGCAGCTGCCGTCTGACGTGCACGCTAAAGCGCGGAAGAACGTGTTCGAACTGCTCGACGCACAGGCGGATTTTCCCCTGCGCGAACAAGTTGCGCAGCTGTTGGTGCCGCTCGATGCGGTTGAACTGATGTTGCCTGTGGATATAGGCGACTACACGGACTTCCTTACCTCTGCATGGCACACGGAGCGTCACGGGCGCTTCAAAGGTTTGCAGGACCCATTGCCCAAGGCCTTCTTCTCCTTGCCGATCGCGTACCACGGCCGGGCTTCGTCCATCCGGGTGAGCGGAGCGCCCGTCCATCCCCCCGCGGGCAGGCCCGCCGCGCTGACAAAAGCATCAAGTTCGGCCCTAGTGAAGCGATGGATTTCGAACTGGAGCTTGCCGCCTTCATTGGACAAGGCAATGCGCTGGCACATTCGATTCCGCTGGAAGGCGCGCACAGGCACATCTTCGGGTACTGCCTGCTGAACGACTGGTCGGCCAAAGACATCCAGTGGTGGGAACAGGTGCTGGGCCCGTTTTTGGGCAAGAGCTTTATGACCAGCATTTCGCCCTGGGTCGTGACTGCGCAAGCACTCGCGCCTTTCCGCGCGCTAATGGCCCCACGGCCCGCAACGGTGGGCCCTTTGCTCGCGTATCTGGCCGGTGCATCCGAGACGCTGGACCTCGCCATGGAAGCATGGCTGCGAACGCGGAGCATGCGCGAGGCGGGTGTCGATGCCGTGCGGCTCTCCCTCACCAACCCCCGGCACCTCAGCTGGAGTTTCGACCAGATGATTGCGCATCACACCAGCAACGGATGCAACCTTCGCACTGGCGATCTGATCGGGAGCGGGACCGTGTCCGGCGAGAGTTCGACGGCAATGGGATGCCTCACGGAAATGACCATGGCTGGAAAAGAGGCTGTCGTATTGCCCAATGGGGAACGGCGATTGTGGTTGCACGACGGCGATGAAATGATCTTCCGTGCGCGTGCGTCGCGCGACGGATTCAAGTCTATCGGTTTCGGCGAATGCCGAGGCGAGGTGTTGCCTTTGCTCGCTCAAACGGAGCCCTGACACGGCGAGTGTTGTCGGTAGCTTCCGCCGGCGTAGCGAAATCGAGCGCGCTAGGCTATTTCGGTAACGGCAACGCGGTCTTGTAGCGCACCTGCTTGAGCGCGAAGCTCGAGCGTATCTTCTCGATGCCGGGGATCGGCGTGAGCTGTTCGAGGATGAACTTCTCGAGCGCCGCCATGTCGGCCACGGCGATACGAATGAGGTAGTCGCTGTCGCCAGTCATGAGGTAGCACTCCATCACCTCGTCGTGCTCGGCGATGCGCCGCTCGAAGTCGCCGAGCGACTCTTTGCTCTGCGTCTTGAGGCTGATCGAGATGAAGACGTTGAGCCCGAGGCCGAGCGCGCTCGCGCTGGCCAGGGCGACGTAGCGGTCGATCACGCCGGCGCCTTCCAGCGCCTTGACCCGCGCGAGACACGGCGAGGGCGACAGGTGCACACGTCGCGCCAGTTCGACGTTGGAGAGCGCGCCGTCACGCTGCAGCTCGTCGAGGATTCGCAGGTCGATGGGGTCCATTTTCATGAAGTGCCGCCATTTCTATTTTTGACGGCATATTATTCGCGATCGACGGATAACCATCCAGCGACACGGCACCTCATTCGGCGCCGAGCGGCCTAAAGTGCTGAGCATGAACGCCCCGATCTCCGCCTCCCAGATGCATGCGCTGCTCAACTCCGCAGTCACCGACCCGGATCCGCAGGAAACCGCCGAGTGGCGCGACGCCTTCGACGCGCTGGTTCGGACGCACGGCGCCCAACGCGCGCGCCAGATGCTCGACGAACTCGCCCGCATGGCGCGCGAGCGCCGCATCGGCTGGCAGCCCGAGCTGGCCACGCCGTACGTCAACACCATCGCCGTCGACCAGCAGCTAGCGTTCCCAGGCGATCTCGCCATCGAGGAGCGGCTCGCCTCGCTGATGCGCTGGAACGCACTGGCGATGGTGGTCCGCGCCAACCATTCGTACGGCGAGCTCGGCGGCCACGTCGCGAGCTACGCGAGCGCGGCGGACCTGTTCGAAGTGGGCTTCAACCACTTCTTCCATGCACGCAACGACCAGCACCACGGCGACCTCGTCTTCTTCCAGCCGCACAGTTCACCGGGCGTCTATGCGCGGGCCTTTCTCGAAGGTCGTCTGAGTGAAGACGACCTCGCGCACTACCGCCAGGAACTGACCGCGCCCGCCTTCACGCAGGGCACCGGCGCGCGCGGCCTCTCGAGCTACCCGCACCCCTACCTGATGCCGGACTTCTGGCAGTTCCCAACCGGCTCGATGGGCATCGGCCCGATCAGTTCGATCTACCACGCACGCTTTATGCGCTACCTCACCGACCGGCAGTTGCAGGACTGCTCGGCACGCAAGGTGTGGGGCGTGTTCGGCGATGGCGAGATGGACGAGCCCGAATCGATGAGCGCGCTGACGCTCGCCGCACGCGAGAAGCTCGACAACCTGGTGTGGGTCGTCAACTGCAACCTGCAGCGCTTGGACGGCCCGGTGCGTGGCAACGGCCGCATCATCGACGAGCTGGAAAAGCTCTTCGCCGGGGCCGGGTGGAACGTCATCAAGCTGGTGTGGGGCAGCGACTGGGACGGACTCTTCGCACGCGACACTACCGGCGCGCTGGCGCGGGCCTTCGCACACACGGTCGATGGCCAGATGCAGACCTTCGCCGCGAAGGACGGCCGCTTCAACCGCGAGTCCTTCTTCGGCCAGGACCCCGAGCTAGCGCGCCTCGCGCAGGGCATGACCGACGAACAGATCGACCGCTTGAAGCGCGGCGGGCACGACCTGGTGAAGATCCACGCCGCCTACGCCGCGGCTGCCGTGCACGTCGGCCAGCCGACCGTCATCCTCGCCCACACCAAGAAGGGCTACGGCATGGGCGCGGCGGGCCAGGGCAAGATGACCACGCACTCGCACAAGAAGTTCGAGAGCGCGGACCTGATCGGCTTTCGCAACCGCTTCAATCTGCCGCTCAGCGACGAGCAGGCCACGTCGCTCGCGTTCTACAAGCCGGCCGACGACAGCGTCGAGATGCTCTACCTGAAAGAACACCGCGCGGCGCTCGGCGGTTCTATGCCGCGGCGCGAGACGGCGTGCGACGTGGTGCCCAAGCCCGAGCTCGCGGCCTACGCGCAGTTCGCCGTGGCGGCGGCGGGCAAGGAGATGAGCACGACCATGGCCTTCGTGCGCATGCTCGGCAACCTGATGAAGGACCCTACGCTGGGCCCGCGCGTGGTGCCGATCGTGGCCGACGAGGCCCGCACCTTCGGCATGGCCAACCTGTTCAAGCAGGTCGGCATCTATTCGAGCGTGGGCCAGCGCTATTCACCGGAAGACATCGACTCGATCCTCAGCTACCGCGAAGCGACCGATGGCCAGATCCTCGAAGAAGGCATCAGCGAAGCCGGCGCCATCGCCAGCTGGACGGCTGCAGCCACCGGCTACAGCGTGCACGGGCTGGCGATGCTGCCCTTCTACATCTACTACTCGATGTTCGGCTTCCAGCGCGTGGGCGACGCCATCTGGGCAGCGGCCGACCAGCGCGCACGCGGCTTCCTGCTGGGCGCCACGTCGGGCCGCACCACGCTCGGCGGCGAAGGCCTGCAGCACCAGGACGGCAGCAGCCACCTAGTAGCCGCGACCATCCCGAACTGCAAGGCCTACGACCCTGGCTTCGCTGGCGAGATGGCCGTGATCGTCGACGCCGGCATTCGCGAGATGATAGTCGAGCAGCAGGACGTTTTCTATTACGTCACGCTCATGAACGAGAACTACGCGCAGCCCGACGTGCCGGTCGAGGCCGCCGCGGACATCCTGCGCGGATGCTGGCGCTACGAGGGCTGGCGGGATGGGTCGGCGACAGCGGTTCAGGCGCAGGTCACGCTGATGGGCTCGGGCGCGATCCTCACCGAGGTCGTCAAGGCAGCGCAGCAACTCGCCGCCGAAGGCATCGCCGCCGAGGTGATCAGCGTGACCAGTTGGAGCGAACTCGCGCGCGACGGGCAGGCCTGCGAGGCGCGTGCCTTGCGCGGCGAGCAGGCGAACACGCCCTTCATCGCGCAGCAGCTCGCGGCATCGCACGGCCCCGTCATCGCCGCTACCGACTACGTGCGCGCCGTGCCCGAGAGCGTGCGCGCCTTCCTGCCCGAGGGCCGGCGCTACCTCACGCTGGGCACTGACGGCTTCGGCCGCAGCGACACGCGCGCCGCGCTGCGCGACTTCTTCGGGGTGGATGCGGCCAGCATCGTGCGGGCGGCGAAGCACGCGCTGCGCTGAGGGCACATCGACAATCCCTTGCAGACGAATGAAAGAGGCCTGCCTGCGCGCACCGTTGGAGAAAGGCGATGATCATGTGGCGCTCTGGCCTCAATGGATCGCAAAGCAGTTCGTAGCCGGCCTCGGCGCGAGCAACCGCGCCACTGCGAGGATCGAACTCAGCGCACGGGCTCCGAGGAGCCGGCGTCTCGCTGTGGATGCCATGTCCGCGGGGGATGAAATAGCAAGACCCGCCAGCTGTTTAGCCGTGGATTCGCGCCAAGGTTCAAACCATTGCTGGAGCTCGTCGGTCGCTGGAACAGGATGTGGGTCAGCGCGCTCGTGCACATCAGGCGCCGGTCGGCCGGCCCCTTCAAGCGCCTTCGCGACGAACCTCATGGTCGTCGCAGGCTCAGAAACTTTGCACACCCACACCCGCGGAACCACCCGACGATTCGGCTCGGCTGTCGCGTAAGCAGCAGCACCAAATCGCGGTGCGGGAGCGGCGGTCGACAACGTCAGATAGTGCTCGATTCGGCACGCGGCTGCGGCGCGCCCTCAGCCAAACAACGCTGGCGAGCAACGAAGTGCTAAGGCGCGCGGCGATACCGCAAGGCACAGGATCTCTACGCGAGAAGTGGTCTGTTCACAGGCGCGTACTGATCCGCGTTCATATGCTGCACATTCTCGAGAATTCTGGCAACGTTCTGGCAATGGCGCGAAAACGAAAAAAGCATATACAGCAAAACTGCGCTAAGTGTTTGATTTTTTTAATATTTTGGTGGGCCCTGAGTGACTCGAACACTCGACCTACGGATTAAGAGTCAGACGCTCTGCCAGCCTCCGCACAGCAGCGTCCGGCTTCTTTGATCGGACCGTTTTGCTGGCTGCCAGTGTGGAGTACACCGAAAATGGGGTGCATTCAATCGGCGAGCCCGGTGCCACCCGATTCGGGCGTCTGTTCAAGAAACGAATCAGGCGCCGGCGAGCAAGGCCTCGATTGTTACTTGCACTGCGAGCGCCTCGGCAAAGCCGGGCAGACTGTGTTGGCGACCTTCGATCAGCGCGACCCACTGCGTCAGCTGATCGATCTGGCCTCGCGTACGAAGTTCAGCAGGGTCCCCCAGGCTGTCCCACGAAGCGCCCTGGCGGCGGGAGTAGACACCGAACCAGTCGCGCAACTCGATCTCGCCCGTTCCGCCGCGCAGCGTCATGCGGTTGAAGTCGTCCACGTCGGCCCCTACGCGCGCCTTTACCGCGATCGGGAGGCCGCTCGCCTCGAGCTGCGCGCTGATCGCACTTTCAGCACTGCGTCCATCGGCCGGGTAGATCGGAGTGGACGACCGTATCACGGCAGGCCCCAAGACCCGCTGTAGCACAAACACAAAGTGCGACAGCACCTCGCGCGTGAATCCTCCTTCAACGCGCTCACTCAGCCATGCGCCGGCAGTGACCTGCCAGGGCCGAGGCCAAGTGGCAAACGCGAGTTCGATGTCCACCTCTTGCGGCTCGCCGAGCAGCCCGGCGGGCCGCTCCTTCCATTCGGCCTGGAACGCCGCCAGCCCTGGCGACGATGCAAGCGAGAAGTTCACGGCGGCGCGCTGTCCTTCGCGCTCGATGCGCGCGATGGTTTGGCGTGCCGACGCGAAGTCGACCGTCAGTGGCTTTTCACAGAACACCGCGAGCTTGGCGTCGAACGCGCGGTTCGACAACACCATGTGCGGGGCCGGTGGCGTGGCGATATACAGCGAGTCCAGCCCGGAAATAGCGATCAGGGCCTCGGCGCTCGCTGCCGGCTTCAATCGCGGGTAGGCCGCGATCGTACGTGCGACGGCTTGCGGATCGGCGTCCCATATGTGTGTCGCACGCAGGCGCGAGTGGTTGGCCAAGCGTGCCAGCATGCGCTGGCCCATGACGCCGAGGCCGATGATTCCAACGTTGAGGAATTCGGTCATTCTGATCTACCTTCGTTGTTTGAATGGCCGCTAGGGAGGTGCACTGCGCTAACAATGCGATGAACCAAACGTCAATGCTACCGCTCCGATGTCTCGTCGAGGACCTCTGAGCGTCGAGCCTGTGCTTTCGACCTTTGCAGAGCCGGTGTTGCTGAGCGGCAGCTCTCGTCCGCGACCGCCAACTCACGGCTAGGTCGGATACCTTGTGTGGGTGGGGTTGCCATCGGTGACACCTCCGCCCGCTACCATGCTCCCGGGCTGCTTGCCTCGCCCGGAGGAGCCGCGAGGTCACGGCCGCCCCGCGCCCAATTGACGCCCATCTCCCGAACAAGGCGCAGTTTTTAACATTTCGTACATCGCTCATCGATGAAACCAAAGGCGTCGTCCCGCACGCGCGGGCCCGCCCGAAAAATTCAAGGATGACGCGGAGGCCTTGTCGGCAAGTCAACAGTCGATGTGAAGGTGCATGTGAACCCGTCGGCGCTAGGTAGCGTAGCGCCAGGCTCACGTTCACGCGCAAGATGGCTACATCCGTGCAATGCCGGAAGAAGCATGGGAACGCTGCTGCGACTGCAACGACCACAGCGTGCCGGCTCCTACTGCCAGCACGCGGCGATTCAGGCGAACGGCACGGCGCGGCTGCGCGTCGCGCGCATCCAGGCGTGGATCAGCGGCAACATCGCAAGCCCCAGCGATGCACTGCAGCTTGCAGTTGCCGCAGGCGGCCACATCGCCAGGACGCTCGGTAGCCGGGATGGCGCCGCAGATATTCCCGGGCGAGCGTAGGACCCTCCAGGTCCAGCGTGTAGAGGTAGGCGGCCGCATCGCTTCAAGGCGCGGCCGATACGTTGGCATAGGAAAGAGTCGTCATGGCACGCTCTCCGTTCGGTGGAACAGGATCATTTCAAGGCGCACCACCGCAAGCCCGCAGCTTAAGCCCAGGTTCGTTCGAGCAGGAACACGGCCACGCCTGCAGACAACACCGCGAAGCCGACCTGAAGCCGCGCACCTGGAAGATGCGGTGCCGCGACTCTGCCGCCAGCCATGCCGACCATCGATGCGGCGATGAAGAAGGCGCCGATGCGCGAGACCTGCGCCCCGGCCCCTACCGCGCTCACGGTCGCCCCGAGGGACACCAGCGCCACCACCAGCAGCGAGGTCGCAACCACGCTGTGCATGCGGATGTCGGTCCATTGGCGGAAGGCCGGGACGATGAGGAAGCCGCCGCCGACGCCGAGCATCCCCGTCAGCAGGCCGGACACCGAGCCGATGCCGGCCAGCGTCATGGCGCAACGTCGCGTCCAGCGCAGCCGACCGGTCTGCGGGCTGAGCATGCAGTTCTTTTCGAGAACCTGCGGATCTGCGCCACCGTCCGGCGAGGCGCGGCCTTTCAGCAGCAGGCGTGCAGAGGCCGCGAGCATGGCGACGGCGAACAGCGTCATGAGCGTCTTCTGCGGCAGCACGTGTGCGGCATGCACACCCAGCGGCGAGAACAGCACGCCCAGCGTGGCCATCAGCAAGGCGGCGCGCCAGCGCACCAGCCCCTTGCGCAGCCCATCGACCGCGCCCAACGCCGCCGCCAGGCCGACGGCGAGCAAGGCAACGGGTGTGGCCTGCGGCAGGCTCCAGCCGAGGCCGATCACCAGCGCGGGGACGGCGAGGATGCCGCCGCCAGCGCCCGTCAGGCCCAGCACGAGGCCGATGGCAAGGCCGAAGAGTGTTCCGAGCAGCATGGCGTGTCGTCCGTCGTGAGTCGATGCGCACGGCTGTTCAGGCGCGCGCCACCTGGGTCAGCCATTCGCGGCCGCGCAGCAGCAGGTTCCAGTAGACCCAGGGCAACACGCGCGTCTTGAGCCACCAGGCGCTGCCACGGGCCACAGTCGGGTCGAGCGGGAAGGTCGGAAGCAGCTTGCCGCCGTAGCCGAACTCGGCCAGCACCACCCGTCCACGCGCCACCGTCAGCGGGCAGGCGCCGTAGCCGTCATAGCGGCATGGCAGCGGCTTGCCGTCGCGATGCGCGAGCAGGTTCTCGGCGACGACCACGATCTGTTTGCGCACCGCTGCGGCCGTCTTGGCGTTGGGGGCGGAGCACACGTCCCCCAGCGAGAAGACCTCTGGATGGCGCGGGTGCTGCAGCGTCGCCTGATCGACCTCGCACCAGCCTGCCGCGTCGGCCAGCGGGCTGGTGCGCACGAGCTCCGGCGGCACCTGGGGCGGCACCGCGTGCAGCAGGTCGAAGCTGCGCGGCTCGCGCCGCACCGTGCCATCGGCTTGCTTGACGTCGAACCAGGCGGTGCGCGAAGGGCCGTCCACCTTCACGAGCGTCGAGTTGAACACCAGCTTCGCCTTGTAGTGCTCGACGTAGCGCATGAGGGCCGGCACGAAGGCGGCCACGCCGAACAGTGCCGGCCCGGCCAGATCGAACTCGACCTCGATGTCTTTCAGGACGCCACGGCGCAGCCAGTGGTCGGCGGAAAGGTACATGGCCTTCTGCGGCGCACCGGCGCACTTGATCGGCATCGGCGGCTGGCTGAACAGCGCCTTGCCGCGCCGGAGTCCCTGGACGAGTTCCCAGGTGTAGGGCGCCAGATCGCGCCGGTAGTTGGAGGTGACGCCGTTCTTTCCCAGCGCCTCGGTCAACCCTTCGATGCGTTCCCAGGCCAGGCGCAGGCCGGGACAGACGATGAGCTGCTGGTAGCCGATGCGGCGGCCATCGGCCAGCGTCACCTGGCATTGCGTGGGCGTCAGCGCGGTGGCCTCGGTGTGCAGCCAGATGGCGCCGTACGGGATCAGCGACGCCATGGGCCGTACCGTGCGTGCCGGGTCGAACGCGCCGCCGCCAACCAGGGTCCAGGCCGGCTGGTAGTGGTGGCTGTCGCTCGGATCGATCAACGCGACTTTCAGATGGCGGCGACGACGCAGCAGGCTGGCCGCCACGCCGATGCCGGCCGCACCGGCGCCGACGATCACGACGTCGAAGGAGAGGTCGGGCTGCGGCGATGCGGTGGGCGTGCTGTGCGCCTGGCTGCGCTGGTAGAGCGTCGTGGCCCGCGCGCCACTGCGGCAGTAGCCGAGTACCGGGCCGGGCAGGGTGCGCAGCAGTTCCGTGAAGGCGTCGACCTGCGCGTCGGAGATTTGTCCGGGGACGACGGGCAGGTAGGCGAAGGCGAGGCCGTGTGTCCGCGCGGCGGCGGCGAGTTCATCGCTGGTGGGCTGGTCGACGCCGCCTTCGCCGTCCGGCCTGTTGCAGACGATGGCACGGTAGCCGACCGCCGCGATGGCCGGCAGATCGTCGGGATGGATCTGCGGCGCGCTGGAGAAGCCGGCGCCTTGAACGGTGATGGGCGTTGTCATTTCATGTCTCCGGTGTGGTTCTTCGTCGGGCGCGCAGCGCGTTGTTCGATCCAGGAGAACACGGCCATGCCTGCGACCATCGCGGCGACGAACAGCCATGCCTCATGGTGCCCCGAGGCGGCACTCACCAGCGCCGGGCCCGGACAGAAGCCGGCCAGGCCCCAGCCCGCGCCGAAGGCCAGGCTGCCCAGCACCAGGCGGCGATCGACGACGGTGCGCGTCGGCCATTGCATCGGCGCGCCCAGCAGGCTCTGCGGGCGCCGCCGTGCCCAGGCGAAGGCGGGTGTCGCCACCGCGATCGCGCCGCCCATGACCAACGCCAGCGACGGGTCCCACGCGCCGGCGAGGTCGAGAAAACCGAGCACCTTGGCCGGGTCGGCCATGCCCGAAAGGATCAGGCCGAGGCCGAAGACCAGGCCGGCGAGCAGGGCGAAGAAATTCCGCATGGTCATGCACCCCCCAGGTGTCGGATGACGAAGACCGTCACAAAACCCGCGCCCATGAATGCCGCCGTGGCGGCCATCGAACGTGGCGATCCGCGCGACAGCCCGCACACGCCGTGGCCGCTGGTGCACCCCGCCGCATAGCGAGTGCCGATGCCCACCAGCAGGCCCGCAATGACCAGTTCCAGCGTGCTTGCGTCAATGGTTGCGTCCGGCAGGGCATGGGCCATGCGCCAGAGCGGCACGGCCAGCTGCAGGCCGGCCATGAACATGACGCGCCACAGTCGGTCGCCCGAGGCGCTGCGCCCGATCAGCCCCCCCAGCACGCCGCTGATGCCTGCGATGCGACCGTTGAACGCCATGAAGAGCGCCGCGGACAAGCCGATCAGCATGCCGCCCGCCAGCGAAGACCAGGGTGTGAAGTGCGTCCAGTCGATGGTCATTTCGCGGCACCCTTGGAGGCCTTGGCCGTCTTGATGGTTTTTTCGGCAGAGCCAGCGTGCACCCGCGGCTGCACGCTCCCGCACACACTCGCGTACAGCGCCTGCATGACGGCCAACACCTCCGCACTGGAGAGCTTGTAGTAGATGAACTTGCCCTCGCGCCGCGTCTCGACCAGGCCCTCGTCGCGCAGCACCCCGAGCTGCTGGGACAGCGTCGGCTGCACGATGCCGGTGTTGGCCTGCAACTCGCCCACGTTGCGCTCGGCCTCCGCCAGTTGGCACAGCAACAGCAGGCGGTCTTCGTTGGCCATGGCCTTGAGCAAGGCGCAGGCACGTCCAGCCGATGCGCGTAACTGCAGCATGGCTTCGGGCGTGGGTGTGAAGAGGGGTGTCTTCTTTGCTATGAGGGCGGTAGGCATGATTCAGTATATTGAAAAACAAACTGTATTTCAATATACTGTTGATCAATAGATTGTTCTTCGATCGTCTTGCGGCGGTCTTTCCGGCCATGAACACCCCTCGTGCTTCCACCCTCCCGTCTTCGTCCCCGGTTCGCGCACAGGTTCAGGCCTTCTTCGATCCGGGCACCTCGACCATCACCTACGTGCTCTTCGAGCGCGAAGGCGGGCCCTGCGCGGTCATCGACTCGGTGCTCGACTACGACCCCAAGGCGGGCAGGACGTCGACCACCGCGGCCGACCGCGTGATCGCATTCGTGCAGGCCAAGGGGCTGCAGGTGGAGTGGCTGCTGGAGACGCACGCCCACGCGGACCACCTGTCGGCGGCGCCCTATCTGCGCGAGCACCTGGGCGGCACCATCGCCATCGGGTCGGCCATCCGCGCCGTGCAGGGCGTGTTCGCCAAGGTCTTCCAACTGGAACCCGAGTTCCGCCTCGATGGCTCGCAGTTCGGGCATCTCTTCGCGCCCGACGAGGTGTTCCACGTCGGCGCGCTGCGCATGAAGGCGCTGCACGTGCCGGGCCACACGCCGGCCGACATGGCCTACGTGCTGGAAGACGAGGCCGGTGTGGCGCAACTGGCCTTCGTTGGCGACACGCTCTTCATGCCTGACGTGGGCAGTGCGCGTTGCGACTTTCCCGGTGGCAACGCCCACACGCTCTATGCCTCGGTGCGCAAGCTGCTGGCCTTGCCTTCGGCGACGCGGCTGTTCATGTGCCACGACTACCCGCCCGAGGGCCGCGTACCGCAATGGGAGACCACGGTGGCTGCGCAGCGCGAGAAGAACATCCACCTGCACGATGGCATCGACGAGGCCGCCTTCGTGGCCATGCGCGAAAAGCGCGATGCAGCGCTTTCGATGCCAGTGCTCATCCTGCCCGCCATCCAGGTCAACATCCGTGCCGGCGCGCTGCCGCCGCCCGAGGCGAACGGCACGCGGTACCTGAAGATTCCGTTGAACGCGTTGTAGGCCAGCCTCTGGCTAGGCACGCACGGCAGTTTCCAGTTTGAAGTGCGATGCCATCTCGCCAAGCAGATCCGCCTGGCTCCTGAGGCTTTCGGCTGCCGCTGCCGACTGTTCCACCAGGGCTGCGTTCTGCTGCGTCATCTGGTCGAGTTGGCCGACCGCGACGTTCACCTGTCCGATGCCCAGGCTCTGCTCGTTCGCGGCGTTGCTGATCTCGATGATGAGAGTGCTCACCTTCTCGACGCTCGCCATGATTTCTGACATCGTGTCGCCAGCGTCTTGCACGAGCTGGGTGCCGGCCTGAACGCTGTTGACACTGTCACCGATCAGCTTCTTGATCTCCTTGGCGGCCTCTGCGGACCGCTGCGCCAATTGGCGCACCTCGCTCGCAACCACGGCGAAGCCGCGCCCCTGCTCCCCCGCCCGGGCTGCTTCCACGGCTGCATTGAGGGCGAGGATGTTGGTCTGAAAGGCGATTCCGTCGATGACGCCGATGATGTCCACCACCTTCTTCGAGCTCAAGCTGATTTCATTCATCATCGTGACGACCTGAGACACCACATGGCCGCCCCGCTGGGCCACCGTGCTGGTGGCCGAAGCCAGCTGAGTGGCGGTGCTCGCGGATGCTGCGCTTTGCGTCACCGTGCTGGTGAGTTGTTCCATCGACGCCGCGGTCTCCTCGAGGCTGCTTGCGGCTTCCTCGGTCCGGCTGCTCAGGTTCATGTTGCCTGCGGCAACTTCTGTGCTCGCCGTCTGGATTTCATCGGAGGCCATGCGGATGCGCCCGACCAGTTGCTGCAAGTCCTGCTGCATGGTCGCCAGTTCGGCAATCAGGCTTCCTGCGTGCTTCGTGACTGGAACTGAAACCGAAAGATCACCCTCCGCGATACGACGCAGTGCATGGCGAGCCTCTGCCGGCTCGCCGCCGAGTTCGCGCTGTACGTTGCGCTGCATGACCCACCCCAGTGTCACGGCGACCGCCATGGCGAGCAGCGCGAATGCACCTGCAATGCCGATGGCTTCGCGGACGCGAGCCTGAGCGGCGGCATGTCCCTCCTTGGCGATCCTCTGCGCCATCTCGCGCAAGTCGACCAGTTCGGCGCGCAGTTTCCGCCAAGCGGGTGTTTCTTCGGTGTTCAGTAGCTCGGCTGCTGCACGGGTGTCGGTCTTCACCAATGACGCCACTTTAGACACGGCTGCGTCTCGGCTGTCGCGGAGCGCCGAGATGGTTCGCAGATTCTTCTCAATGGGAGTCCCTGCTGTGAGCGTTTCGGTTTCTTGGAGCGCCTTGCGGAATGAATCCTGGGATGCTTTCAGGTTCTCCAACGCCCTGCCATTCGAAGGATCCAACACCATGTTGCGCAAGGCCTGTCCGGACTGCAGCCCTTGTGCATACATCTCGGACAGTCCCTCCGACACCTTCTGGTCAGTCGCCATGTAATGGTCGAATTCGGCCTGGGTACGCGCCAGGCCCCACACGCCGGTGCCGATCGCGGTCATGAAGAGCACGGCAGGTGCGATGAAGCAAATCGCCAAACGAGTTGAGAAACGCATGGAAAGTCCTAAAGGGATAGAGCAAGGCCATCCACTACCAGGTTATCGGCTGGGTTTCTGATTCCTGAAGGCGAAAGCGGGGCGTGGCAGGACGGGTTGGAAAAAGTGTCGCCTCATTGCGCGCCAAGCACGTGACCGTCGACCGTGCTGCCGTACATCGAATCGCTCGGGTCGTCGTGGTACTTCTTGCGCGTCGCCTCCACGGTGCCCAGGAAGCGCGGGTCCTGCGGACGTTCGTGACTGTTCATGAACAGGGCCACGTCCCAGGCGTCCTGCTCGCTCAGCGTGCCGCCCTTGCCCAGTGGCATGTTGGCCTGGATGAAGCCGGCCGCGTTGCCGAGCTGGTGCATGCCGGCGCCCCAGTTGAAGGACCGCGGGCCCCACAGCGGCGGGAACACCTGGTGATCGCCCGCGCGCTGGCCCAGGCCATCGGCGCCGTGGCACAGCGCGCAGTTCTGCGCGTAGACCTTTTCGCCGCGCACGAAGTCGGGCGCTTGCGTGGGCTTCTTGAGCTTGGGGTAGCCGCTGCCCGGCAGCGGCGTGCCCACCGGGGCGCCCTTGGCCAGCCAGAAGGCGTAGGTCTGCAGTGCCGTGATGATCTCGTCGTCCTGCGGCGGCGCCTTGCCATTCATGCTGAACTGGAAGCAGCCCTGGATGCGCGAGGCCAGCGTGTCGACCTTGCCGGTCTTGCTGCGGAAGGCGGGGTAGTGGATGAACGACGCCCACATCGGCGCCGAGTCGGGCTTGCGGCCCGCGTCGAGGTGGCAGCTCGCGCAGTTGAGGTCGTTGCCGACATAGCGGCCGGCGTACTTCCCGGTCTGCATGAAGACCTGTTCGCCCAGCCGGATCACCTTGCCGTAGTCGCCGCCGGGCATGGCGCTTTCCGGCGGTGGGGTGAAGACGGCAGGGATGATCGCCGCCCAGGTCAGGGCGGGCGCGGCCTGCGCCGTCGGCACTGCGGATGCGGTGCCGGCCGGCGGGGCTGCGGCCACCTGCGATGCCTGACGGACGACAGGCGTTCCGAGCGAGCGCTCGAACATCACGTTCGCGCCGATCGCCACGCCGATCGCGGCCGTGACGGAGAGACCGGCGAAGACCGCCAGGCCATTGAAGCGCGGCGTCGGTGCGCCGCCATCCTTGGGTTCGACGTTCATGGTTGTTGTCCCTTGCGCTGGGTGTCGGCTGCGGGTGCCGCCGTTCGGGCGGCGGAATCGGCGTAATAAGCGGCAACTGCGTCGATGTCCTTGTCCGACAGCTTGCGTGCCACCGCTGGCATCAGGCCCAGCGGGCCGGGTGGACGCGTGCCGGCTTTCCAGGCCTGCAGCTGCTCGACGAGGTACGCCACAGGCAGGCCCGCGAGCGGCGGGAACTGGGTGCCGACGCCGCTGCCGCCCGGGGCATGGCATTGCGCACAGGCAGGAAGCTGGTCGGCCCAGCGCCCCCGGGTGGCGAGCCAGGCGCCGGCATCGTCGGGTGTGGGCGATGCCGTGTCGGCCGGCATGAAGGGCGCTTTCAGCTGGCTGTAGTACATCGCCAGCGCGATGCGCTCGGTGCCCGAGAGCTTCTGCGCGAAGGGCTGCATGATGGGGTTCCTGCGGCTGCCGTCGGCGAAGGCATCGAGCTGCGCCTGCAGGTAGGCCTGGCCGGTGCCTGCCAGGCGCGGGAAGGCCGCGTTGCCTTCCCCCTGTGCGCCGTGGCAGCCGATACAGGCTGCCACGCCTTGCGGTGTGCCCTGGGCGGCGATCTGTTGTCCCTGGGCCGCGCTGGGCGGTTGCGCCAGGGCTGGCGCCGCACTGGCAACCCACGCGAGCAGCAGGGCCGCGCGCCATTCACGCGCGGACATAGCACCAGCCCTCCATCTGCAGGCGTGCGATGGCGAGCACCGCGCCTTCGGGCAGCACCGTCAACGGCTCGGGCGCCGTGCGGCCGATCTTGGCCAGGGAGTTGGGGCAGACCCAGGTGAGCGCGTCCGTGGTTGCATCCGGTGCGTCCAGCGTTGCAGCGACGGCCTCCGAATTGACGACGATGCGCACGATCCGGTGCGGTGCGGTCCTGGTGATGTTGGCGACGTTGCTGCGCGCGCGGATCAGCGCGCCGGCCGTGGGCGCATGCAGGATGATGCGGGGCTCGGAATCATCGGGGGGCGTCATGGGGTCTCTCACTTTGTTTTTTGGGGGGTGGGACATCAGCGCGGTCCCATGATTTCCGCCACGCTTTGCTCCGGCACGCCGGTGCGCATCTGCAGGGCGCTCCGTGCATCGCGCCAGACCACCGCCGGCGTGGCACGCAGGGCGAGGGCCGCCATGATTTGTTCGTTGGCGTCGAGCTGTGCCTGGATGGCCGTCGGAATGGTCGCCAGCGGCTGGATACCTTCGTCGCCGAGCGGTCGCGGGCGGCCCGATGCCAGCGCCTTGGCAGTGGCGGCCACCTGCCCGCGCTCGTAGGCCGCCAGCGTGGCCGCCGGGTTCTCGCTGGTGAGCAAGGCTGCGGCCTTGCCCGGGCTCGTCGGTGTGAGGATGCCGACGATGACGTGGCGCAACTGCACCTTGCCGGCGTCCACCCACGGGCGGGCGTCGGCCCAGAACTTGTTGCAATACGGGCAGTTCGGGTCGGTGAACACATAGACGGTGCGTGGCGCCTTGTCGGTGCCGTCGGCGAGCCAGCGGCTTTGCTGCAGCAGGGTCCACACGGTCTCGGTCATCGCGCGGTCGGCGGGCGTGTCCGCTGCGCGAAATGGCGAGGAACGATCCTGCGGCTGGACGCACGTCTGGGCCAGCAGGCCTGCTGCCGCGACGGTGAGCGCGAGCGTCCACGAACGGGCCGCGCGGGTCCAGGGGCGGATCGAGGGGGATGAGCAAGGAGGCGTCGGTCGCATGTGCTGGGTCTCACGGTGGGGTGTTGGGGGAAGGCCGCAAGGTGTCGAGCCGCTGCGCCAGGGCGGCCTGCGACAGTTCGCCGATGCGCTGGTCCACCAGGCGGCCGGTGGCGTCGAAGAAGAGGGTGGTCGGCAACGCACGCTGGCCGAAGTGCATGCCTGCCTGCCCCTTGGCATCGAGCAGCACGTTGCGCAGGTCGAACCGGTGGCCGGCCAGGAAGCGCTGGACCACCTCTGCGGACTCGCCCTGGTTCAGGAAGACGAAATGCACGTCGGGGTGCGCGGCCTGGGCCTGCTGCATCACCGGCATCTCGCGCTGGCAGGGCGGGCACCACGTCGCCCACAGGTTGACCACGGTCGGCTTGCCGCCGAAGGCCTGGAGCGAGGTGGTGCCGCCCTCCAGACGGGCCAGGGCAATGTCGGGCAGCGGGGCGTCGTTCTGCGGCAACAGGGCCAAGGCGATCGACCCGAGGACGAACGCCGCGCTGGCGCTCGCCAGCGCCGCGAGCAGCGGGGCGCGCAGCGCGCGTCGGCGCCGCACCCACAGGAGCCCGGCGACCCAGGCCGCGAACAGGCCCGCCGGTGCGTTCCAGCCGCCGTCGCGGATGTCCAACATGCCCAGCGGTGCATCGAGATAGGCCGCCCGGTACTGCCACACGAAGGCGATGCGCGCGACCACTGCGGCGACCAGCAGCAACCGGAAGGCGTGGGGCTCCGCGTCGATGCCCGCCCTGCGGCCGATGCGCTGGGCGACGACGCTGCCCAGCGCCACGGCGCCCATCACAAGCAGCAGCGCGTAGGGAAGCGCCAGCGGCCCGATCTGCAGCGAAGCGCTCACGAGCGTTCCCCGAGGGCCACGCCAGGTTGGCGCTGCAGCAGGTCCGCCACGCCGAATTCGCCGACCAGCCGGGCGTCGCGCCGCTCCTGGCCGCGGGCGTCGAAGAGCATCACCGTGGGCGGGCCGAGCACCTGGTGGTCGCGCATCAATGCGCGCTGCCCGGCATCGCCCTGCGTCACGTCGGCGCGCAACAGCACCACGCCCGCCAGGGCCTGTCGCACCTGCGGATCGGCGAATACCTCCCGCTCGATCGTCTTGCAGGAGACGCACCAGTCCGCCGAGAAATCCACCAGCACCGGCCGGCCCGCGCTGCGCGCGGCCGCAAGCCGCGTCTGCAGCGCCTGCGGGCTGCCGATGGTCTCGAACGGGAGGGACGCCGATGCCGATTCACCGGCGGTCAGGTCGGCCGCCGCGCTCGCGCGCGAGACGAAGGCGAGCGGCCGCCACGGGTCTTCGCCGCCGGACGCCGCGCCCAGCAGCATGGCGCAGGCCCAGATGCCGCAGACCCCCGCTGCGCTGCGTCCCAGCAGTCGCCCACGCACCCCTGCCGTTGTCGCCAGATGGGCCAGCGTCACCGCCAGACCGGCCAGCCACGCGCCCCACAGGCCCAGCGCCCACGGCGCGGGAATCACCCGCTGGACCATCCAGATCGCCGTGCCCAGCAGCACAAACCCCATGGCGCCCTTGAGCCGGCCCATCCAGGGGCCCGGCTTGGGCAGATAACGCGCCCCCACCGTCACGATGAGGATCAGCGGCAGGCCCATGCCCAGCCCCAGCGCGAACAGGAGCAGCGCGCCGGAGGCCACGTGGCCGGTCTGTGCGATGTAGAGCAGGGTGCCCGCCAGCGGCGCCGTCATGCAAGGCCCCACCAGCAGCGCCGAGAGCACACCCAGCGCGGCGGCGCCCGGCAAGGTGCCGCCGCGCCGGCGTTGGCTGGCGCCGTCGAGGCGATGGCGCACGAAGGCGGGCAACTGCAGGGTGAAGAAATCGAACATCGCCGCGGCGAGCACCATGAAGACGGCGCCGAAGGCGATGAGGGTCCAGCGGTTCTGGAGCAGGGCTTGCAGATTGGCACCCGCCAGCGCTGCACCAGCGCCCAGCAGCGCATAGGTCAGCGCCATCGGCAGCACGAAGGCCAGAGCCAGCGCGAAGGCGCGCCGTGGCGGTGCCTGCCGGCCGACCACGATGCCCGAGACGATCGGCAGCATCGGCAGGACGCAAGGGGTGAAGGCGAGGGCGATCCCGAGCAGGAAGAACAGGGGGACGGCCCACACCAGCGCGCGTTCGCCGAGCAACTGGGTGATGCGTGTCGCTCGCGCTGGCGGCGTCGGCGATCGAGGCCGGCGCCGCGGTGGCCGGTGCGCCGCCCGTCAGGGCGATGGTCCGGGTCAGCGGCGGATAACACAGCCCCGCCTCCGCGCAACCCTGCCAGGTCACCGTCAGCGCCTGTGCGCCGGGGGCGCTCACCCCGACGGTGACGGCGTCGTGATAGACCTCCATCACGCCGAAGTTCGGGTCTTCCTTGCGGTCGCCGGCGGGTTTGTCGACGGTGCCGAGGCGATCGGGTGGCGTGGCCGTCACGCCGATGCGGTCGCGGTACAGGTAGTACCCTGGGGCGATCTTCCAGTGCAGGCTCAGCGTCGAAGCGTCGCTGGTCGATGGTTCCACGCTCAGGGCGAACGCCGCCTCGGGCGCGAGGAAGTCGTCGGCGGCGTGTGCGGGGCCGGCGAGCAGGCTGGCCAGCAGCAGCGCCGGCCAGAAGGCACGGATGCGATGGGAAAGAAGCGCAGGCACGATGGGGGTCCACAGGAAGGAAGCGTGGGCCATCGTTGAACGCGCGGATTAAGGCATCGTTAACACCGCCTTAATGCGCGCGTCGCAGATTCGGCCGCGACCGAAAGGGAAGCAACCATCTTGAATGACTAACTTACAGAGCCTCAGCGAAGTCGTTGCGCCAAGGGGACCTGGTGCGAGCGATAGCGTTCAAGATGACCAGGAGCTTGTGCATGCAGGCCACCAGGGCGACCTTCTTGGGTTTGCCGGCGGCCAGCAGCTTGGCATAGAAGGCCTTGAGCACGGGATTGAAGCGCGTGCCGACCAGGGCCGCGACGTAGAGCACACGTCGCACATCCGCGCGCCCGCCGAAGATGTGGCGCTGGCCCCTGAGCGTGCCGGAGTCACGGTTCATCGGCGCCAGGCCGACCAAGGCGGTGATCTGCTTGCGATTGAGATGGCCGAGTTCAGGCAGCTGCGCCAGCAGGGTGCTGGCGGTCGTGGGGCCCACGCCCTTGACAGAAGTCAGCAGCTTGGCCAGATCGGCGTGGTGGGCCTGGATATGCGCCTTCAGCCCGCCATCGACATCCTTGAGCTGGGCGGCGATGGCATCCATGATGGCCAGAATGCTGGGCTTGGCCTTTTGGTGGGCAACGCCCAGGCGCTGGCGCTCGGCCACCAGCATGGCGACCAACTGCCTGCGGCGCACCACCAGGGCGGTGAGCTCGCGACGCTGATCGTCAGCCAGGGCGCGCGGCACATGGCCTTGCGCATCGAGCATGAGCGCAAAGCCGCGCAGGGCCTGCGCGTCGATGCGGTCGGTCTTGGCCAGCTTGCCCGTGCAGCGTGCGAAGTCGCGGGCCTGGCGTGGATTGACCACCGAGACGCGCAAGCCCGCGGCGGCCAGTGCCAGCGCCAGGTCCTGCTCGTAGCCGCCGGTGGCCTCCAGCAGGACCAGTCGTGGTGCCAGCGGCATGAGCAATTGGCTCAACTCGGCGTGGCCCGCTTCATCGTTGTCGAGCTTGAGGGTCTGCGACTCACCTGTGACCGCGACCTCGAAGCTGTCCTTGGCCACATCGATACCTACGTAGACGAGTTCACTCATAAAAGTTCTCCGGCTCCCAGCCTTACGAATACGAAATGTGTTCGGTCAACCATTCGGGATGCAGCAGAACAAAGAGACCACCACCGCGCGCCCTTGGCTTTTGTTCGAGCTCGAACTCGAAGGAGACACAGGCTGCGCGGCGGTGAGTCAACCCGTTCAGCGGTCAAGGCCTGTACCCGCGCCTTGACCAATGAAGTTTGAATGATTCGAGACATATAAGGAGGAAGGATTGCCATGCATGTTCTGTTGATCGAAGACGACCCCTTGGTCGCCACCGGGATCGTTGCGGGCCTGCGCCTGCATGGCCTGACCGTGGACCACGTGGACACGGCCGGCCGGGCGCGTTCGGCGCTGGCCACGTCGCACTTCGACATCTGCATCCTCGACCTCGGACTGCCGGACGAGGACGGGCTGGCGCTGCTCTCCCGCTGGCGCACGCAGGGCCGCGATCTGCCGGTGCTGGTGCTGACCGCGCGCGATGCGGTGGCGCACCGCATCCGCGGCCTGGGTGCAGGCGCCGACGACTACGTGCTCAAGCCCTTCGACCTGGACGAGCTCGTGGCACGCTTGCATGCCCTGCTGCGACGCGCGTCGGGGCGCAGCGCCGATCGGGTCGCGCATGGCGAGCTTTCATTCATCCCGTCGACGGGCGAGGTGCGGCTGGCGGGCCAGGTGGTGGAACTGGCGCGGCGCGAGCTGGCGCTGCTGCGTGCGCTGCTGCAGCACCCGGGGCAGATCCTGTCGAGCGAGCAGCTGCGCGACAGCCTGTACGGCTTCGACCAGGACGTCGAGAGCAATGCGGTCAACGTCCACATCCACCACCTGCGCCGCAAGCTCGGGCCGGAGATCGTGGAGACCGTGCGCGGGCTCGGCTATCGGCTCGGGCCGGCCGGCGGAGCAGCGCCATGAGCCTTCGCCTGCGCCTGCTGGCCATCATCGGCGTGTCGCTCACCGCACTGTGGAGCCTGGTGGCGGTCTGGATGTTCCTGGACGTGCGCCACGAGCTGCGCACCGCACTGGACGATCGATTGGCAGCGTCTGCACGCATGGTGGCGGGGCTGGTGTCGCAAGGTCGACCCGTCGGTGCTCAACTCCAGCCTGCCGGTGGACGTGTCGGTGGATCATTCGCTGGCGGTCGAGGCCTTTGCCCGGAGCGACGCGCCGGAAGTCAACATGGCTTTTGAAATCCGCCGCAACGCAGAGCGCTATTCGTTTCTGCGTTGGGCGTCGAAGGTGCTGCGTGGCGTACGCATCAACCCGCCGGGGACGGGGATCATGCACACCATCAACCTCGAGCAACTCGCCACGGTCGTGGCCGTCGAAGAACGCGACGGCGCACGCTGGCTCGTGCCGGACATGATGATCGGCACCGACAGTCACACGCCGATGGTCAACGGCATCGGCGTTCTCGGTTGGGGCGTCGGCGGCCTGGAAGCGCAGACGGTCATGTTCGGCATGCCCACGATGCTGCGGATTCCCGATGTGATTGGCGTGAAGCTCACAGGTGCCTTGCGGCCTGGCGTGCTCGCCACCGACCTGGCGCTGACAGTGACGCAGCGCCTGCGCGCCATCGGCGTCTCGGGTAAGTTCGTGGAGTTCCATGGACCCGGCGTCTCGACACTCACGGCGGGCGATCGCTGCGTCGTCGCCAACATGGCACCGGAGTACGGTGCGACCACCGGCTTCTTTCCGGTCGATGACCGCACGCTCGACTACCTGCGACAGACCGGACGCACCGAGCCACAGATTGCGCAGGTCGAGGCGTATCACCGTGCGGCGGGCCTGTGGTTCGATCCACACGCCGAGCCGGTCTACACGCGAAGCATCCACATCGACCTCGATGCGATCGACATGCACATCGCGGGTCCGCGGCGACCACAGGATTTGCTGGGCTTCGGCGAAGCGGCCGCGTCCCTGCGCGCGCTGGACTTCACCCCCCGGATGGTCGATGCGGCCATGCCGCGCCACCCGGTGGCCATTGCCGCCATCACGAGTTGCACCAACACATCGGACCCACGCCTCCTGATCGCTGCAGGCCTGGTCGCCCGCAAGGCGCGCGCACGCGGCCTCAAGGCGCCATCGTGGGTCAAGACCTCGCTCGGTCCTGGCTCGCCGGCCGCCGCCGCTTACCTGGAGCGCGCGGGTCTCATCGAAGACCTCTCGGCCGTGGGCTTCGACATCGTCGGCTACGGCTGCACCACCTGCATCGGCAACTCCGGACAGTTGCCGCTGGTCATCCAGGAAGCGATGGCCCGTGGCGCCATTCACCCGGTGGCGGCCCTCTCCGGCAACCGAAATTTCCCAGGAAGAGTCCATCCGGATCTCGACCTCGGCTTCCTGATGTCGCCACCGCTGGTCATCGCCTTCGGCCTCGCAGGCGATGCGGAGCGTGATCTGCGCGTGGATCCGATCCAGGTCGGGACCGACGGCCGACCGGTGTACCTGAAGGACCTGTGGCCGTCGCAGGAAGAGATCGATGCGGCGATGCGCCAGTCGCAGGACCCGTCCGACTACCAGCGTGCCTTCGCGATCGCCACCGGCAATCCGCTCTGGCACGAGCTCGCCGCGCCGGACACCGAGCTGTACCCCTGGAACCCGGCATCCACCGCCCTGCGTCGGCCGCCCTTCGCTGAACTTTCCGAGGGCAGCATGCTGGGGCACTACAGCGCGTACCCGCTGCTCGTGGTGGGCGACGACATCACGACGGACCACATCTCGCCGGCCAGTGCAATCCCTCGGGACAGCCTGGTGGCCGACTTCCTCGTGGCGCGCGGTGACGATCGGAACGACCTGAACGTCTTTGTCTCGCGACGCGGCAACTGGGAGGTGATGGTGCGCGCCGCGTTCCACAGCAAGACCTTGAAGAATCTGATGGCGCCGGGTGCCCCGGTCGCGCACACGCTGCACGTGCCGACAGGCGAGGTCGTGTCGCTTTGGGACGCCGCGCAACGCTACCGCGCGGCGGGCGATTCGGTGGTGTTGGTCGCCGGGGAACGCTACGGCACCGGGTCGTCGCGCGACTGGGCGGCAAAGGGGCAGCGGCTTCTGGGCATTCGCGCCGTGCTGGCCAACAGCTTCGAGCGCATCCATCGCTCGAACCTGATCGGCATGGGCGTGCTGCCACTGCGCACGCCTGCCGGCATGACGCCATTCACACTGAAGCTTGCAGCGGGTGATCGCATCGAGATCAACGCGCGGGCGGGCGACATCGTGCCGCGTGGGCCGGTCTCCGTCACGGTGCATCGCGTCGACGGTCGGGTTGAGCGCCACCTCGTGACGGCCGCCGTCGAGACGAAGCTCGAGGTCGAGCTTCTGAAGGCCGGGGGCGTCATTCCCTCGACCCTGCGACGCATGGTGGAAAAACACGCGCTGCCAACCCCGCGCGCCTGAAGCCGCTGGATTGGTCGGAAAATCATCTCCATGCGGACCGATTCATCCATTTCATCTCAGATCCTTCATCTCATCCAGGCCGACGCCATGCCCGCGGGCGCGCACCTTCCGGCGCAACTGCTGGCGGATCGCCTTCGCGTTTCGCGCTCGCCGGTGAACGAGGCGCTGTCGCTGTTGGCAGAAAAGGGTGTCCTCACGCGACAGCCCAATCGGGGCTACTTCCTTGTGGAGCCCCTCAGAGACGGCGCTCGTGCCCTTGTCGACGAGCTGGGCCTTGACGAATCGAACGTCGTCACCGACGTCTACTTCCGCATCGCGGACGACCGCCTGCGTGGCCTGCTGCCCGAGGCGTTTTCCGAGGCGCTGTTGAAGCAGCGCTACCGACTGACGCCGGCGCAACTCAATGCCGTGCTGGGGCGCATCGCCAACGAGGGTTGGGCCGAAAAGAAGCCAGGCTACGGATGGGTCTTCTCGTCGATGCTGACGACGGCGGACAGCCTGCTCCAGTCCTACCGTCTGCGTCTGGCGCTCGAGCCGGCCGCGCTGCTCGAGCCGAACTATCGGCTGGCGCCGGACGTCATCGCCCGATGCCGCGCCGCGGAAAAGCACCTGCTCGAAGGCGGCATCGAAACCGACACGGCCGATCAGCTGCACGATCGCGGCGTGCGCCTCCACGAATCGTTGGTCGAAGGATCGGGCAATGCCTTCTTCATCGACACGATTTGTCGCGTCAATCGCGTGCGTCGTCTGCTTTCGTACCGTTCGATGCAGGATCGCAGTCGCTACAAGGAACACTGCAAGCAGCATCTCCACCTGCTCGACCTGCTCGAACGAGGCCGCAACGAAGAAGCGTCGAAGGCGATGCAGGACCATCTCTCCAGCACGCTGCGCAATCTCAACAAGATCAGCAGCATTCTCAAGACCTGACCAGTAACTGCCCATGACCATCGATCCCGCCATCCTCCAGGCATTCGCACCGCACGGCGTGCTGCGTGCCTCCATCAACCTGGGTAACCCGATCCTCGCGAATACCGACGCGACCACGGGCGCGCCCAGCGGCGTCTCCGTTGACTTGGCCCATGCCTTCGCGAAGCGCCTAGGCGTCGGGCTCGAACTGGTCGTCTTCGACGCGGCAGGCAAGTCGGTCGAAGCTGTCGCCAACGAACAGGCGGACATCGGCTTCTTCGCCATCGACCCGGTGCGCGGCGCACAGATCGCCTTCACCCCTGCCTACGTGCTGATCGAAGGCAGCTACCTGGTGCGCGATGACTCGTCCTTGAAGGACAACGATGCAGTCGACCGCGCCGACCACCGTGTGGCGGTCGGAAAGGGCAGCGCCTACGACCTGTACCTGACGCGTGAGCTGAAGCACGCGGAGATCGTGCGAGCGCCAACCTCGCCCACTGTGGTGCAAACCTTCCTTGCGCAGAACCTTGATGTCGCCGCTGGCGTCAAACAGCAGCTCGAAACCGACGCGGAGAAGCATCCCGGCCTGAGGCTGCTGCCGGGCCGCTTCATGGTGATCCAGCAGGCGATGGGCACGCCCAAGTCACGCGGCCCTGATGCTGCGGCGGTGCTCAGCGCTTTCGTCGAGGACATGAAGGCGTCGGGCTTTGTCGACGACGCGCTGGCTCGGCACGGCGTTCAGGGCGCATCGGTGGCGCCAAGCAGCGCGGCGATGTGAATCGCGTTGCGGGCGCCGCACGTTTGTCTTCTGCAATAGCGGCGGGCGCTACTCACTCGCAGGAGTACGAAAAGCGCGCCTGAGAGTCGCACGCGATGTCTGCTGTTGGGGCGACTTGCCTCGCTGGTTGCGAAGGTGAGAACGGCTGCAAACGCTGCAGAGCGGCCGGTCGACCTGCCGCACAAAGGGCTGCATCGGACCGAGGCTGTGTGGAAACACCTTCGGCGCTCCAGTAGTCGATCATCCGCGTCGCGAGGGCCACCGCCAGCCTCGCAGTCAATCCAGTAGTAGGCACGAACGGATTTGAAGTCCAACGGCCCTCTGCGCGCCATCGAAGCGCCATAAAGAGGCTCACGCCGCCGCCAGTCGCATTGCCTTCAGTGTTCCAGCGATACCCATAATGCTCATCACCCGCTTGAGGTTGTAGGAAGTATGTGAAGACTCATCTGCGTCCCAACGTGAGCCATCGTCTTCATCAGGAAGTGCGTCGATCCCATCCAGTGCTTCAGTGTTGCGAAGACATGCTCTATGGTCGCGCGTCGCAACGTCATTGCATCGGGCTTTCGGTCCAGACGCTGCTGCATACGGTCGATCACGGCTTCATGTTCCCAGCGGCGAATCCGTCGCGCGGATGAAGTCGTGCACTGACCCTTCAACGCGCAACCTGGGCAAGCGCTGGGCCAGTAAAGGCGAAGGTCCAGGTTGTCCTCCCATCTGCTGAACCGGTAGATGGCTCGCTCACCGGCTGGGCACTGGTACTCATCGTCCTTTGCGATGTAGATGACGTCTGAATCGCCCCGGATTCCTTAGACACTTTTGAGCCGTTGGAAATGGCGTCGTTCGAACTCTACCGGCGAAGTATCTCCGGCAGTGCCGTGGCGCCGCTTTGGGTTGTAGAACATCTCGATGTAGTTGAAGACATCGGCCTTGGCGGCATCGCGCGTCGAATAGATCTGGCGGCGGATACGTTCGCGCTTGAGCAACTGGAAGAAGCTCTCAGCCACGGCGTTGTCGTGGCAGTTGCCGCGTCGGCTCATGCTGGAGATCAGGTTGTGGTCGCGTAGGAAGTCCTGCCAGTCATGCCCTGTGAACTGACTGCCCTGATCCGAATGCACCGTGACTGGCTGCTTGGGTCGACGACGCCACAAGGCCATCACCAGCGCATCGAGCACCAAGCCGGTATCGATGCGGCTACCCATTGACCAGCCGACCACCTGACGCGAGAACAGGTCGACCACCACGGCCAGGTACAGCCAGCCCTCGTGGGTGCGGATGTAGGTGATATCGGTCACCCAGGATTGATTGGGCTGCGCCACCGCGAACTGGCGCTGCAGGTGGTTGGGCGCCACGACAGCAGGCTTGCCTCCCCGCATACCAGGGCGACGGCGGTAGCCGGTCTGCGAGCGCAGTCCTTCGCGTTTGAGCAAACGGGCCACGCGGTGCTTGCCGCAGGTCTCGCCCAGATCGCGCATGTCCAGGGTGAGCTTGCGGTAGCCGTACACGCCGCCGCTCTCCAACCATGCGTACTTGAGCAGGCCCAGCAGCCGTTGATCATCCTGGGCACGCGGGCTCACCGGATCGGTCTTCCAGGCGTAGTAGCCGCTGGGGTGCACCTGCAGACACAAGCACATGCGGCGCACGCTGTGCTCGTGTTCATGCCGCTCGATAAATGCGTACTTCACCCGGACTGCTTGGCAAAGTACGCTGCGGCCTTTTTTAAGATGTCGCGCTCCTCGGTCACACGCTTGAGCTCAGCCTTCAGGCGGCGCATCTCGTCGGCTTGCGAGCCCTGCGCTTGGCGCTGGTCAGGCGACATCTGCTTGGCCTTGATCCATTGATACAGGCTGTGCTGGCTCACGCCAAGCCTGGCCGACACATCGGCCACCTTGTGGCCTCGTTCGGTGATCTGCTTGACCGCTTCGGTCTTGAATTCTTCGGGGTATCTCTGCTTGCTCATGGCACCTCCTATTGGGCCTCAGGTTTGAGGCTCAGAGGTGTCTAGAAAACCCGGGGCGATTCAGTCGGGCTT
>Ga0247813_10000316_pt1 | contig 52176 bp, 42 predicted proteins | sample UWRJL169409C1_FD_180719 | JGI IMG/M metagenome (GOLD analysis project Ga0247813, IMG submission 180719) | Plant litter microbial communities from Arlington Agricultural Research Station in Wisconsin, United States - UWRJ-L169-409C-1 | ecosystem: Environmental > Terrestrial > Plant litter >... | reverse complement strand
CCCTTTCCCATCACCATCTGCATCAGTGCCAATTACCGGCCAGTTGTTCACCCACTTCATCGGCTGCAGGTGAACTACGCGACCATAAGCATCTTTATCCTGAAAATGCAGAAACCAGTCCTCCCCGCTTTTAGTATCGACCCATGCGCCCTGATGCGGACCATTAACATTACTTTTTCCCTGATCCATCACCACTTTCCTTTCATAAGGACCGTATATATTTTTGCTTCTCAGCACCAGCTGCCATCCCGTGGAAACTCCTCCCGCCGGAGCAAACAAATAATAATAGCCATTACGCTTATAAAATTTGGGGCCTTCAATTGTTGGATCCAGCTCATGTCCGTCGTACACAATATTTCCTTCATCCGTGGCTTTGGTTCCTTCGCTGTTTAACTTCATCACCGCAACCACACTCTTGATACCTGCCCTACTGCCTGCATAGGCATAAGCGAGATAAGCCTGACCGTCTTCATCCCATAAAGGACAGGGATCAATGAGGCCTTTTCCGGCTTTCACTAAAGTTGGGGCCGACCATTTACTGGTTACGGTTTTAGCTCTGGTGACGTAAATACCGAAATCAGGATCAGGATAATAAATATAGAATTCGCCATTATGGTAACGGATTGCCGGAGCCCATACGCCATTACCATGCTGCACTTTAGAGAAATGCTCAAATGGTGGTTGTTTGATTAAAGCATGTGCAAGAATAGTCCAGTTGACCAGATCTCTTGAATGGAGGATAGGCAGACCAGGTATGCCATCAAAACTGGATGCGATCATATAATAGTCGTCCCCTACACGAATCGCATCAGGATCAGAATAATCTGCATTCAAAACAGGGTTTTTATAAGTGCCATTCCCCTGATCCGCCACCCATACTTTGGAAACATAGGGAGCCGGACTGGTTTTTTGTGCCATTGTTGTAAATACAGGCAAACTGAATAACACTATTGATAAAATAGATTTCATCTGTTCTTTGTTTATATTGGTATAACCCGGGGTGCAGGTCTTCAGCAAGAATAATTGATTTTTTAACATAAACCAAAATATTATCATGCAATCGTTCCCGGCAGCGTTTGCGGTTTTTCTCTGATTCATATCGTAAATGATTCGGATATTATTGCTTACAATTGCCGGTAACCAAATATATCATCATGAAATATATCCTTTTCATTGGCCTGTGGATTTTAACTTTTACTGTTAAAGCTGGCGTAAAACCAGATTTCATTGTAGCGTCTGATGGCAGCGGCAATTATAAGACTGTACAGGAAGCACTTAATGCAGTGCCGGATTTCAGAAAAAAAACTACCCTGATCTTCATAAAAAAAGGCATATACAAGGAAAAGCTGGTATTAGCTGCTTCAAAGCAGATGGTGAGGTTTATCGGCGAAAGCCGGGATGAAACTATTTTAACCTACGACGATTACGCACAGAAGAAAAATACTTTTGGGGAAGAAAAAGGTACGTCAGGATCGGCGAGTTTTTATATTTATGGAAGTAACTTTTCCGCAGAGAACATCACGTTTGAAAATTCTTCAGGACCTGTTGGACAAGCAGTAGCGGTTTGGGCGGGAGGTGATCAGTCGATCTTTAACAACTGCCGCTTTCTGGGCTTTCAGGACACTTTATATACTTACGGCGGAAATAACAGGCAGTTCTATGTAAACTGTTATATTGAGGGCACGGTAGATTTCATATTTGGCGCCTCGACCGCATGGTTTGAGAGCTGTACGCTATTTGCAAAAAAAGGGGGTTATCTGACAGCGCCTTCAACGGCGGATACGGTAAAATTCGGCTATGTATTTAACCACTGCCAGGTGAAAGGTGATGCACCTGATCAGAGTTTTTATCTCGGCAGACCATGGAGACCTTACGCGAAATCTGCCTTTTTGCATTGTAACCTGCCTGCAATCATCCACCCTGAGGGATGGAGTAACTGGGGCAAAGAAAGCAATGAAAAGACGGCCATATTTTCAGAATACAAAAACATTGGAAAAGGCGCCGGTGATAGTCGCCGGGCAAAATGGGCACATCAATTAAATGATGAACAGGCTAAAGCTTACACTTATGAAAACGTATTTCGCGGATGGATTCCAGATCTGAAACACTAACTTTCAGCTCTTATATTTTACCGGCAACGATTGCATAGATTTCTCTTCTGTTTTACAGCCAAACATTGTACACTTGTTATAACCAAGTATTATTAAACCGCTAACCAAATGAACCGTAGTCAAGCTCAATCCCGCATTTTTCGCTTATCTGTTATTGCCAGTTTATTTATCTGCTGCGCAAATACAGTTTCAGCACAACAAAAACCTACATTACCAGTCATACAACAGCCTGAATTTAAGAGAGACACCATTAGCATCACCAATTACGGTGCTAAGAATGATGGCCTTTTTATGAATACATCGAGTATCAATAAGGCGATTGACGATTGCAGTAAAAAAGGCGGCGGAGTTGTTTTGGTACCCTCGGGTTTATGGCTTACGGGACCGGTAGAATTGAAAAGTAATGTAAACCTGCATATCCAACGGGATGCGATCCTGTTTTTTACGGACGACTTTAACCAGTATAAACTGGTAGAAGCGAACTGGGAAGGTGCACCGGCCTGGAGAAACCAGTCGCCTATTTCAGGAACCAACCTGGAAAACATCGCTATCACGGGTAAAGGTATTATTGACGGTAACGGCGACGCATGGCGGATGGTTAAAAGAGATAAGCTGACAGAAACACAGTGGAAAAAACTGGTAGCCTCTGGTGGAGAAGTAAGTGCCGACAATAAGATCTGGTATCCTTCAGCAAAAGTGGTTAAAGGTTCTAAGACAAAAAATGCCGGTACAATTACTCCAGGCAGCAGCGCGGCAGATTATGATGATATTAAAGATTTCCTGCGACCAAACCTGGTGGTTCTGACAGGCTGCAAAAAAGTATTACTGGAAGGGGTTACTTTCCAGAATTCACCTGCATGGAACCTGCACCCTTTGCTTTGTGTGGATTTAACATTGCGCGACCTGCAGGTAAAAAATCCATGGTATGCACAAAATGGTGATGGTGTGGATGTGGAATCCTGCAAAAACGTTTTGATAGAGAACAGCACCTTTGATGTAGGCGATGACGGCATCTGTATCAAATCAGGTCGTGATGAAGCGGGTCGTTCCCGAGGTGTACCAACCGAAGATGTGATCATCAGAAATAATATTGTTTACCATGCACATGGTGGTTTTGTGATTGGCAGTGAGATGAGCGGAGGAGCAAGAAATATCTGGGTTTCTGACTGCTCATTTATCGGAACAGATATTGGTTTACGCTTCAAAACTACCCGCGGTCGCGGTGGAATTGTGGAAAACATTTATGTAAACAATATTAATATGATCGATATTGCTGGTGAAGCAATTTTGTTCGACATGTATTATGCGGCAAAGGATCCGATCCCGTTGGCAGGAGAAATTAGAGAAGCGATAAAAACTGTGGTTATCCCTGTAACCGAGGCTACTCCGCAATTCAGAAACTTTTTTATTAAGGATATTGTAGGTAGCGGAGCTTCAAAAGCGATCTTTTTAAGGGGACTTCCTGAGATGAATATCAAAAATATTAACCTGGAAAACGTGACTATCCAGGCAGAAAAAGGGATAGAATGTATCGAAGCAACTGACATCAATTTTAAGAATGTTAATATCATTGTTAATAACTCTGAGCCATTGGTGTCTTTACAGAACAGTTCAACTATCGTGTTTAACCAGTTGCAATTTAAGACCGGTGCTGAGCTGTTATTCAACTTAACAGGCGAAAAAACCAGGTCGGTCAAAGTAAGCGGAACAAATGTATCCGGTGCTAAAAAAATAAAAGTTATAGGCGCAGACGTAAAAGCATCTGCTTTACAGATCAGTAAATAATGAATAGAGATATGATCAAATCGGGCATTTTTATACTGCTATTGGCGGCTTCGGTGAACACAGCTTTAGCTCAGCAAAAATCTACCGCAGAAAAACTGACCTTAATGGCCAGGGAAACCTTTTTTACAGATACTTCAGCCAGCGCAAAATGGTCTTATGACATGGGGGTACTCCTCGAAGGTGCAACAGCGGTGTGGCGCAATACGGGAGACGGTGATTATTTCAAATACATCCAGCGTTCTATGGATAACTATGTTTCTTCATCGGGCACTATCAAAAATTACCGCCCCGATGAGTACAATATAGATCATGTGAAAAATGGACGCTCACTACTCTTGTTATATAAAGTAACAGGTCAGCATAAATACCTGACCGCAGCCAATCTCTTATGGGAGCAGCTCCAAAAACATCCGCGTACTAAAGAAGGAGGTTTCTGGCACAAAGAAATATACCCGCACCAGATGTGGCTTGATGGCTTGTATATGGGCGAGCCGTTTTATGCAGAATATGCGGCGATGATGAATAAAAAAGAAGCTTTTGATGATATCGCTAACCAGTTTATCCTAATGGAAAAACATGCGCGGGATAGCAAAACGGGTTTGCTCTACCATGGCTGGGATGAATCGAGAGAACAGAAATGGGCAGACAAAAAAACAGGTAAATCCCCTAACTTCTGGGGACGTGCAATGGGCTGGTATATCATGGCACTGGTAGATGTGCTGGATTATTTCCCTGAAAACCATCCGCAGCGAAAAGAATTGCTCGCAATTTTAGGTCGCACAGCCAAATCTGCTGCAAAATACCAGGATGTTAAATCAGGTGTATGGTACGATATCCTGGATATGCCTACAAGGAAAGGTAATTACCTGGAATCTTCTGCTTCGGCGATGTTTGTTTACGGATTTGCAAAAGGCGTACGTAAAGGTTATCTGCCAAAATCCTACTTCCCTGCGGCTGTTAAAGGTTATGCAGGTTTGAAAAAAGAGTTTGTGGTAGACCGCAGTAGCGATAGAGCTGATTTAAAAGGTACGGTCACTGTTTCGGGACTGGGAGGCAAAACTGTTTACCGTGATGGCAGTTTCGATTATTATATGAGTGAAAAGGTAATTACGAATGACCCGAAAGGTGTTGGCGCAGCTATCCTGGCAGCAAGTGAAATGGAGATAGCAGCAATGCCTAAACCAGGATTGGGTAAAACTGTTATGGTAGACAACTTTTTCAACAATGAATTTAAGGATGGTCCGGCAGGTGAAAAGATTCCTTTCCATTATCTATGGGAAGAGGATGATAATAATGGGTTCTCCCTACTGGGGCATGTGTTCAATAACGCAGGTGTAAAGACTAAAACGTTGGCAGCAGCGCCTGACCAGTCGAACCTTAAAGGAACCGATATCTATATTATTGTAGACCCGGATACGGAAAAGGAATCACCAAAACCAAATTATATGACTGCTGCACATGCAAAACAGATCAGCGAATGGGTCGAAAAAGGCGGTGTCCTGGTCCTGTTATTAAACGATGCGGGCAATTGTGAGATCAGTAAATTCAATGTGCTACCGGAAACTTTTGGTATCCACTTCAATGAAGACAGCAGGAATAAAGTGCAGGGACTTAATTTTGCACAGGGGGCAATTACAATCCCTTCTGGAAATGCAATATTTAAAACGGCAAAAAAGGTTTATATCAAAGAGATTTCAACACTAACGATTAAAGATAAGGCTGTTGCAGCTTTAACAGATAAAAGAGATGTGATTGTGGCGACAGCAAAATATGGTAAAGGAACTATCTTTGCAGTAGGCGATCCATGGTTCTACAATGAATATATCGACGGGCGTAAACTGCCGGCAGACCTGGAAAACTTTAAGGCAACGAATGATTTAGTGAACTGGCTTATTTCACAGGTGCCTGCAAAAAAATAGTTGCACCAGAAATAGCTGCAACCAATACAATGATTAAGATCTGATAAAATGATAACTAGAATATTAAAAATCCATCCAAATGATAACGTGCTGGTCGCCCTTCAGGACCTGAACAAAGGTGAGACAATCATTCATGACGGTCATACTTATACTTTACAGGATGATATACATGCCAAGCACAAGTTTTTTATGCAGGATATGAATATCGGCGATCCGATTATGATGTATGGCGTGCTGGTAGGTAAAGCACAGCATTTCATCCCTCAGGGGGGCTTAATGGATACAGAAAATACAAAACATGCATCTGATCCTTTTGAATTCCGCCCTTATCATTATGAATGGCATGCACCTGATGTATCAAAATATGAAGGCCGTACATTTAATGGTTACGTACGTCCTGATGGTCGTGTAGGTACAGCAAATTACTGGCTGTTTATTCCTACTGTCTTCTGCGAAAATAGAAATCTGGACGTTATTCGTGAGGCGCTGCATAATGAATTGGGTTATGCAGTAACCGATAAATACAAATCTTATACCCATCAGCTGGTAGATGCCTATAAAAATGGGGAGAACCTGGCCGAAGCTGATACCACCAGTTTGGGACAGGCGAATCCTGTGGCCAGCCGCGTGTTTAAAAACGTGGATGGCATTAAATTCCTGAACCATCAGGGCGGCTGTGGCGGTACCCGTCAGGATGCAGCGGTGCTGAGCAAACTTTTATCCGCTTATGCCGATCATCCGAATGTTGCCGGGGTAACAGTATTGAGTCTGGGCTGTCAGAATTTGCAGGTGCAGGATTTTATGGATGACCTGAAAGCAAGGAACCCGCATTTTGATAAACCCTTGTTTATTTTCGAACAACAGCAGTCGCAAAGTGAAGAACAGCTGGTTAAAGAAGCTATTCGTAAAACCTTTTTAGGTCTGGTAGAGATCAATAAAATTGAAAGACAGCCGGCCCCGCTCAGTAAACTCGTAATTGGCGTAAAATGCGGCGGCAGTGATGGTTTTAGCGGGATCAGCGCAAACCCAGCGGTTGGTTATACGTCCGACCTGGTGGTGGCGCTTGGCGGCACCATTTTACTCGCAGAGTTCCCTGAGCTTTGTGGCGCAGAACAGCAACTGATTGACCGTACTAAAGATGAAGCTGCAGCAAGAAAATTCATTATGCTGATGACCTCTTACAACAATGCCGCACTGAATGCAGGTTCGGGTTTCCATATGAACCCTTCACCGGGAAATATTAAAGATGGCCTGATCACAGATGCGATAAAAAGTACCGGAGCAGCTAAAAAAGGCGGCACATCCCCTGTTGAAGATGTGTTGGACTATACTGAGCCAGCTATTAAATCAGGATTAAACCTGGTATGTACGCCGTGAAATGATGTAGAAGCAACCACCGGAAAAGCAGCATCAGGCGCAACACTGATCTTGTTTACTACGGGTTTAGGCACCCCAACAGGCAATCCGATTTGTCCGACGATCAAGGTTTCTACCAATAATGCGCTCACCAAACGTATGAGCGATATTATTGATATTAACACCGGTCCGGTGATAGAGGGAGAAAAAACCATTGAAGAAATGGGTGAAGATATTCTGGAATACTGTATAAAAGCCGCCAGCGGCGAAATCATTCCTAAATCAGTACTGCTGAATCAGGATGATTTTATCCCTTGGAAAAGAGGCGTTAGTCTTTAATTAATTCTCCCCGCTACGACCCACAAATAATTTTTGTATTTTGGCGGGGAGATGAGATTCGAAACTCCTACGTTAAAAGATATTGCTAAAGCACTCGGGTTATCCACTTCTACGGTATCCCGGGCTTTAAGAGACCGTTACGAAATTAGTGAAGAGACAAAAAAGGTAGTGATGGATTATGCGAATAAAATCAACTACCGTGCAAACCCGATTGCACGTAGTCTGAAAGAGCGCAGGAGTTATTCTATTGGCATTATTGTCAGCGAAATTGCCAACAATTTTTTCTCACAGGTGATCAATGGAATTGAATCTATTGCGTATGACAAAGGTTATCATGTGATTATCTCTCAGAGTCATGAGTCATTCAAACTTGAAAAACTCAACGTAGAACATCTTGCTTCCCGCTCTATTGACGGGTTACTCATCTCCCTCTCTTCTGAGACAAAAGATATCAGCTATCTGAAAGAGCTGTATGCAAAAGGGCTGCCAGTTGTATTTTTTGACCGGGTTCCTGACGATTTTGAGACACATAAAGTGATTGCGAATAATTCACAGGGTGCATTTGATGCGACCGAACACTTGATAAAATCAGGTAAAAAAGTCATTGCCCACTTAACCAATGCAGAAAGTCTATCTAATACAAAAGAGCGTTTGGAAGGGTATAAACAAGCATTAGCTGCGCATGATATTCCATTCCGACCAGAATTGGTTAAATTCTGCCCACATGGAGGAATGCATATAGAAGAACTGGAAACAGCAGTTAAAGAACTGCTGCCATTAAAACCAGAAGGCATCTTCATTGCGAACGACCGTCTGACCACTGGTTATATCAATGCCATTAAAAACACCAACCCTGAACTGGCACATCAGATAGAAATTGCCGGATTCACGAATTCTAACCTCGTTAACCTTTTCTCCCCTTCGCTGACCTCCGTAAAACAACCCGCTTTTGAAATGGGCCAGGTTGCTATTTCCTTACTGATTGAAATGATTGAGTCCAGGCGACCAGTTACGGAATTTCAAACGCGTGTATTGGATACAGAAATTGTGAGAAGAGAAAACCTGTAGGCATCTCTCCCCGCAAATTAATCTAATCCCGAAACCCATTTGTTATTTATCCCCAAGGTTTTATTAGGCTCCGCAGCAGCTTCAATGACCAGTTTTCCACCATTCATGATCTCCTCATGCGTAATCCATAAACGATTAATAACCTTACCATTAAGAGTGACTTTCCACACATAAACATGGTTATCCACATAGTTATCAACATACACCTGGAAAGTTTTTCCTTTTGGCAATTCAAAAGAAACATTTTCAAATAAAGGCACATTCAGATAATAAACAGGAGAGCCTACCGCTGCCGGAGAAAAGCCGCAGGCAGCAAATATATACCAGGCAGACATCGCACCGGCATCATCATCCATCGTACGGATGAAAGCATCCGGCTGATTTTTATAAATACGGTCTATAAAAGGATCTATTCCCCTGCTGTTGTCATTAAAATAATATTGCACTACTGTATCGGCCGCAATTTTATGTACCAGTGCCTGAGACTTCCAGGGTTCAGCAGTTGCATTATACATGAACGGCGCCTGCGTATCAGGTTCATTCGCGTGGTTGTACTGATCGTTATCAAAGAAATGATCCAGTTGTTTAATATAAGCCTGCTCACCCCCCATTAATTCAATCAGGCCTTTCAGGTCAAATGGCGCAAACCACCTGTATTGCAGGATCGTTCCCTGATATAATCCTCGTGCAGAAACCTGGTCGACATCTTTTTTACTGAGGTCTTCAAAGTCTTTCTTCCAGTAGGTTTTATACTCCGCCGCTTTTTTAAGGTATTTTGCACTCAGCTCATCTTTCTTTAACACCTTCAGGATTTGCGAGAGTGCCCAGGCATCATAACTTGATTCCAATGCCTTATCCGGATGGCTGTAATCCAATAGGTCTACATCTTTGATCAGTGAATCACAGATCGCAGCGAAGTTTACTTTGTAGCCTTTCCGGTAAGCATCCAGCAAGACAACTATAGCATGTTCCGTTCTTACGGTGTTAGAAGGTTCATGCTGGGAAGCATAATCCTTTTTACCATTGGCATACAGGTTGGCAATAGAAGTAGTGATGCCTGCATATTTTTCTGGTAAGGTGATCGCCAATAAAGGCAGCTGAGTACGGTAGTTATCCCAAATTGCCCAGCCATTGTATAGTGGTTCTTTAGTTTTACCTATAACTCCATTAGTGCCCCTGTAACTGCCATCTTTTTCAGAGATCACATAAGGAGATTGCATGGTACGGTACAAGAGTGAATAAAACAGCTTCTCCCTTGCAGGGTCACCACTGACTTTAATTCTACCCAATACATTATCCCATTCCTGCGTAGCTGCATTTTCCAGCTGTGCATAAGATTGTGTTCCTAAAGAAGCGGTTGCATGTGCAACGTCTACCGATGAAAAGGCAATTCTGATTTGCACATCATTTTCCTGTGGATTTAAGGTTGCACTTAGTTTATGGTTTGCACTATCAGACCAGATAACCGGCTTATTGATATGAATAGCATAGTAAATTTTGTAGGTACCCACGTTACAGGTAGTCCTTGCTTCTATATGTCCGCTGATGTTCTGTCCACTGATGACATGCGACTCGCTGACAAATTTATTGGCCAAAGTATGACTCAGATCAATATAAAAACCTTTCTCTCCTGAGGGAAAAGTATAATTTTCTAACCCCTGTTTTTCTGATACGGCAAATTTCGCACTGATCTTATTGGTAAATGTTACCTGATAATTGCCCGGCGCAGCAGATTCGCTGGCTTTAATGAGCTTAGACATTTCCGGGTTATTACCAAGAAAGGGTTTGATTAAAATGTTCCCTCCACTACCCTGACAGCCCACTCCTTCAAAACGGTTGTGGGTGAAGCCTAGAAATTGCTTCGCTTTGTATTCATAACCAGCATGGAGTTTAGGATAGGTTTGAGGGCCAATACTTAACATACTGAAGGGAGAAGTGGCGGCAGGAGATAATTGTCCGTGATCTCCTGAGGAGCCTAAAAATACATTTACCTGTGCAGATTTACTACTTGTAGCAGTTGGACTGTTGGTTTGGGCAATTAAGGCAACTGGTAACAGCAGCAGAACAAAAAAAGGATATTTCATGGATTTAATCGAATGGAATCAGGAAGCGAATGTAAAAGAAACGGAGGAGAAATTGCTTCCTCCTCCGTTTAAGAAAATGTTATGATATTAATTATAGCCAGGGTTCTGGTACATTTTAACAGGATCAAGTTTTACCTCATCCAGCGGAATAGGGAAATACCTGTCTTTAGTTGTGAAGTTAGACAACTTAGCATTTCCAAAATCGGCCTGTGATTTTGCCTGGAAGTAGGCAACCAGCTCCGAAGTGGTAAAGAACCTTAGCAAATCAAACCAGCGTTGGTGCTCGAAAGCAAGCTCAACTCTTCGCTCATGTAAGATAGCCAGTTTTAATGTCGGGTATTTTGTGTTATAAGTAGCATCTGTACGTGCAACTGCATATAAAGGGAGTCCTGCTCTTGCACGTACCATATCCAAATACTGAATAGCTACTGCATCATTTCCCTGCTGCATGTTTACTTCTGCCAGCATCAGGATGATATCTGCGAAACGCATGATTGGGGTGTTATTACCTCCGTAACCGCTTGTTGTTGTGGCCGGATCCCTGTCCCTGTATTTAGTAATAAAATAATCCAGTACTTTAGAATCGCTGGCATATTTTACAGAGAAATCTTTCCTGAGGTCACCTGTTTCATAATCCTTGATGAGGTCTGGTGTCACATTTCCTCCTACAGAAGTTGGTGCCTTAAGAGAGTTAATACTTTCTCCATAAGCCTGATTATCCGAAGCGATAGTAGACCTGTAATTGATATCACCTCTTACATTTACAATCTCAAATATGGCCTCCAGGTTGTCTTTCTTTTTATCTACATTGAAAACATCAGCATAAGCCAATGTGGACAAATTCGTAAACGTACGCATCGCGTAGGCAGCTGTTAGATAAGTGTTTGCATTGGTCAGATTCTCTGTTCTCTGATCATTCAGCGTGCTGGCCATAGTAAGGTAAACCTGACCTAGTAAACCATTAATTGCGGCCATAGATACGCGGCCTGCGTTGGTAGTACCGGTTTGGAGGTTTGGCAATGTACTGGTCAGTGCATCCTTTAAATCAGTCACAATTTGTGCGTAAACCGCAGCCTCAGGTTGTCTGTAAGTATTTTCAGGAACCTCAGCAAGGGTGAGTTGTTTAGTTACTAATGGTACTGCGCCCCATTTCCTTACCAACTGGAAATACATCAGCGCCCTGATAAATTTAACCTCTGCCAGGTAATTGATTTTCGTATTGTTATTCGCAAAAGTCACTTTATCAATATTTGTGGTCACCACATTACACCTCGTGATTGCATCATACAGGCTTACCCAGTGGGATTTCAGATAGGTATTCCCAGGCAAAATACTGAAGTTACCAAACTGGAATGGTTCACCTGAATTTGACTGTGCATCGTTGGTACCCGTATCATCAGAACGCTGATCGGTATACAAGCCACTGCTCTCGCCTATGTTCCTATCAGACCTCAAGGCCGCATAAGTACCATTTACAAAAAGCAATACATCGTTTTCTGATTTAAACGCATTTTCAAGATTCCCTGCATTAGGATCATTTTGTTCTATAAAGCTCTTCTTACATGAAGAGAATGACACCAGGGCCATTAAAAATAGGATGGAAATATATTGTTTCATTGTGTGTTTTTTAGAATGTTACTTTAATACCTAAGTTGAAAGTCCTTGCCAATGGATAGTTTCCGTAATCTACACCAGGAGCCAGATTTGCAGTGCTTGTACCAGTAGCTGTATTGGTTGCTGCGATATTGTAATCCACATCAGGATTGTATCCTTTATACTTCGTGATAGTGAATGCATTATCCACTGCCGCATAAATACGCACATTCTCTACTTTAAGTCGCTGAGCAAAACTTTTAGGGATATTATAGCCCAAAGTTGCATTCGTCATCCTTAAATAAGAACCATCCTGTAAGTAGAATGAAGATAAACGTGTACTGTTACTCTGCGTTCCACCACGTGATGGGCGATAGTTTAATCCGCTGCCTGGTTGAGCTGGCGATACATAACGGTCGGCAACATCTGCATACTGGTTACCTGATCCTTCGAAGTTATACAGATAATAATCCTGACCATCCAATACTTTATTTCCATAAGACCCATTAAATGAAGCCCGGAAGTCGAATGATTTATAAGAGGCAGATAAAGCAAATCCATACGTAAATTTAGCATAAGGACTGCCGATAACTGTTTTATCAGCTTCGTTAATTATACCATCTCCATTGACGTCTTCAAAATACAAATCTCCTACTTTAGCTGGATTTGTAGAGGCCGATGATGCCGCAACTTTACCCACATTATCAGCAGTTAGTCTGCCTAAAACCTGGTAGCCATAAAACATCCCTACAGGCTGTCCCTGTTGCGTAATATGCGTTAGATAAGAACGTTCTGCACCGGATGTATAGATCGTACTTGAACCACCAAGATCGAGTACTTTATTTCTGTTCAGTGAGATATTACCACTTAAATTCAGCGTAAAATCATCAGCATTTATAATTCTGCCATCCACCTGGAAATCGAATCCCTTGTTTTGGATTTTACTATCCTTTAAGTTAGTAAGGATAGTTGTAGCCCCCGAAATAGCAGAGATAGGCTGATTGAATAATAGGTTATAAGAGTTACTCAGGTAATAATTGATATTGAATGACAAGCGGTTTTTCAATACAGAGATGTCTGTACCTAAATTATACTGAGAAGTAGATTCCCAGCCGATGTTAGGATCTTTCAGACCGTTTGCAAAAACTCCTGATGAGATCACCCCACTGCCAAAAACTACGCCTGTTGGAGAGCTTGCAGTTTGGGTTGAATTGTAGTTACCAATATTGTTGTTACCACTTAATCCCCAGCTGGCTCTTAGTTTGACATTTGATTGCTCACCCAAAAAGTCATTATACCATTCTTCCTGCGAAAGACTCCATCCTGCTGCTACAGATGGGAATGTTCCCCATTTGTTTGAAGGACCAAACCTTGATGAACCATCGGTACGTAATGAACCTGTCAGGAAGTACTTTCCATTGTAATTGTAGCTGAAACGGCCGAAATAAGAAAGTAAAGTATTGGTAGATTTTATGGCACTATTTAAAGTAAGGAAAGCCGCTTCGGCACCTTTACCAGAAATCTCCGTCACATTATCATTCGTAAAACCTTTAGCTGTTAACTTGATCAGGTCGCTCGTTACCTGCTGAGCAGAATAACCACCCAGGATATTGAAATGGTGTTTATCAATTGTTTTGTCGTAGTTTAAAGTAAACTCTGCCAGCTTATCTACCTGTGATAAAGTCTGGGCGATAGCATTTGCATCTGTAATTGACTGTGGAGAGTAAGGCGCATTACCACCACCTGCGCTCAGACTAGTTGGTAAATAATAATCGTATTTTTCATTATAGGTCTGCGTACCTAAATTGGCTTTAAAAGTTAAGCCTTTCAACAGGTCATAAGTAGCATACGCATTGTAAGTACTTCTGGTAGCTAACCTGTTAGATTTTATTTCTTCTGCTGAAGCGATTGGATTTTCAATTCCCTGGTAACCGAACTGATTGGCCAGTGCATTTTGTAAGTATTTGATTGGCGCGCCGTTCGCATCTCTTGCGGGTAAGTACGGAATATACAATAATGCTGCCATCATCGGACTGAAACGGCCTTCACCAACTTCTTTATTATGGGTTTCGGTATACGCCAGATTAGCACCTACTTTCATACGTGGATTGACTGTCGCCTCAATATTAGCCCTTAAATTAGTTGCTTTCATTGAAGTGTTGGTTACAATACCATCCTGATCCTGATAACCGCTACTCACATAATATTTAATGTCTTTGGAGCCGCCAGAGAAGGATAAGTTATGACGTTGGAAAAATGCATTCCTGTATAATTCATCCTGCCAGTCCGTATTTGTAGTCTGCGGAATCAGCGACTGTGTACCCAGGTTATAAATATCTGTAGGGATGCTGATCGAAGACCCATTACCAGGCGCATTAATCAGTCGTGTAGCATTGTTATCAGAATACATCCCATCATTCCAGGGTTTTCCTGCATTGACTACCAGATCATGGTAAGAATTGTTACGCGCATCGATTACCAGTTGGGCAAACTGATTTCCATCTAGCAATTTGATTTTTTTTGCCAGCTGAGAAACACCCATCTGCACATCATATTCAAATCTGCCTTTTCCTTCTTTTCCTCTTTTTGTGGTGATCATTACCACACCACCAGAAGCTCTTGAACCATAGATCGCTGCTGATGCTGCATCTTTTAAGATGTCTATTGTCTCAATATCTTCCGGATTAACGAATACATTGTTTCCTGCTGGATAACCATCAATTACATATAAAGGATCTGAACTAGCATTGATGGAACCCACACCACGAACACGGATTTTAGTACCAGCATATGGTGCACCACTGGTCTGCGATACTTGCACACCTGCAACTTTACCTACCAGCGCCTGACCAACTGTTGGTGCCGATAGATTCATCTCTGAAGCTTTCACACTGCTGATGGCCCCTGTTACATCTGCTTTTCTGATCTTCTGGTAACCAATTGCCACTACCTCCTGCAATACATTACTTGCTTCTTTCAATTTAACGTTGACTACTTTCTGATCGGTAATCAGTACTTCAGTTTTTTCATAACCAATATAGTTAAAGCTCAGTTTAGAACCCGAGGCTACAGTGATTGCATACTTACCCGCGCCATCGGTACTTGCTCTTTTATTAGAAGTAAGATCAACAACCGTTACGCCAGGAAGTGGTTCATTTTTAGTATCAGTTACCGTACCTGTTACCTGCACCTGAACTGCTGGTTTGGTAACTACTGCTACAGGAGCTGATTCCACCTCCTTTTCTTTTTCTACTTTAATTAATACATGGTAATCATCTACCTGACTCACACTGCCTTTGTAGTCTTTTAACAATTGCCTTAAAACGTCATAAACCGTTTTATCTTTAACCGTTAATGAAACTCTTTTTTTGATATCAATTACATTATCATAGCCAATTACGAAACTGGACTTCTTTTCAATGATTCTGAAGACCTCTTTCAGCGTAAGATTATTCGCTGTAAATGAGATGTTCGTATCTTTAATTGTTTGCGCTTCTGCAGCAAAGCCCTGCAGCGTAAACTGTAAGAAAAATGTTAGGGCTAACATTAATTTCAAAACTGGTTTGAGGTAAAATTTTCGCATTTCTGAGTTTGTATTAGTTTGTGTTTTTGGGGTGAATAAATACTTTATTGCCTTTCATCTGATAAGTCATACCAGTTAAGTCTGATAGTACATTGAGTACCTTATCTACTGGTTCATTATTAAAACTGAGGGTATATCTTTTGGAGTCCCGGGTGTTATGGTCAAGCGTAACCTCAAGGTTATACCAGCGGGAGATGGTCCTGGCGATCTCTTCATAAGATGCCTGCTCAAAATTCATGTGATTGGTACGCCAGGCACTCACAGAATCTGCATTGGCTGGTCGGACGGAATGGGTATCTTTCATTTTATCATACACCAGCGATTGATTATGCGTCAATCCCCCGGCAACAAGCATTGGCTTGCCATCAGCCGCGGCAGTGGCTTCAACTCTTACTTTTCCCGTGGATACGATGACTTTCAGCCTGTCATCTTCCGGATAAGCCTTAATGTCAAATGAAGTACCCAGAACTGTAGTCTGCAGTTTACCAGAATGGATAATGAAAGGTTTATTGACGTTACGGTGTACATGGAAAAATGCTTCTCCAATTAATTTGACTTCGCGGTTATGCTGATCAAATTTTGAAGAAATGAACATGCTGGATCCTGAATTAAGAAATACTGTGGTACCATCTTTAAGCGTAACTTCTTTCTTCTCCCCATTAAGTGATTTGATCTCTGTATAGGTTTCGGGCTGTACAGGTTTTGTGCCTGCTGTTCTTTTGATCAGCGTTATAGTTCCAATCAGCGCGATAAATACAGCTGCCACCTGAAGCCAGCGGAATTTAGTTTTAGCAGTTTTGCCAGACTCGCCCAGCATTGCGCTGATACGCGCATCAAGATCTGCGAAGACCTCGGTTTCTTCTCCCGGGTTCAGCTTTTCTTTCTCCAGCGGAAAGCTGTCGAACCAGGATTCTACCAGTCGCCGTTCTTCAGCGGTCGCGGTACCTTCCTGGTATTTTTCAAATAGTATTTTTAATCTCTCGTCCACAATGGTGCTTTATTACAGCACGCACTCAAACGCAGAATGTCCTTTAAGGAATTGTTAACTTTGCATTAGGTTTTGATACACGCTTAATGCTTTATCATGAAAAACAACATTGCGAGTATTTCCGGGTGCGTTTCCCTCAGGATCAGCCTTAATGTTTTAAGTGCCTCAGAAATATTATTACGCACTGTTTTCTCAGAAATGTTCAGGATATCAGCTATTTCACCATTTTTCTTTCCTTCATTTTTGCTGAGGTGATAACACTTCCGCTTTGTTTCCGGGAATTTCTCAACGATAAGATTTATCTGTTCATGCAGTTCACGGGCTATTGTATTCTCTTCTGCAGAATAGTCCAGTTTATTCAAACCTTCCAACAATAAACCTTCATTTTTAAGCTGTATATTTTTCCTGCGGTAAGCAGAGATGACATGGTTACGGGAGATTACATAAAGATAAGGTTTGAAATCACGTATGCCAGGAAGCGATTCTCTTTTGAGCCAAAGCTCCAGGAAGATCTCTTGTACTACATCCTTGGCATCTTCCAGATCTGGCAAACGAAGATTTACAATCGCAAAAACACTTTTTTTATGTAACTGATAAAGTTCCTGAAATGCAGCTGTATCTCCCTCACTGCTTCTTTGCAGCAAAATCTGCTGTGCTAAGTTTTTATCTATCATGATGATCCTTCCTTCCCTAAACCGACCCAAAATTAGACTAACTGTATATGCATGACATTAAGCCAATGTTAAGAAAATGTACAACCCCTGCTTATGGATCCATCGGTTCATCAAAATCTATCTGCAGAGATGCCGCAAGCGGATAAAACTCCGCTTCATAATCTGACAGGCGTTTACCATTTTTATAAGGCAGGTACCCTAGTTCCTGTTCACAACGCGATGGCATTACACTAGTGATATAATAACTCTGCGATTTTGCAGTGGAGGTAATACAGGGTTTATCCATTGGAAAACCATTCCTGAACATTATCCTGGCACAATTGCGCAAGTTGGTTGTGGTATGCCTTGCATGTGGTTCAATCAAAATCACTTTCTCAGGAATATGCAAAGTTTGCATCAGGTATTTTTTCATCTCTATTGCCTCATTGTACTTGGTTTTAAAGGGATGTACATTTCCTCCCGAAACCATAATGAAAGGTGCTAATCCACTTTTATATTGTAAAACGGCTAGTCTGCAGCGCAACATTCCTCCCGCACTTAAAGCAACTCCAGCCTCTTCAGGGCCTTCGCCGGGAACGAGGATTAAAGTATATTTAAAATTGTCCCACCTGACCTTCTTAGCATATTCCAGGGCATACTTGTTTTCCGTTTGATTCAGCGGTTCATAATCCGCAGCCTGATTGCGCTCATTGATATCGAGGCTTGTCAGCGCAAATGATAATGGTGCTGCATAAAATGACCCACCTTTATTTGCATTGACCGATATTCCTGCATTCATGACCAGCAATTCGGTATAGCCTTTATCCAGCACATTAAAGCTGATGGAATCTATTTTAGCGTAGTTCGGTTTTTTACCTCCTGCATATACATCAATGATATTATTTATGGTAAGGGCATCCTGCTCCCAGGCCTTAACTAATAGCTGCTTCTGGTTCAGTGCAGCATATAAATTGTAACAACCTGAAGGAATGAGGTGATCTTTAACGAGTTTCCCTAATTCATTTTCCGGCTGATACAGCGCAAGTAATTGTCCTCCAATTTCCTTAATTTCTGCTGGTGTAAACTTTGCCGCAGTTGTATAACAGTTCACGTTATTACCACAGTTTTTAATCGTTCCAAGTAGCTGCGCCCTTTTATCACGACCAATTCTGGAAAGTAAGCTGTCACTTTTCAACAAGTTATTTATTGTTGGAATCTCCTCAAATAATGTGAGCAGGTAGCAATTTTTCGACTGTACATCATTACCTCCTGTTATCATTTTATAGCCCGCCCGAGGCTGTGTATATCCATAACTGGCAACTAACAGCAGGAGGAGCAGTGAAACTGTGTATTTCATAATCTTGATTTGACAGACAAAACAATTAAATTTAGTTTAACCTAATATCAATACGATGTTAAATTCATTGCCGATAAATGTAATTAATTTAAAACATCACACTGGATGCAGGCAGTTAAAAAGAAAAGAACAAAATGAACACTGCAATCCCTGTATTTAAAAAAATAAAATGTTAAATTAGGTTGACTCGTATTTACCTGATATACAATGGGAACAGAAGAAAATTTGACAGAGAATATGGTTGGTTTTTTAAAAGGCAGAGATGAATGCACGAAGCTTATACATTCAATTGACTGGACTGAGACCTCTTTGGGAGTACCAGGTAACTGGCCGCAAAGTCTGAAAACGACATTAAGTATTATATTATCTGCGAAGGTTCCAATGGCCTTATTCTGGGGTACTGATTACATCCAATTTCACAATGACGCTTATGTGTCGGAATTGAGCTGGGAAACCAGGCATGAGGCAAAAATCGGAAAACCGGCTGCGGATTCCCATACAAGGAACTGGCCTTGTATAAAACCGCTAGTTGACTTGGTAAAAGCTGATGGCGAAGGATTATATATTAACGATTTAAATTCCAATTTCAGCTATAGCGCAGTAGTTGATGAAACGGACAGCATTAATGGAGTAATTATTACTTATCTGGATAACAGCGGCAAAACCGGAGATGTTTCAAATGCAGAAGAACGTTTGCGGATGGCCAGCGATGCAACAGGAATAGGCAGCTGGGATATAGACCTCAACTGTAATTCGATTACCTATACGCCAACATTGATGGAATTACTGGGTATGGACAGAGATGACAGGCTCACACTTGAAGAAATTAATGCCCTTACGCACCCTAATGATAAATCAATCACTGATAGTGCTTTGATGTGCGCGCTTGAAACGGGTTATTATCATTGTGAATCCAGGATAGTGTGGCTGGATGATTCCGTTCACTGGATGAGTTCTACTGGAAAAGTGATTTATGATGAGTACGAATTTCCAAGCAGATTGCTGGGAACAACAGTTGATATCACGGAGAATAAAATAGAACAGATGGAAAAAAATGACTTTATAGCCATCGCAAGTCATGAATTGAAAACACCGCTGACTTCTATTAAAGCTTATATACAGATGTTGAAATCTGGTCGACGCTTAGATGATCCAAACTATGTCATTAACCTGGCTACGCGGGCAGAATCGCAGGTAAACAGGATGACTAAACTCATCTACAGTTTTCTGGATATGTCGAGAATTGAATCCGGACATGTAGATCTGCAAATGGAGCCTTTTATGCTGGATGAACTGATCAATGAAGTAGTCAAAGATTATATGATCCATACCAGCACACATGCCTTACTTTTTAGTCCGGGAATTACTGAAACGATAGAGGGCGACAGATCCAGGATTGGTCAGGTGATTGATAATCTGGTGAGCAATGCCATTAAATACTCTCCGCTGAGTAAAATGGTAGAGATCAGTTCCATGACGGTTGGGGAGGAAGCTATTGTTTCTATTAAGGATTATGGAATTGGTATTGACCATAAACACCAGTCTAAAGTATTTGAACGTTTTTACAGGGCAGATGATCAAAAAGCGAGGAATGCCGTTGGTTTTGGCATCGGACTTTATTTAAGTGCAGATATCATGAAAAGACACAATGGGGGAATCTGGATTGAAAGCGCCCCTGGTGAAGGAACAACCTTTCACTTCAGTCTGCCACTAAGCAGATCATAGCGTAAATCAGGCTCAGAAGGCACTGTTTATTAAAAATGTTCAACTTTACCTCGTTTATAATAAACAGTTCTTATATTTGGTTATGTCTAAACTGATACAAGTCATAGAAGATGACGAGGCGATTCGTGACGTCATAGAATATATTCTGCAGCAATCTGAATTCGAGGTAAATGTTGCGGCGAATGCACGGGAGTTTAAAATTAACCTGTTCAATACCTTGCCTGATTTGATTTTAATGGATGTTAAATTACCAGACGGTGATGGCATACAGCTATGTAAACAGTTAAAGCAAAGTCTGGATACAAGACATATTCCGGTTATTATCATGTCTGCTCATGCACCTGCTGAGGCAAGTAGCAAAGAAGCTTCTGCTGATGATTTTATCAGCAAACCTTTCGATTTAAATGAGCTTTTAAAAAGAATTGAGGCACAGTTAGCTTAACACTTATTCGACCAGCGTATTAAACTTAGATTCAATGTGATTCTTCGCCAACTTCTGGAAATCTTCGGGAGAAGTACCCGTTTGCTTTTTAAAAAAGCGGCTAAAATAGGGTCGGTCTGTAAATCCTAAGGCGTAAGCGACCTCCTTCAGTGTATGCTCACTATGGATGATCTGCCTTTTGGCTTCCAGTATGATCCTGTCGTGAATCAACTGCATCACTGTTTTGTCCAGCTTTTCTTTCAGAATCTGATTCAGTCGCTTTGAGCTGAGTCCAAGTTCAGTGGCATAATATTCTGCATTTCGCTCCTGCTGGTAATTTTCTTCCAGCAAAATCATAAACTCATATACGCGTTTCTGATTTACATCCTGAGTGGTAAAAACATGTTCTTTTATACGAATCAGTTTAAGCAGGAATACTTTAAGCAAGGCCTTTAGTATTACAAAACTATTGTGCTGTTGCTGGTATTCTTCAGCAAGCAGGCTATAGATTTTTGACAATTCAAGAGCAGTTTCGGCACTTAATGGTAAACAGGAAAATTCACCCTGTATATTAAAAATCTTAAAGATATCGAGGTAAAACTCTTTATCTCCCTCCTCCAGGAAATCTCTTTTAAAAGATAACAAAATACCGTTTTTACCTGCTTTATTTAGCTGATGAACCCGATAAGGTGGTATCAGATAGATCCAGTCGCCCCTACCCGGCTGGTCTTCCTCTTTAATAGTATGTAATGGATATTCATGTTGTAGCCACACGATTTCAAAGAAATCCTTTCTTCCGGGATCGTTCAGATAACTTGGCGGGCAATTTTCAAGGTTACGGATATAAATAAGGGATTGCTCTAGTCCTAATGTCGTTTCTGCCATGCTGCTTACCAAAATAAAATCTGAAATTCTTCCCAATAACGGAATACTCAGGATTCAAATATAAACCATAGCTGGATATTGGATTGGAAATTTTATAAAAATGCAGAAAATCGCCAGTACAAATCACTATTTATGGCATTCCTGTGATCTTATCACTAAGCTGTTTCCACATAGTCCCACATAATGCGCACATAGTATAACGTTGCCAGCAATAGAAGCCTATACCTTTGATGCAGATAAAAACAACGGTATGGATAACTCGAATAAGGAAGATCTTTCTGGTGCTTTGCAAACCAATATGCAAATGATCCTGGAAGAAAACAGGAAGCTGGCAGACCGGTTTGATTATCAGCAACTGGCAGCACTCATTCCACTGATACAAAATGCAGAACGAATTTTTGTTGCGGGAGCAGGCAGATCGGGCTTAGCATTACGCAGTGCAGCAATGCGTTTGATGCATTTTGGACTGAACGTATTTGTAGCCGGAGAAACGACTACTCCTGCGATCAGAAAAGGTGACCTGCTAATCGCCGCCTCTGGTTCTGGTACTACAAGTACTATTGTGAAGGCTGCGGAGAAGACAGTTGCTGCAGGAGGACAGGTAGTCGCATTGTCTACCACGACAGATTCACCTCTGGCAAATCTTGCTGTACTGGTCCTCATTCTCCCTGCCGCGCAGAAACAGGATCACGGTAAAACGATCTCCGCTCAATACGCAGGAAGTCTCTTTGAACAGTCGGTATTATTATTTAGCGATGCTATTTTTCAAACGCTTTGGGGAATTGATAATGAGCCGGCAGAAGAAATGTGGAAAAGACACGCAAACCTCGAATAACAAGCTTACAAACGAATAAATATTAAATAACAATTATATTATGGCAAAATTACAAGTTGCAATAGACTTATTAACTACAGAAGATGCTTTGGCTTTAGTTGCTAAAATAGCACCTTATATTGACATTATTGAATTAGGTACACCACTAATTAAAAACGTAGGTCTTTCAGTTGTTACAGCAATGAAAGAAGCTCACCCGGATAAATTGGTTTTTGCCGATCTTAAAACTATGGATGCTGGTGAATTAGAAGCTGACTTAGCTTTTAAAGCTGGTGCAGATTTAGTTACTGTATTAGGTGCTGCTGGTAATGCAACCATCGCTGGTGCAATCAAAGCGGGTAAAGCACATGGTAAAGGTGTTGTTGTAGATACAATTGGTGTGGCTGACCGTGTTAAACGTGCACAGGAAGTAACCGAATTGGGTGCTGAATTTGTAGAATTGCATGCTGGATTAGACGAGCAATGGGCTGATGGATATTCTATCCAGGTCTTGATCGACGAAGCTGCACGTGCAGGTGTTCCTGTTTCTATCGCCGGTGGTGTTAACATCAACAATGTACAGGCGGTAATTAAAGCAGGTGCAATAGTTGCTGTTGCAGGTGCTGCTATCTACGGTGCAGAAGATCCTGCAGCGGCTGCAAAAGCATTGCGTGAAGCAATTGATGCTGCCTAATTTTTTTTGAGTTATACAAAACGGAACAGTTGAAAAGCTGTTCCGTTTTTTATTTAGAATGTGTCTCATTTGCCCCATATTGGAACAATGTTTGCTGTAAATCCTAAGTTAAAAAGCTAACCTATTCTATATGACCAAAAGAATACATGTTCTTGAAGATGACAGTGATATCAGATTTATCATTGAATACTTGTTAAAGGATGAAGGATATGAATTGCAGCTTTCATCTTCGGTAAGTGAGCTGAAAAATAAATTAAGAGATGCTTTACCGGATCTGTTTATTATTGACGTGATGCTGCCTGATGGAAACGGAATTGAAATCTGTGATGACCTTAAGAATGACATGTTCACCAAACACATTCCTGTTATCGTGATGTCTGCAAACCCAAGGAGCAAACAGATGAGTACGCAAGCCTGCGCGGATGACTATATTAGTAAACCGTTCGACCTTGATGATGTGCTTACACGCATCAATAGATTACTGGTCAATAAAACAGCTGTCTAAAAACATAATCCCTGCATTTAAAAATTAAATGCAGGTTATAATATCGATGCAGGTGATAATCAATGCGGGTATTAATTGGCTTTGAGATAGCTGTAAATCAATTCAGCGGTTCTTTCTGATGCACCAGGTGTTCCCATCAGAGCCGACAATTCGGCATAATCATCCATCATATCTTTTCTTCCGGTACCTGATAAAATCTGCTGCAGGTTTCTGGTAATAGCTACAGCATTACAATCTTCCTGAATAAGTTCGGTAACTACTTTTCTGTTCATGATGAGGTTGACCAGAGAGATGAACTTAATTTTAACAAGCATCCTGGCAATAGCAATAGAAATGGTACCGCCTTTATACACCACCACCTGCGGGACGTGGAATAGTGCAGTTTCAAGGGTCGCAGTTCCGGATGCGACTACCGCCGCCTTCGCTACATTCAGCAGATCATAAGTCTGTGCAAATACTAATTTCACATTTTTTGAACCGATATACTGCTGATAGTATGCTGTATCGAAAGTAGGTGCCGCTGCCACAACAAAAGTTTGCTGAGGAAATTTTTCTGTAATGCCCAGCATAGCAGGCAACAGACGTTCTATCTCCTGTTTACGACTGCCCGGAAGCAATGCGATCAGATCAGCTGTACCCAGATTATTCTTTTCACGGAAAGCAGGATCAGATTTGAAATGCGCTTTTTCATCCAGCAAGGGATTGCCCACATAATCTACGTCCATTCCCCATTCCTTGTAGAAGTCGACCTCAAATGGAAGGATACAAAACATTTTATCTACATCCCTTTTGATTTTCAGCACACGTTTCTGATTCCAGGCCCATACTTTCGGAGAAATATAGTAACATACTTTTATCCCCTTCTGCTTTGCAAAATTGGCAATCTTCAGGTTAAAACCGGGAAAATCTATTAGGATAAGTGCATCTGGCTGCCACTGCAGGATATCCTTTTTACAGGTTTTCATGTTGGTCAGTATCGTACGCAGGTTAAGCACTACTTCTGTAAAACCCATAAAGGCCATATCAGCATAATGTTTAACCAGCTCGCCTCCCTCCGCCTGCATTTTATCGCCGCCAAAATACCTGAATTCCGCTTGCGGATCTTTTTCCTTCAATGCCTTCATTAAGTTAGCACCGTGGAGATCTCCGGAGGCTTCTCCAGCTACAAGGTAATATTTCATGACTGTTTTATTTTGTAGAAGAAAAATAACATGGCCCAGATAAATGTCGCGCTCAATACTCCCCTTCCGGTATTTTCTTTGTTTATTTTAAAGAAGTACTTTAACAGCAATGCATTTACACCAATACAGCCTATCAGCAGCAGATCGGCCTTTGCCAGGAAGGCGACTTTATGCATGATAAACCAGACCACAGCAACGAGCAGCCCGGGAACAAAAATTCCGATCCCGAAACCTGCCCAAACGGTATTTCTAATCTGGTTAATCATTAAATGTCCATGTATTGAGTAAAGGAATGGCATGGTGCGCAGTTAAATCAAATTGCACCGGCACCACTGATACGAAACCATGATCTAATGCCCATACATCGGTATCTTCTCCCTTATCGTTGTTCTGAAAAACTCCTGTAAGCCAGTAGTATGGTCGCCCGTAAGGATCTTTACGTTCGTCAAATTCTTCTGCCCACTTCGCATTAGCCTGTCTGCAAATTTTAATACCTTTCAGATTGGCTCCTTTGGGAAAGTTTACATTCAGCAAAGTAGCCTGTGGCAAACCATGATCAAGTACTTGTTTTACAATGATCTCAACATATTTTTTGCAGTGACTAAAATCTGCTTCTTCAGAGAAGTCATCTAAAGAAAAGCCAATAGAAGGAATGCCTTCAATTGCACCTTCTACGGCGGCAGACATTGTTCCTGAATAAATTACGTTAATAGAATTATTTAATCCGTGATTGATACCTGATACACAGATATCCGGCTTTTTACCTTTAAATATCTTGTTCACAGCTAACTTGACACAGTCCACTGGCGTACCTGAACATTTATACATTTCCACACCCTCATAAAGGTCTACCTTATCAAATCTTAAGGGTTTTCCGATCGTAATAGCGTGTCCCATACCCGATTGAGGGCCGTCAGGAGCAACAACCACTACATTTCCTATTTCTCTAACTACTTCAATCAGGTTTCTGATACCCGGAGCTGTAACTCCGTCGTCATTTACAACTAAAATATTGGGTCTGGATTGCTCTTTCTTCATATCCTCCAAAAATACAAGATTATACTTTAAACTATACGAATTATTACCTTTTCAGATTATATTTGAATAAATAACATCATCATTCCCCGCATGAATTCATGCAGGCTTACATCTCAAAAAAAACTGAACAATGAAGAAAAGCTTATTCCTATTATCCTGTTTCCTGATATCAGGATCGGGTTTAATAGCGCAGACCGGTTACCAGTGGAAAACTGCTACATCTGGCGGATATACCTACAAGTATGTCACAAACGACCCTACTAAATCCCGTTTCTATACCTTACCGAACGGTTTAGCTGTAGTACTTTCCGAAAACACAAAAGAGCCCAGCATAGAATACCGTATGGTAGTGAGAGCAGGGAGCAATACAGATCCCCGCACAAATACAGGTTTAGCGCATTATCTTGAACACCTTTTATTTAAGGGAACGGATAAGTTTGGCACCATGGATTATGCAAAGGAGAAGCCGCTGCTGGATAAGATTGAGAAACTTTATGAGCAGTATCACGGAACTACGGATCCTGTTAAACGCAAAGAGATTTATGCTGAAATAGATAAAACATCTGGTGAAGCTTCTAATTATTCTATTGCGAATGAGTATGATAAGATGATGAAGTCTATCGGGGGACAGTCGACCAATGCGCATACCTCAGTGGAAGAAACGGTTTACAATGAAGATTTCCCTGCCAATGCCACGGATAAATTTCTGGCTTTACAGGCAGAACGCTTCCGCAGTCCTGTTTTCCGTATCTTCCATACCGAACTGGAAGCCGTTTATGAAGAGAAAAACCGCGGACTAGACAATGACGCATGGAAGGTTTATGAGAAGATGGATGAATTGTTATATCCCGTACACAACTACGGTCAGCAGACAACTATTGGAACTATTGAGCACCTGAAAAATCCTTCACTGGTAGAAATCCGCAAATATTACAACAAGTACTATGTGCCAAATAATATGGCAGTAGTTTTGGCGGGCGATTTCAAAGCGGATGAAATGATTAAAAAGGTGGCTGCAGCTTTTGCTTATATGAAAGCTAAACCTGTGGAATTATATAACCCTGCTCCTGAAAAACCACTAACTCAAATACAGGTTGCCAATGTGAACGGCCCGAGTGCGGAAAGTGTGAATATCGCTTTCAGAGGCTATGCTGAGAATACCAAACAAAGTATGCTGCTGGATCTGATTTCGAGCATCCTGGCTAATGGCAAAGCTGGATTACTGGATATCAACCTGAATAAACAACAAAAAGTATTGAGTTCTGGTGCCTATTACCAGCAGATGAAAGACTATGGTAATTTCGTGATGGTTGCACAACCGAAACAAGGTCAGACACTGGAAGAAGCACAGAAATTATTACTGCAACAGATAGATCTGCTTAAAAAAGGAGAATTTGATGGCAGCCTGATCAAAGCTGTAGTAGCTAACAATAAACTGAGCCTGTTAAAATCATTTGATGACAACAGCTTCCGCGTAGAGGCAGTTACCAATGAATTTGTACTGAACCGTGCTGCAAAATGGGATAAGTCTTTAAATAACAATGATGAGATGGGTAAAATCACCAAACAAGAGGTGGTGGACTTTGCAAATCAGTTTTTCAAAGATAATTATGTAGTGGTACTGAAACATAAAGCGGAAGATACCAACATCCTTAAAGTGGATAAACCAGCTATCACGCCGGTGAAAACAAATACGGATCAGGTTTCTTTATTCACTAAAAATCTATTGTCGGCACCATCAAAACCTATTGAAGCCAAATTTCTGGATTACAATAAAGACCTGAACCTGGGTAAAGCAGGCATTGCAGATGTAGTTGCAGTGCAGAATAAAGAAAACACTTTATTTACACTCGCTTACCGTTTTGACATGGGTACATGGAATTATAAAATGGCTCCTTATGCGGCACAATACCTTGCTTTTTTAAGTACAGATAAATATACCGCAGAAGAGATCAGTAAAGAGTTTTATAATATCGCTTGTAACTATAGTTTTAACGTATCAAATGATGTAACTACCATTACGATCAGTGGTTTGCAGGAAAATTTTGATAAAGCAGTTAATCTTGTTGAGCATATTTTCGCGAATTGCAAAGCAAATGAAAGTGCATTAGCTGAATTAAAAAACAGTATCCTAAAAGCAAGGGAAAACAAAAAACTGGATAAAGCAGCCATCCTTTCTGGATTAACAGCCTATGCACAATATGGCGCAGCAAATCCGGCAAATTACGGTTTATCAAATGAGGAGATAAAAAATATGACCTCTAAAGAGTTGTTATATATTTTACATAACATCAATAACTATAAACATACCATTGCTTATTATGGTCCTGAAACTTTAGCCGCATTTACAAAAAACATAGAGAAAGTACATGCCCTGCCTAAGGAATTTACTGACGCAGCACCTGCGCAAAAGTTCAATTATACGAACACAGCGGCAAATCAGGTTTATTTTGCGAACTATGATATGGTACAATCAGAAGTGCGCTGGGTAAGAAATGGTGGTGTTTATGATCCTGCACAGGCAGCTAAAATCACTTTATTTAACAGCTATTTTGGTGGTGGAATGGGATCAGTAGTATTCCAGAGCATCAGGGAATCTCAGGCGCTTGCCTATTCTACTTTCGCAGTTTTTTCAGCACCTGATAAAAAGGAAAAGCAATATGCAATGATTGCTTATGTGGGTAGTCAGGCCGACAAAATGAACCAGGCTGTTGCGGGTATGAATGAATTACTGAATAAGTTACCGGAGTTTCCAGAGAACTTTGAATCATCAAAATACAGCACCATGAACGCTATTGAAACTTCAAGAATCACGAAATTCGATATCATCTCAACTTATTTTGCTGATAAAAGAAAAGGTTTGGATCATGATTCAAGAATGGAAGAATATGCAACTTTAAAACCAATGACATTTACTGATATCAGAAATTTCCATGCCGATAATGTGGCTAACAAGTCTTACAATTATTGCATTGTTGCGTCTGATAAAAAAGTAAAAATGGAAGATTTGCAGAAATTCGGCACATTGAATACCCTGACTTTAGAACAGATTTTTGGTTATTAACCGAAATTGATTTCCATAAAAAAGGTGCTGCTCCAATGGAACAGCACCTTTTTTATGCTCGTAATTTTCTTTATGATTTATAAGGATTTTAACCAGTCTACCACTTCATCCCGTGTCTTACCAGTTTTTTGTTGAATTCTGCCATACAGCTCATCATCTTTACCTTCTTCATGTGTCAAATCATCATCGGTAAGGTCACCATATGCTTGTTTCACTTTACCTTTAATCTCGTTCCATTTTCCTTTTAATTCTAACTTATCCATGGTAATATGTTTTTTGTTTTCATTGTTGAACTGTATAAATAACACCCCAGAGGAAAAAATTGTTTTAATCTTGTAACCATTGTCTTGTTTTACACGTCTTATAAGAAACCAAACCATATGAAAAGATTATTATATATCCTGCTGATTCCTGTATTGCTATCCGAAAGTTCATGCACAATGATTATTAAAGGCATGGGAAAATCAATTGCCAAAGCTTATGATGATCAGAAAGACCTGAACATCAACAATCTTGAAGTGGCCGACCAAAATGGTAAAACCACTAGATTTAGAGATTTATACGCCGGAAAAACGGTGTATATGTACGTATGGAGACATACTACGTTGCTGCCGTCGGATGATACCAATGCGGATTATAAAGCTTTAAAAAGTCGCTTTGAAAAATATAAGGATGTAGAATTTATCAATTTATATACAGGGGAAACTGAGGGCGACTGGAAACAGGCTACCACACTTAAAAATAATGGAGTGAGGGCTTATCATCTATCCGCAAACAGTGTAAATGCTGATTTCCGTGAACTGATGTCATCCTCAACTTCTCCACAGATCATAGGAAAAAATGGTTTTATATTAGGATTTAAAGGTCCGAGACCCGCAGATAAACTCGTAGTGGATTATGCATTATTCCAGGCAAGAAGCGGAGAGAACGCGACTGAGGCAACAAAGACATTAATCAAAGGAATTAACAGCGAGCAGCATTTTAAAAACGACCAGCTTACAACATGGTATGAAAGCCATTTCGGGAAAAAGCCGGACGGGAAATTAAATGTAAGCATTTCCAATTCAGGGAATAACATCTCGAACTAAAAATGGCTGTTGCGTCTGACAACAGAATAAAAAAGGCCTGCCTGAGATTTCATCAGACAGGCCTTTTTAACTATACCGGGCTGTTACTATTTCGCTAGTAAAGCTTTCGATTTTTCAATTATCTCATCTACAATTGCAGGATCAAGCAAAGTACTCGTATCACCTAAATTACCTGTATCACCCTCAGCAATTTTCCTCAGGATTCTGCGCATGATCTTACCAGACCTGGTTTTAGGTAAACCCGTCACAAATAAAATCTTATCCGGTTTAGCAATTGCGCCGATTACCCTGGTCACCGTCTGCAGAATATCTTTTTTAGTGAGTTCTTCTTCACTATGCAGATTCGGGTAGATCACGAAAGCATAAATCCCCTGTCCTTTCACATCATGAGGATAGCCTACTACGGCACTTTCAACTACTCCAGCATGCATATTAATGGCATTTTCCACTTCCGCAGTACCAATCCTGTGTCCGGAAACATTAATCACATCATCAACACGACCAGTGATTTTGTAATATCCATCTTCATCCCTCATACAGCCGTCGCCCGTAAAATACAGGTTTGGATAAGTAGAGAAATAAGTCTGTTTGCAACGTTCATGATCACCATAGGTGGTGCGTAAGATGCCTGGCCATGGAAACTTAATACACAGGTTCCCATTTACTCCGTTTCCTTCGATCTCCTGACCTTGTTCGTCTACCAGTATCGGTTGAACACCTGGCAATGGTAAAGTAGCGAAGGCGGGCTTAAGTGGCGTTACAAATGCAATTGGCGAAATCATGAGTCCCCCTGTCTCCGTTTGCCACCAGGTATCTACAATCGGACAATTTTTATGACCTATCTCTTCATCCAGCCAGTGCCATGCCTCTTCATTTATCGGTTCTCCAACTGATCCCAATACACGCAGACTGCTGAGATCTACGCCTGCTAAAGGTTCTTTACCAAAACTCATCAGCGAGCGGATAGCTGTTGGAGCAGTATACAGAATATTCACTTTATGCTTTTCTATCACCTCCCATAGTCTCGACGGTGTAGGATAGGTTGGAATTCCTTCAAACATCAGCGTAGTTGCCCCTTGTGATAAAGGGCCGTAAACGATATAAGAGTGACCAGTAATCCAGCCGATATCTGCCGTACAGAAGAACACTTCTTCAGGCTGATAATTGAATACATTGGAGAAGGTATAACCTGCATAAACCATGTATCCGCCAACGGTATGTACCACTCCCTTAGGCTTGCCTGTGGAGCCTGAAGTATACAAGATAAACAACATATCTTCTGCATCCATTTCTTCCGCAGGGCAAAAAGTATCTACCAGTTTAATCTCATCCTCGAACCAGAGATCACGTCCTTTCAGCATCGAAACCGGTGTACGCGTATGTGTTAATACAATTACCTTTTCTACTGTAGGACAGCCAATTAAAGCATCATCAATCACTTCTTTCAACTGAATCTGTTTATTACCACGGAATGATCCGTCAGCAGTAATCACCAGTTTACACGCAGAATCATTGATCCTGTCGGCGATAGATTTTGCAGAAAAACCACCAAAAATCACAGAGTGTACGGCGCCAATCCTCGCACAGGCCAGCACCGCTACAGCGAGCTCCGGAACCATCGGCATATAAATACAAATACGATCCCCCTTAACCACGCCATTTTTCTTTAAAACGTTTGCGAAACGGCAAACCTGCTCATGCAGAATTTTATACGTTAAAGTTACACTTGGCTTCTCCGGATCATTCGATTCCCAGATAATCGCGGGCTTGTCGCCATTCTCCTCTAGGTGTCTGTCCAGGCAATTTTCTGTAATATTTAATTTGGCTCCTTCGAACCATTTAATATTCGGTTCTGTGAAATTCCAGGACAGCACTTTATCCCATTTCTTTCTCCACAGGAAGTTATCTGCTATACCTGCCCAGAACTCTTCCGGGTGATCTACACTGAATTGATAGGTCTTCTTGTACTCGGCTAAAGATTTGATTTGCATATCTATTTTTATTAAAACTATTTGGTTTCGGACTCGAAAACTCAAATATAAACCATTTGAGATAGGATAAAAACATTCTTTGATCTAATTTATGACAGGTGTCATATTCTTTATTAAAAGGTTTAAATACAGGCCTGTTTGTATTTGAAAAGCATTTGTGTACATTTGTCGGACTAAAGGGAAGGTCGCACCGAACAAAACCACAGATTATTTTTAAAAATAATCACATGTAGCCTTGATGGTTACAATTATTTTTGTGATATTTGCACACTCTTAAAAAATTAAGCGAAGAACAATTAAATATATATATTAAAGGCATGTCTAGAGTTTGTGATTTAACCGGAAAAAAGGCAATGAGTGGTTTTAATGTTTCTCACTCAAACGTTAAAACTAAACGTAAGTTTTATCCCAACTTACAACTTCAGAAATTTTATATTCCTGATGAAGACCGTTGGATAACACTGAAAGTTTCGACTTCAGCTATCAAAACCATCAATAAGATTGGTATTACTGAAGCGATCAACCGTTTCGTGAAAAAAGGATTTTTGTAAAAAACATTGTTGATGCGAAATCAACTAAAACAATAAAAAAATGGCAAAAAAAGGTAACAGAGTACAAGTTATTCTAGAGTGTACAGAGCATAAAACTAGCGGCATGCCGGGTATGTCTAGATATATCTCTACAAAAAACCGTAAAAACACTACAGAGAGATTAGAATTGAAAAAATTCAATCCAGTGTTGAAAAAAGTAACTGTACATAAAGAAATTAAGTAATATACATTTCCAATCGATCTAGATCATGGCAAAAAAAGTAGTTGCAACCCTTAAAACGGGTAAAGGTAAAGAATATTCAAAAGTTATCACGATGACTAAATCACCAGTTTCTGGTGCTTACTCTTTCAAAGAGATTATCGTTCATAACGATCACGTTAAAGATGCTATTACTACACCTCAAGGTAAGTAATTTTAATATTTAATCATATTAAAGCCGTCCCTTCATTATGGGAGGGCTTTTTTTGTTTTCATCTACATTTCTATGGGATTATTCGATTTCTTCAAGAAAAAGGAAACTGCTCCTGAAGCGCAGGAAGCGCTAAACAAAGGTTTAGAAAAAACCAAGGAAGGATTTCTGAGCAAAATCACTAAAGCTGTCGCTGGAAAATCGACGGTGGACGATGATGTGCTTGATAATCTGGAAGAGGTTCTGGTTACTTCTGATGTGGGTGTAACCACCACGCTTAAAATCATTGAACGGATCCAGGACCGGGTGCTGAAAGACAAATATCTTTCCACTTCAGAACTGAACCATTTACTGCGTGATGAAATTCAGCTCCTGCTGGCAGAAAACAACAGTAATGATTTCCGCAGCTTTGAGTATGGTGACCATAAGCCTTATGTAATTATGGTGGTTGGTGTGAACGGTGTAGGTAAAACCACAACGATCGGTAAACTGGCGCATAAGTTAAAGGCGGAAGGACTAAGTGTGGTATTGGGTGCAGCGGATACTTTCCGTGCGGCAGCGGTAGAACAGATCAAATTATGGGGCGAACGTATCGGCGTAAGGGTTGTCGCACAAGCGATGGGCTCTGACCCTGCTTCGGTAGCTTTTGACACGATCCAGTCGGCCGTAGCCAGTGGTGACGACGTCGTGATTATCGATACCGCAGGACGACTTCATAACAAGATCGGACTGATGAACGAGCTGGGCAAGATTAAAAAAGTAATGGAAAAGGTAATCCCTAACGCCCCGCATGAAATACTGCTGGTCCTTGACGGGTCTACCGGACAAAACGCATTTGAGCAGTGTAAGCAATTTACTGAAGCTACAGATGTGAATGCCCTGGCTATTACAAAACTGGACGGTACTGCCAAGGGTGGTGTCGTAATCGGTATCTCCGACCAGTTTAAGATCCCCGTTAAATATATTGGCGTGGGCGAAGGTGTAAACGACCTTCAATTATTTGATAAAAAAGCTTTTGTGGACGGACTCTTTAAATAGTAGCTCCACAAGCATATATATACATACAAGATGAATACAAAAACCGCTTCTAAAATTATACCTGTTAAAAAACCTAAGATCAATGTAATTACGCTTGGCTGTTCCAAGAATATTTATGATTCTGAAGTTTTGATGGGTCAATTAAGAGGAAATAGTCTCAATGTTGTTCACGAAGCAAACGATATCAATAAAGACGATATCATCGTGATCAATACCTGCGGCTTTATTGATAATGCAAAACAGGAATCGATTGATACTATCCTTCAGTACAGTGAACTGAAAGAAGCTGGTAAAGTGGGTAAAGTAATTGTAACGGGCTGCCTTTCGGAAAGGTATAAACCTGAACTGGAAGCGGAGATTACAAACGTTGATGCCTTCTTTGGTACAAACGACCTGCAGAATATATTACATTCATTAGGTGCAAATTACAAGCATGAACTGATTGGAGAACGTTTACTGACTACTCCTTCCCATTTCGCTTATTTTAAAATCGCGGAAGGTTGTAACCGCCCCTGTTCTTTTTGCGCGATTCCGCTGATGCGTGGTAAACACGTTTCTACGGAAATGGAAGCATTGGTACATGAGGCTAAAATATTAGCGGCAAACGGTACAAAAGAACTGATCCTTATCGCACAGGACCTTACTTATTATGGTCTTGATATCTATGGTAAGCGTAATCTTGATGAATTGCTAAGACGTTTATCTGATATCAATGGTATTGAGTGGATCAGGCTGCAATATGCCTATCCTTCAGGTTTCCCAATGGAAATCCTGGATGCGATGAACGAAAGAGAAAATATCTGCAAGTACCTGGATATGCCTTTACAGCACATCACAGATAACATGCTGAAATCTATGCGCCGTGGTATCACAAAGCAAAAGACTATTGATATCGTCAACCAGATCAGGGATAAAGTTCCGGGAATCGCTATGCGTACTACGCTGATCACAGGTTATCCTGGTGAAACGGAACAGGATTTCGAAGAGATGCTGCGCTGGGTAGAAGATACACGTTTTGACCGTTTAGGTTGTTTCACCTATTCGCATGAGGAAAAAACACATGCGCATAACTTAGTGGATGATGTACCTGATGAAGTAAAACAGGAACGTGTAGATGCGATCATGGAATTACAGCAGGGCATTTCATTTGATATCAACCAGGAAAAAGTAGGAAATACGTATAAAGTGCTGATCGACCGTAAAGAGGGTGACTTCTTCATCGGCCGTACGGAATACGATTCTCCAGAGGTAGATAATGAGGTATTAATCGATGCGAATACGGGCTATGCGGCTACGGGGAGTTTTGTAAATGTAAAGATTGACCGCGCAGAAGATTTTGACCTATATGGACAGATTGTAAAATAAAGGTGCTGTTTGAGGAATTGCAGATTATTAACTTAATTTCGTGGCAATGCAGGCCAAGTACATCTCATATCAGCAAACACATGCTTTTTCTTCAGTAGTATTGGACTACATTGAGGGAAAAGATAACCTGGAGTCCTTCTATAAGTACTCCCCTTCTTTAAAAGGTTTCGAAAAGGCGGTCAGCGAACGCAAGTTTGCGGGCGACCGCAGCTTGTTGACAAGCACACTGCACCAGCAATATGCGAGTCTGCAGCCTTCGGAACTGATTACCGCACAAATCAACTTATTAGCTGATGACCGTACATTTACGATAACGACCGGTCATCAGCTCAATATATTCACCGGCCCTCTTTATTTTATTTATAAGATCGTAACAGCAATCAAGCTGGCGGCCGAACTGAAAGATAAATTCCCTGATTATAATTTCGTACCAGTCTACTGGATGGCTACGGAAGACCATGATTTTGAGGAAATCAATAACGTAAAAGTCGAGGATAAAAAGCTGACCTGGCAAAAGAATGCTGCCGGGGCAACCGGACGGCTGGATACGAAGGATATCATGGATACACTGCTGGCCTATAAAGGCTACCTGGGCATCAGTGATAACGGCCAGGAATTCTCTGCTATCGTAGAAAAGGCTTATACCAACAATAAAACTCTGGCAAACGCAACACGTGAACTGGTAAACGCATTATTCGGCAAAAAAGGCCTGATCTGTGTAGATGCTGATGACGCAAAATTAAAAGCGCAGTTCGCCCCTATTGTATACCGTGATATTGTGGAGCAGAATAGCTTCAGGAAGATCACTGTGAGTAATCATGAGCTGGAAGGCAAGGGTTACAAAACTCAGGTGAACCCCAGAGAGATCAATTTCTTCTACATGGACGATCAACTGCGTGAGCGGATCGTTGAAGAAAACAATGAATACAAGGTGATGAATACAGACATCACTTTTACGAAAGAAACCCTGAAACAGGAAATCGAACAGCACCCCGAAAAGTTTAGTCCCAATGTGGTAATGCGACCGGTATATCAGGAAGTAATTTTACCTAACCTTGCCTATATCGGTGGTGGTGCGGAAGTAACCTACTGGCTGCAGCTTAAAGCTAATTTTGACCATTATAATGTTCCATACCCGGTATTGATTTTAAGAAATTCAGCTATTGTGATTGATAACCAGGCTGCCCGTAAAATGCAGATCCTCGATATCAGTCCGGTGAACTTATTCAATACAGATGAACAGTTAAAAAACCAATGGATCAGGGCGCATGTAGGCGATTCGCTTTGTCTGGACGATGAACAAAGGGCAATCCGGGCAGTGTTTGACCAGATCAAACTTAATGCCTATAAAATAGACAAGACGCTTTCCCTCTCTGCGGAAGCGGCAAAGGTAAAAGCATTGAAACTAGTGACCAACTTGGAGAAAAAACTCTTACGTGCAGAGAAACGCAGACATACTACTTCGCTGCAGCAAATTGACAACCTGAAAAATAAGCTCTTCCCTTCCGGCGTTCTGCAGGAGCGTGTAACCAATATCGCCCCGATGTACGTTCTCTATGGAGAAGGTTTTATCGAAGGCCTGTTTGATGCATTTAAACCCCTGGACCATAAGTTTACCGTGTTATACGCATAAACATTCGCAGAACTATATCCGGACTTTACTAAGACTTACCTTACAACAATGAACTTTTATACCTTCAGCGAAGAACGCCTCAGAACCTTCACTCAAAATGTATTCCTTAAAATGGGATGCAGCGAAACGGATGCAATCTTAGCGGCTGATGTATTATTACGTTCAGATCTCAGAGGGATTGATTCCCATGGGGTCGCCCGCCTGAGCGGTTATATCCGGTTATGGGAAAAGGAACGGATCAATGCCACGCCAAACATCCGTATCGTGCATGAGACACCTACTACAGCTACGGTGGACGGGGATGCGGGACTAGGTCTGGTAGTTGCTCCTTTCGCCATGAAAGTAGCTATAGAAAAAGCAAGGATCTACGGCAGCGGCTGGGTGGCGGTTAAAAACTCTAATCACTTTGGTATCGCAGGCTACCATGCTCTAATGGCAGTGGAACAAGATATGATCGGAATCAGCATGACCAATGCAAGTCCACTGGTAGCACCAACCTATGCGAATGAACGCCTTTTAGGTACCAACCCGATGTGTTATGCTTTCCCTGCGGGTAAATATCCCCCTGTGGTGGTCGACATGGCTACATCCGCAGCGGCAAATGGTAAACTGGAAATCGCACAGCGATCAAATAGTCCTATCCCGGAAGGTTGGGCACAGGATAAAGACGGAAAAGGATCTACTAACCCTAATGAACTGAAAGCTGGCGGTTCACTCCTTCCTTTAGGCAGTGATAAGGATCATGGCAGCCATAAGGGATATGGACTGAGTGCTACTGTAGATATCCTGACGGCAGTACTCTCCGGCGCCAATTACGGTCCCTGGGTACCTCCTTTTGTTGCTTTCCTTGAACCGTCTGCAAATCCTGTAGGCGAAGGCCTCGGGCATTTCTTTGGGGCTATGCGTGTTGATGGCTTCCGTCCGACAGAAGATTTCAAACACCATCTTGATAACTGGATTGAGCGTTTTAAAGGTGCTAAAACTATAGATCCTGCCAAAAGTGTGATTATCCCCGGCGAACCGGAATATACCTTTGAACAGGAACGTAAAGTATCTGGTATACCACTGATTGATGTTGTAGTTAATGACTTAAACGATCTGGCAGATAAACTTCAGATAGATCGTCTTTAATAGATGTTTTCTGAAAATTAAAAAAAAAATGGTTGCCATATTCATGCTGGATAAATGCCCTGAAGGGGGCAATGATCCCAGGCATTCATACAGCAACACATTCTTTTTTTAATAGTTGGTTCTTTCAGGTTATCCCTATGGATAGTACTAAACTCGTCCGATACAGCACGTAGTTTACATTCCGGATCGCTCATCCTGAGCAATATCCAGCTGAAAATACTGGATATTTTTACGCTGTACGGGTCATTTGGCTGTAAGACAAGAGGCAAGTACAGGAATTTTTACATGATGCAAGCCGTTCTGCAAGTGAATGTCCAGAAGAAAAATTTCATTTCAATACGCTGCAGCTTCCTAAACCAAGATATACGGGAATTTTTTCATAATGCAAGCCGCCATGCTAGAGGATATCCAGAAGAAAAAGGTTATGCTAATGTGAATGCCTAGGACTATTGCCCCCTTCAGGGCACTTGTCCAGCATGAACATAACATATCCTTTTTCGAGCGAAGCCAGATAAACCCCTAAGCCAGCTAAACTGTAATCATTACAATTCTCTCGATCCATATACCTACTGTCAACCCGATTACCACTATAGAACTGAAGGATCTCCTTCTTCAATCACAATGATCTCAAAAACAAAAAAGGCACACCAATCGGTATGCCTTTCAAATAATATTATGTGTAAGTCTTAGTTAATTCCTCTGAAAATCCTGTTCCACCTGATCTTGCTAAAGAAAGAACCGTCAGTATTGTAACTCATCCAGACAAACAGTGCTTTACCTACTACGTGATCTTCAGGAACAAAACCCCAGTAACGTGAATCCAGCGAGTTATGCCTGTTATCACCCATCATCCAGAAGTAATCCATTTTAAACGTATAGCTGTCAGTCTGCACCCCGTTGATCTTCCATCCGGTGCCAGACTTCTCCAGTTTATTACCTTCGTAGATCTCAATTGCACGTTTATACATTGGCATAGTCGCACTATCCAGCTTTACAGTCCATCCCTTTTTAGGGATTTGGATTGGTCCCCAGTTATCCGCATTCCATTTGCGGTTAGGATCCTGCGGGAAAATACCCGGCTCTACCGCATCTGCAGGCGCAGTACGGGTAGTTACTGAAACCACAAAATCAAGCTTTTTTACCTTTTCCATCATTTCAGGAGTACCTACAAAATTATACGTGTCCTGTGAAACCGCAACAATATCATTGATCACGAAACCCATATCCGCAAAAACATCGAAATTGAAATCAGGAGATTTAAGCTTTACCAGGTAATCAATCTGTCCGGTGTTTTTCATTGGTTCCGGTTGACCATTTACCGATACCAGTCCGTTGGACATGGAAAGCACGTCGCCCCCGATTCCTATACAGCGTTTGATATAATTTTCTCTTTTATCCACAGGTCTGCTCACCACAGTGTACTGGCTATTTACCGCCTGGTGACCAAGGGAACGTACCATATCATAATAGTCACGGTCCTGTGCCTCCAGTGCTACCGTATCCCCATCAGGGAAATTGAAAACTACAACGTCATTCCTTTTGATATCCTGCATTCCCGGTAAGCGGCGGTATTTCCACTGGATACCATCATAGTAGGCCTTTGTACCAGTGATTGGCATAGTATGATGCGCGAAAGGGAAAGCGACAGGTGTCATAGGGATCCTTGCACCGTAGTTTACTTTACTCACGAACAGGAAATCACCAATTAGAAGAGATTTTTCCATTGATCCTGTAGGGATGGTATAGGCCTCGATAAAGAATACCCGGATTACAGTAGCGGCAATTACAGCAAAAATAACAGCATCAAACCACTCCCGGCCTTTTGTCTTTTTCTTTTTCGGCGCAGTATTTTTATTCTTTTGCCAGAACTTCAAATTCATATGTTTGGTTATTTAAAATTAAATATGTCAGCGATATTGTAGAACCCCTGCTTGTCCTGCAGCCATTCCGCAGCTACAACAGCACCCAGAGCGAAACCCGCACGACTGTGTGCGGTATGTCTGATTTCTATCTCATCTACCTCTGAACTATAGATTACAGTGTGTGTTCCCGGTATATTTTCAATACGTTGTGAAGCGATCAGTAACTGGTCCTGTTTCAGTATTTCAACATTTGGATTGCTGTCCAGCTCATTGATCCATTCCTTTTTCCGGTCAATATTTTCAATGATTTCTTCAGCGATGGTCATTGCCGTCCCGCTGGGTGAATCAAGTTTTTGTGTATGATGTATCTCCTCTACCTGCACATCGTAAGCAGGGTAATTGTTCATCATTTTAGCTAAAACCTCATTGATATGGAAAAACAAGTTTACACCAATACTAAAGTTAGAACCATATAACAATGTATTGTTACGGCTTAAACATTCATTTTTTATTTCCTGGAGCTGACCGTACCAGCCCGTTGTACCTACTACTACAGGTATATTCGCATCAAAGCAGGTATGTATATTCTGAATAGCCGCATCAGGCGTACTGAAATCGATCGCTACATCTGCTTTCCTTAAATTGGAAACCGTCAGTTCGTCCAGATTTTCCGCACCAATCTTAAGGACGATCTCGTGTCCTCTTTCTATAGCAAAACGTTCAATGATCTGACCCATTTTACCGTACCCGATTAAAGCTATTTTCATTCTTATTTTATATTTAAAAAAATTGATTTACAAACATGGTAAAATTCTTATAATCTAAAAGCGATTTTTAATGCGGGTGCAAAAGAATTATAACCATATAGCGTATTGGAATTGATTACCGTAGGAGAAAGTTTAAAAGCAAGGTCATTGCCCACATCAAAGTATTTGAGCCTCGCATCAACATAGGCATCGATCACATTGATTGCGTAGAGACCTACCATCGAGAAAATTACTACTTCCCTGTTACGTCGGTAAACATCTTTTGCGGTGATTAACCCCGCCTGGTTGGTAATAGACTCTAAGCCGTTACCCTGCAGCGGAAGATTATTAAATTCCGCACGGTATTGTACTTCGCGCAGGTATTGGCGGTATAGCTTGGTATTGGAGAAATACGACATGACCAGTAAAGTGCCACCCGTGTATATTGCGGCAATTTTAATCCCACGATATACGTTTAGTCCGTTTCCCGCCTGTCCCCATCCCGGGATAACCATAGATCTGAATATTGCCTTCCTGGCTGCGATTTTCCCCAGGTTTACATACTTAGCTGTATCTGGTCTCGGCGTAGGTTTAAGGCTATCGCCTTTAACAGTAAAGTTCTCCTGCCCTCTCACTGTAAAAACAGTGAAAAACAAAAAAACCGCTAACAATAGGATTCTTGACATTACCAGTCTAATAGTTCTAAAATTCTGCTGAGGTCGTCATTAGAAACAAATGGTATTTCAATTGCCCCTTTGCCGTTCTCTCCGACCTTTAACTTAACCTTGGTAGCGAACCTCGATGCGAGGTCTTTCTGGAGCTTCTGGTACTCGAAAGAAGTAGCCTTTGGCTGTTGTTCACTTTTAGGTTTCAGTTGTAAACTGTTGATACTTCTAACCAGTTCTTCCACTTTGCGGACAGAAAGTCCTTTATCAATAATTTCCTGGTGAATAAACAATTGTTTGTCCACAGACTCTACATTGATTAACGCACGGGCATGACCCATAGATATTTTCTGGTCACGGATAGAGATCTGGATAGGTGGCGGAAGTTTGAGTAAACGCAGGTAATTGGTAACTGTAGACCGGTTTTTCCCCACACGTTCACCAAGCTGTTCCTGTTTAAGGTTACATTCTTCCAGCATCCGCTGAAAGCTGAGCGCAACCTCTATGGCATTCAGGTTTTCCCGCTGGATATTTTCTATCAGCGCCATTTCCAGCATTTGCTGGTCGTTCGCCAAACGGATATATGAAGGTATCTCTGTCAGCCCCGCCAGTTTGGACGCCCTTAAACGTCGTTCACCCGATATCAGCTGGTAGCCGCCGCCATCTGCTTTTCTTACCGTGATCGGCTGGATTAACCCCTGGATACGGATAGAATCCGCCAGTTCGTTTAAAGCAACCTGATCAAACTCCGTACGCGGTTGATAAGGGTTGGTTGCGATATCACTGATCTTAATATGGCCGATTGAAGACGGCTGCTCTTTCTGTTCAGTTTCGCTGACCGGATTCATTGCGTTCTTCGGTGGATGGACCGGATCGGAATCATCCAGAAGCGCACTCAATCCTCTTCCTAAACCTGTTTTTCGCTGAAAAGATGTCATTAAATTCTAGTTAAATTGTTGCTGATTCAGCCCTTCCGGTGTTTTCACCAATCCGTTCTTACGGACGATTTCCCGGGCGAGATTCAGATAATTAATTGCGCCTTTACAATTCGCATCATGCATGATTACGGAAACACCATAACTTGGTGCTTCGCTTAACCTGGTGTTACGCTGTATAATCGTATCAAATACCAGATCCTGGAAATGCGTCCTTACCTCTTCTACCACCTGGTTGGATAAACGCAGACGTACATCGTACATCGTTAACAGGATGCCTTCTATTTCCAGTTCAGGGTTCAGCCTGTTCTGTACAATTTTGATTGTGTTCAGCAATTTACCCAGGCCTTCCAATGCAAAATATTCGCATTGTACAGGAATGATAACTGAATCTGCCGCAGTTAAAGCATTAATGGTGATAAGCCCCAGTGATGGTGAACAATCGATGATAATGAAATCGTACTGGTCTTTAATCTTTTCCAGTACCGCCTTCATTTTATATTCCCTGTTATTCAGGTTGATCATTTCAATCTCTGCCCCTACGAGGTCAATATGCGCAGGCAGTAAGTCAAGATTCGGTGTTTCTGTTTTCTGAATAGCTTCTGATGGTTCTACATCATTGATAATGCATTCATAAATACTATTTTTAATACTTCTCGGATCAAACCCGATTCCGGAAGTTGAATTGGCTTGCGGATCTGCATCTACCAATAAGGTTCTGTACTCTAAAACTGCTAAGCTGGCGGCTAAATTTATAGATGAAGTTGTTTTACCCACACCACCTTTCTGATTTGCCAATGCAATAATTTTACTCATTTATCTTCTTAATAATTACCAATTATTTCCCTGAGAACTTTTGTATTCGATTCTTTATAATAAAAAAACGTGATTATTGCCTATATTTAGGGGCTTTTTAATAGAAAGCTAAGATACAAACTAAATGACAATATTAGTGTTAAACACTTAAGTGTTTTAAACATCTTACTAACAATCTACGCATGATCACGATCATTTCAGGAACAAACAGACCTGGCAGTAATACGCTAAAAGTCGCGAAATATTATCAGGATACCCTGGCAAAAAAAGGAGAAGAAGCCAATTTGCTCAGTTTAGAGGAACTTCCGGAAAAAATGATCGTTTCCGATCTCTATGGAAAAAGATCCGCCGAATTTGAAAAAATCCAGCAATTGATGACGGCTACCACCAAGTTTGTTTTCATCATTCCCGAATATAACGGCAGTTTTCCGGGGGTACTCAAAGTCTTTATTGATGCCTGTACATTTCCCGACAGTTTTTACGATAAAAAAGCTTGTCTGATTGGTATTTCATCAGGCAAATACGGTAACATCAGGGGTATTGACCATTTTGGCGGCGTTTGCAGTTACCTGCATTTGCATGTTTTGCCATTACGCCTGCACATTCCGGCAATCAAAACTGAACTGAATGAAGATAATGCTTTCTATAAAGAAGATACTTTAAAATTTACTAACGACCAGATCGACAAACTAATTGCTTACTAGAGGTTATCTTCACAAAGAAATGCAGCGTTTAAACTAATGGTCCTATCTGCTGAAGATAGGACTAAGGATACGCAGGTGGCCTAAAACAAAAACCGTCGGCTTCCGCCGGAGTTGAGAATTAACCTCCGAACAATTACCGTCTCCCTCACATATTACGGGTCTGAAAATTAAATACCGAAAGACATCCAGGTTTTTCCCTCATTACCAAAAATAAAGTAACCCGGGTAAAGCATCTCCGCGATATCTTCCATGGTATTTACGAAAGATTCCGGATCACTGAAAAATGCCGAGGCATCGTCCATCAGGTAAACCCGGTTATACTCTACAGCAGGCCATTCGCTTTTTAACATCGACGGGACAGTTCCCATCAGTTCCAGCATACTGGCATTGGGCTCATGGTAGATCAGTACTTTCGCAAGAAGCGGGTCTTCCTGCATCTCGCCCCCCGCAGCTTCAATTACTACGTTTAAAACCGTACAGGGAATATTTTCCGTATCCACACAGGCTACCGGTACTTTGTCCATAAATTTAATCTTATGCAGAATGATATCTACACGTTCCTGCAGCTCCTCACGCAGCTCTTCATCCTCAACATTATTTATAACTGCATTTAAAAAAGACATAGCGATTAATTTATTACTTTGTGCAAAAATAGTATTCCTGAACCGATGCCCCGAATTATAAAAAATATTTTTTACACTTTCTGCCTGCTCAGCCTCTGGAGCTGTACCCGAAAGGATGAATTTGCCAGCAAAAAAGTGTTCAATATGAACCTCGACCAAAGCCTCACATCGATGGACCCGGCCTTTGCCAGAAATCAGTATGCCATCTGGATGATCAATCAGATTTTCAATGGTTTAGTGCAAGTGGACGACAAGCTAAATGTGATCCCGGCGATCGCAAAATCATGGGAATCGGCAGGCGACGGAATGCAGTATACCTTTCATTTACGAAACGATGTTTTTTTTCATGATGACCCCTTATTTAAAAACGGAAAAGGCAGAAAAGTAGTCGCCGCAGATTTCGTATACAGTTTTAACCGGCTGATCGACCCTAAAGTTGCTTCTTCCGGGGGCTGGATCTTTGGTGATAAAGTTAAAGACATCCATAATTTCGTAGCCGTTAACGACTCTACGTTTACGATTAACCTGATCAAACCTTTCCCGGCTTTCCTCAACCTCCTTACTACCCAATATTGTATGGTAGTACCGCATGAGGTGGTAGATCACTATGGTAAAGATTTCCGAAGCCACCCTATAGGTACTGGTCCATTCAAATTCAAATACTGGAAAGAAGATGAAATTCTGGTACTTCTTAAAAACGAAAAGTACTGGGAAAAAGACGGCGATATCAGGTTACCTTATCTGGATGCGGTAAAAGTCACGTTCATGAGCGATAAACAAAGCGCATTTATGGATTTCATAAAAAAAGACATCGATTATTTTAACAGTGTTGATGGTAGTTACCGTGATGATATCCTGACGAAAAGCGGGCATATGACAAGTAAACATAAAGGGCGGTTTCAACTGATCAAAGGTCCTTATCTGTGTACAGAATATGTCGGCATCCTGGTAGACACAACAAAGGATATTGTAAAGAACTCCCCCCTCAGATTTAAAAAGGTAAGACAGGCGATTAACTACAGTATTGATAAAGTAAAACTGATCAAATACCTCCGTAACAGCATCGGCACTCCCGCAACCTCCGGATTTGTCCCTAAGGGAATGCCCGGATTTGACAGCGTCCGTGTAAAAGGTTATAGTTATAACCCCGCAAAAGCTGCGAAATTACTTGCTGAAGCAGGTTATCCTAACGGGAAAGGCATGCCCGAGGTAACACTGACCACTTCGACCAGTTATAAAGATTTGATCGAGTTTATCCAGGGTGAACTAACTGCACAGGGGATGAAAGTTAAAGTAGATGTAACGCCAACGGCCAGCCTCCGTGAACTGATGTCTAAAAATGAAGTGAACTTTTTCAGAGGCTCCTGGATCGCCGATTATCCTGATGCGGAAAACTACCTGTCCGTATTCTACTCCAAAAACAAAGTCCCCAACGGACCAAACTATACCGGTTACTTTAATAAAGCATTCGACAAGCTGTTTGAAGCAAGTTACTACGAAACGGATAATCAAAAACGGTATGCCATGAACCAGCAAATGGATAATATGGTAATGGAAAATGCTTCTGTTGTACCTATTCTATATGACCAATCCGTTACCATGCTCCAAAACAATATCAGCGGATACCCGATCAATCCGTTAAGCTGGATGATTTTAAAGCGGGTAAAGAAGAAATAAAGGGTTTTCACAAAATATAAAGATCCACTAATGCAAATTTCAGGAATTACCACACTACTAAAGCAAAAGGAAATTAATTAAAATTTATTTCCCTATAAGAGAAATAAATTTGCATAATATTATATAACGACATATATTTGCTTTTATAAAAATATGAAATGGGCAAATCAGGATACCAGGTAACGAAAGACAAATCAAAATTACAGGTTAGATTTGTATTTGTAAGTAGTGGTAATATAGATATCATTAAGGTTATAGATTACGATTATGCAGGATTGCACAATAAAAGAAAAACTTTCAATTTAGGATTTGGGGATTATAATCCTTTTACCGGAAAAATTGATGATCATGCCACCACCGACAATGGAGATGTATACCGTGTATTAAATACTGTTTTGAATACAGTTCCGCTATTCTTTGAAGAATACCCAAACCACTCTCTTATGGTTAGAGGTAGTGACAATGGCAAAGAATTTCTTAAAAAATGTAAATTAAATTGTAAAAAGAATTGTAACAATACTGCCAGCTGTAAGAACCGAAATCGCAGAATAAATATTTACACAAGATACATTAATACAAATTATAATGAACTCGTAAAAGGATACGATTTTCTTGGTGGTCAAGAAGATACGGTCGAAGAATTTAAGAAAGATAAAAAGTATGACACTGTTTTTCTTCTAAAAAAACATAACTTTGCATTATGAAAACAAAGAACATAGAAAATGATAAACTGGTACAGATACCAGAATCTACATTGGTGGCTTTGGTGATATCACAGCTAAAAGGCAAGATTTTATTCCCCGAAAAAGTCGAAGCAGCGAAAAAATATTTAAAGCATCTACAAAAACTGACTACAGTTTAGCTCCCATAAGAACGAATCAACAAGTAGCATATCTAAAGCGGATGCTCCATTCCAGCGGCAGCTGGGAAAACCCGATATTGAGCACCCTGCAATGGAGGATATCCTAAAAGAAAAAGGACATCGTCTGTGCAGGCCTAGCGTTTTTGCCCCCTTCAGGGCAATAATGCAGCCGGAATCAGATGATGTCCTTTTTCGGCGAAGCTTACGACTCCCCTTTTGGCGCTTAGCGTACCTTAAATAACTACTTTACTGTTTAACCGGTTGCTGCACCCCGCCACCAATACCGCCAGAATTTTCATCCTGTTTCACATCATCATTATTAATTCCTTTTTTCTTTTTCGCAGCAAAACTAACCTTACCAAACTTGTAGCTGAAATTAACACCGAAAGAACGAAGCGGATAATAAATATCTGTACGCTGCAGGAAAGAACTGCTGCTGTTATCCGTTTGAATATGTAAATCACGCGTAAACGGGTTCAGCATGTTCACGCCGACAGTCGCTTTTTTCTTCATGATCTCTTTCTTAAATGCCGCACCATAGAAAACCATTGCACCTGTCTCACCCTGGAATGTTTTTTTACGTCCGCTGTACACACCAAATACCTCAGTACTCCAACCTCCGTTAAACGAGATCGCTGAGCGACCAAAAACAGAGTAATTCGCATATAAACCAGTGCTCACATTTGTTGCCGCATTGGTCACATCATAAGTATACAAACTAAAGTTCCCCATTAAAGTCCATTTTGGCAGCGGGTTATAAGAACCGAACACGTTACCACCAAAAGATTTGTTCCTGCCAATATTCGCACTCGTTGTCAACCTTTGTTCAGGATAATAGATACTCTCGATCACATCCTGAGTTTCACGGTAGAATACCGAAGCATTGATCATCGACCCTTTGATAAAAGTAGAGTAGCCCAACTCAATCAGGTCAGTCAGTTCCGGGTTTAAGCTCGGATTACCCTGCGACTGATTCTGCGGGTCATTCTGATTTAAGAACGGGTTCAGTAAATCCACTCCCGGTCTTTGCATCCTCCTGTTGTAACTTAACTTCAACGTTGTAGTCTTGTTCAGTGTTTTCGACAGGATCGCACTTGGAAACAAATTAAAGTAATCATTTTTAAAAGTCGGCTGGTTACCCGAAGCCGCATTGATATCCGTATACTCCGCCCTCAAACCACCTTTAAAATCAAGCGTTTTCGCCAGTTTGAAACTGATTACTCCATATGCCGCAGCAACATCTTGTGTATAATCAAAATCCTGGTTGTTATCAGCAAAATCACTATTAATCTTCCTGAAAATACCTTTGGCACCAGTTTCCAGAATGATACCCTTTCCGAAAGGATAAACATAATCTGCCTGCAAAGTATACTCATTGTTTTTACCCGTATTGTCACCCACTACAAGTGGTGTATTACCAGATACCGGAAAAATATTGTAAGTAGAGAAGTCCGTTGTGTTTCTTCCGAAGCTTGCCTGTCCTGAAACCGTAAATTCCTCCCCCTCTTTTTTAGTTGTCCTTCTGTAATCCGCACTCCAGTCGATATTTTTTGTACTTCTTCCATTTTCAGAAAAACGTTCAAAAGGACTTCCGACATTCGCAATCGAACGCAACACATCAAAAGTACCTGAAGAGCTGTTAGAGAAATTATTATACTTCACATTTGTAGATAAACTATTGTATCCATTGATATCATAATCCAATCCGAAACCACCATTATACGCATAACGTTTTGCACGGGTAAAGCCACTTTGCACCTGTCTGGTTGCCGTAGCATAGGTTTCATTGACCAGTTCTACCCGTGTATCCTGAGGGATCGCATATTGTCCGCCCCCATTCGCAGAAACAGCCAGCCTGCCGTTTTTAACATTCAAACCAAAGTTTCCATTGTTCTGACGTGTACCCGCAGCCACACTTACATTTCCATTTACACCTTGTGCTGTTTTTCTTTTCGTAATAATATTGATAATCCCACCCGCACCTTCAGCATCATATTTTGCAGATGGGCTGGTGATCACCTCAATACTTTTAATCTCTTCAGCAGGGATCATTTTTAACGCATCAGCTACGCTGGATGCCATAGTTCCCGAAGGTTTACCATTGATCAGTACCCTTACCGCACTACCACGTAATGAAGGCGCACCGTCAATATCCACCGTTACCATCGGCACTTTACGCATCACGTCTCCGGCGTTACCACCGGCATTGGTGACATCCTGTTCGGCATTATACACTACCTTATCGATCTTACTTTCGATCAGTGGTGTTTTACCCACAATAGAAACCTCTTTCAGGTTACTTTGTGAGCCGCTCAATAAGATTGTTCCTGCATTCGCATCCGGTTTTTCCGGAGTTGTTTTGATTAAAAGTGATTTAGATTTGTAACCCATAAATCCGATCACCAGTTTGTACTGGTCGGGCGATACATTTTGCAACGACACTTTCCCCTTTGCATCCGTTACTCCGCCATTTACAGATTTATTGTCTTTTACACGGATCAGCGAAACAGTCGCATAATCTACCGGTGCCTTTGTCGCTGAATCAGCAATCTGCACGGTAATGCGCCCGGTGATTGTTGTTTTTGGTGCACCGCCTCCCATTGGGAATTGCGCCTTAGCCTGCTGCACGAAACCAAGTATGGTAAATAATAGTAATAGTCTTTTCATAAAAATTTGTACTGATTGATATTCTTGCTCTGTTAGTCTGGGCAAAGTTAGTTTTGTTACACGTATGCGTGAATTGTTTTTGACGACCGGTAGTATTAGCAGGGTGAACGGACGCATTACACCGGTAAATAAAAAGCCCTGATCTTGCGAACAGGGCTTTTTTGACACAAAAAGGCCAAATCGGCCATTTCGATTATATCACAATATTTACAATACGTCCTTTAACAACGATTACTTTTTTAGGCGTTTTGCCTTCCAGATATTTCTGTACCTGCTCGTCTGCCAGCACCAGTTCTTCAATTGAGGCAGCTTCCAGTGTCAGGCTCAGGTTTAAATTTAAGCGGGTTTTTCCGTTTACTGAAATTGGATAACTAAACTCATCTTCCACCATATAAGAAGGGTTAAACACAGGGTAAGCAGCAAAAGACAAGCTTTCTTTGTTACCTAAGAGCGACCATAACTCTTCAGTGATATGCGGTGCATACGATGAAAGTACAATTACCAGTTCCTGCAGAATGGCACGCTTGTTACATTTCAGCTCCGTCAGTTCATTTACAGCGATCATAAAGCTGGATACAGAGGTGTTAAACGAGAAACGCTCCACATCGTCCTGCACTTTTTTAATAATCTTATGTAATGCCTTCAGTTCTGCTTTTGACGGCTCGGCATCACTCACTTTAAATTCCCAGGCATCATTATGGAATAACCTCCAGAATTTACGGAGGAATTTGAAGACACCCTCAATTCCGTTTGTGTTCCATGGTTTACTTTGTTCCAGGGGACCTAAAAACATTTCGTACATCCTCAACGTATCTGCGCCATAACTGGCAATCAGTACATCAGGGTTTACCACATTGAATTTAGATTTTGACATTTTCTCTACCTCTACACCGCAGATATATTTTCCGTTTTCCAGAATAAATTCAGCATCATTAAACTCAGGCCTGAAAAGCTTAAATTTAGGGATGTTCAATATTTCGTTCTCCACGATGTTGACATCAACATGTAAAGCAGAAGTTTTGTATTGATCCTTCAGTCCATGAGAAACCAGCGTGTTTGTCGCACGTCCGTCTTCACCAACCACCCGGTACACAAAATTACTTCTCCCCTGTATCATGCCCTGGTTGATCAGTTTTTTGAAAGGCTCCTCCTCATTCACATGTCCAAGATCTTTCAGGAACTTGTTCCAGAAACGGCTGTATAATAAGTGCCCTGTAGCATGTTCCGATCCGCCGATGTATAAATCAACATCCTTCCAGTATTCGATTGCCTCTTTGGAAGCAAAAGCACCTTTGTTATGCGCATCCATATAACGGTACCAGTACCAGCTCGATCCTGCCCATCCCGGCATCGTGCTCAGCTCATAAGTATACTGCTTTTCGTAAGTCCAGCTTTCCGCCCTGCCCAAAGGTGGCTCACCACTTTCTGTCGGTAAATATTTATCTACCTCCGGCAATAATAAAGGCAGTTCCTCTTCCTTGATCAGGTAAGGTAAACCATCTTTAAAATACACCGGGATAGGTTCACCCCAATATCTTTGGCGACCAAAAATGGCATCCCTCATGCGGTAGTTGATTTTAGCTTTACCAACTTTTTGCGTTTCCAGCCATGCATTTAATGTCTGCGTAGCCTCGGCATACTCCATCCCATTGATAAAACCAGAATTGATATACTTACCCTCTTTCGTATGGTCCGCCTGTAAGTCAATATCTTTTTGTCCGTCCAATATCTGTACCACCGGCAGGTTAAAATGCTTCGCAAATAACCAGTCACGCTGATCACCGCTAGGCACACCCATTACCGCTCCTGTTCCGTAGCCAGCAAGCACATAATCGGCAATCCACAACTGTACACGTCCGCCGCTTACCGGGTTAATCACATAACTTCCTGTGAAAGCACCAGAAACAGTTTTGGTATCCGCCATGCGGTCCAGCTCAGATTTCTTTTTAGTCTGAGCGATATAGTTTTTAATATCTTCCGCCTGTGCAGGAGTCGTTACAAAAGGAACCAGCTCATGCTCAGGTGCAAGCACCAGGTATGAAACCCCAAAAATGGTATCTACACGGGTAGTAAAAACCTCAATATAATCCGTAGGAACTTCAGCTCCTTCTCTATCTTCGATTTTAAAACGTACGCTTGCCCCAACACTTTTCCCGATCCAGTTACGTTGCATTTCTTTAACCGGCTCCGGCCAGTCGACCGTATTCAGTCCCTGCAGCAGTCTTTCCGCATAAGCAGAAATACGCATA
>Ga0247813_10000315_pt1 | contig 52414 bp, 48 predicted proteins | sample UWRJL169409C1_FD_180719 | JGI IMG/M metagenome (GOLD analysis project Ga0247813, IMG submission 180719) | Plant litter microbial communities from Arlington Agricultural Research Station in Wisconsin, United States - UWRJ-L169-409C-1 | ecosystem: Environmental > Terrestrial > Plant litter >... | reverse complement strand
TAGTATTCTAAATAAAAAAATGAATTCTAAATATATATTTTTATATTATAACATTTAAATTTATATATAAAAATGGACAACTTTCCAATTTTATATAATATAACTCCGTGTACAAAAATTGATAACTCTGCAAATATTGCAATAAAAAAGATGATAAAATACATGAAATCATTTATAGATAAATTAAATAATGACATATCTCAAACTGTATTTGAACATCAATCGCATTTTATTATATATCCAATTGATGTAGAAAATGATGATTTATTTAAAAAAGAGATAGAACTTTTCTTAAATTCATTATTAATTAATTTTAATTATCAAATAAAAAATTTTCGAGAAAAAGTTATTAAAAATCCTGATAATGGAGAGAGAATGTATAATACTTTTCGACCAAAATTAAAAAAACTGATGAATTCTACTAAGTCTGAATGGAATTTAATTAAATCTAAACTAATTATTCCTGGAGGGGAAACAATTTTAAATCAAATAGATATTTATAATCCAACAATTGACTGGGATATTCTTTTAGCTGAACCAGACGTTTAATTTATAAATTAAACGGATTCTATATACATCTCTGAATACGAGTTTGATGGTTTACATAGTTCATATAAAAATAATTTAAACTTTGTAAACAATTTATTTATAGATAATTCAAACTTTGTAAAGAGTTCAAAATCTGAAAATGTTAATGGTATAAACAGTTCATTTAAAAATGATTCAAAGTCTGTATACAGTTTATTTAAAAATAATTTAAACTTTTTACAAAGTTCATTTATAAATAATTCAAAATCTAAAAATGTCAATGGAATAGATATTTCATTTATAAATAATTCAAAATCTGTAAATAGTTTATTTGAAAATGATTCAAAATCTGAAAATGTTAATGGCATAGTTGATTCTGTATACAGCTTTGCAAGAGTTGAATTTAAAAACTTAAGTTTAATATTTAAATAGTAATTATAAATTAATTAATTTCATTTTTTACAAAACTTTTATTAAAAAAATAAAATAATAGACGGAGAAGTTGAATTTGATTACATTGTAAATTTAATTTTTATAATTTAAAAATAGTTTTTAAATACTCAAGTTTGAAATTTAATAAGTAATTAATCTTATTTTTTACAAAACTTTTATTAAAAATTTTAATTGAATTTAGTGGCATTGATTACACGGTATAAATTCAGTGACATTAAATTCAAGAATTTTGAAAACATGGTGGGTTTCATAGTGGGTTTTGAAAACATGGTGGGTTCTAAAAACATGATGGGTTTCATAATGGGTTTTGGCTGCATAGTGGGTTTCATAGTGGGTTTTGAAAACATGGTGAGTTTCATAGTGGATTTTGTCTGCATGGTGGGTTTTGACAGCATAGTTGAATTCGATTTCGTTATTTTTGAAATTTTGAATTTTTGTCCTCCAGGAAAATTGACTATCGAACCAACTTTAGCACCTAAAAATAATTTGAAGTTTGGAAACTGCATATTGCTCATTTTTTTACAGAATGATGATATATTGAGAAACGTATCGTACAACTGCACTTTGGGTAACGGTTTATTGAGCATCAATTTAGTAGTGAATTTTGAAAGCATGGTGAGTTTTAAAGGCATAGTAAGTTTTGATTTCGTTATTTTTGAAATTTTGAACTTTTGGTCTCCAGGAAAATTCACTATTGTACCAACTTTAGCACCTAAAAATAATTTGAAGTCTGGAAACTGCATATTGCTCATTTTTTTACAGAATGATGACATATTGAATGACGACATATCGGGTAACGACATATTGAGAAACGTATCGTACAACTGCATTTTGGGTGACGGCTTATTGAGCATCAATTTAGTGGTGAGTTTTGAAGGCATAGTAGATTTTGATTTTGTTATTTTTGAAATTTTGAACTTTTGGCCTCCAGGGAAATTCACTATCGTACCAACTTTAGCATCTAAAAACAATTTGAAATTGAATTTTGACAGCGAAGGTGACGGCTTATTGGGCAACGATGTCATATTGGGCAACGACGGCATATCGGGCGACGATTTAAAATTTGAAAGAGTCAAATTGGATTGCATTGCAAATACAATGCTTAAACTCATAGCTAAAAGTAAGAGTTGTTTCAACATTTTTAGTTTGATAATTTGTTTGTTTTTAAAATACTCAAGTTCTAAATCTTTTTAGTAATTTTAGATTAATTAATTTCATTTTTATTCAAACTCATTAACTAAAATTAGACTTTGATTTAATTAAATTTAACAAAATATAAAATAAAAATCAAAAGTTCTATAAAAAGAAATCGATTTAGTATAATATAAAATGAAATTAAATCATGAGTTAATATACTTATTAATTAAATTTAACGTATTTAAGCAATAAATTAAAAATGGCTGAAAATATAAAACTTATTACCAAACAAAACAAAGAAAAAGGTTTATTTAAATGTAAACGTAACGGCTGCCAACAGTTTCATGAAGTTGGCAAAGAATGTCCTAACGGATGTAAAATTTGTCCTCTATGTGGTAAATGGGTTATTAAAGAATGTCAAACTTGTATTGATAATCATTGTTCAAAATGTAAAAAACGATACACTGAATATAAACAAAAAGCTACTAAAAAAGAAATTGATTATAACGAATGCATAGAATGTGACGCAAGAAAATGCGCTGACCCCAAATGTCATGAATTAAAATACAACAATTTTGCATTTTGTATGGAGCATATTCTTGAAAATTGTTCTGGTAGAAAGTGTTCAAAACTTTCCGAAGGGTGTTTAAGAATTAAAAATATTATGTCTGAATATTGTGGACATTGTTCAAAATATAACCCTGAGGGAATATGTAAAAATTTGGACTATTTAAAAGAAGGCGAATACAAACCGTGTAAAAAATATAAAAATCCATCAAATCTAGCTTGTTATACCTGTATAGATCACGTTTGTCAGAGCAACTATCATGATCCGGAAAATAGATTTGTTCATATCAATGAAAAAAAAATAATTTGTGGAAAAATTAGTAAACATTGTAATTCTTGTATACAAAAATATAAAATAGACATATCAAAAACTATTTGTTTTAGCAAACACCATAATTCATTATACAGATATGTAAATATGATTGAAAAAATAAAAAGTGACGGATCAATTAGTAGATTTTGTGACAATTGTAGAAAAATTGAACAAAAATTAAATCAAAATACAAAATCGAATGAAGAAAATGCTCCATTTACGTGAATTGTGGAATCGTAAATATCACTAATTATTTTATTTGTCTAGTTATTTAGTTATTTTATATTAATCACCGTCGTAATTAACTCCGTTCTTTAATTAATTTCGTATATTTAAACTTTGTTTAGCTGCGCGTAGTGCAATAATTATATTTCAATACAATTAGCTGAATCAATAATATTTATATAAAACTATTTACAGAGTTTAGATGCGCGTTAGGATTCAATTATCTGAAGCTAAACTCTGTAAATATAAGCCTATTTAGTTGAAGCTAAACTTCATATATAATAATATTGACATTTAATTAACTTGAATTTAAACATTAATACTGTATACGATTATTAAAAAATATAAACAAATATTAAATTTAATTTCTGATATTAAGAAAGTTGATTATAACTTTAAAGAAAACTTCTCGTGCATAGTTTACGTTTTCTTGTAAACAGCTGAAGTTTTTTTCTGAACTTCGGAAGTTTTCTTCTAAAAGAGAAGTTATTTCTAGAAATATATAAAAAGCGGTCTCAATGTCTTCATTTTGATATAAAATTCCATCTTTAAAAACTTTGAAAGAATTCATCTTTAAAAATTCTTTCGCTCCATCCAATAGTATGAAAATCTCGTCAAATTCATTTTGAATTTCATCTTCGATATCATCAAGAAATACCTTATTTTGAATTTTATCGTCGATTTCATTTGAAAGGAATGTTTTGTCAATTTTACTGAAAACGCTTAGCATATTATTAATAAAAACACTATTTTTTTTAACCTTTTCTATTTTTTCTTCAAATTCAAAGTAAGAATCAATCCAATTGAGTTTTTTATCATCAATACGGCATCGTTTAATAGACGGTTCTTTATTATCAATGTTTTCATCATCAATGTATTCATCATCAATACGACATCGTTTAATAGACGGTTTTTTATTATCAATGTATTCATCATCAATACGACATCGTTTGATAAACGGTTCTTCATTATCAATGTATTCATCATCAATATGACATAGTTTAATAAACGGTTTTTCATTATCAATGTATTCATCATTAATGTCTATAGAATTGTATCCTTCATCAATGTCCATAGAATTGTATACTTCATTAATGTCCATAAAATTGTATTCTTCATCAATTATATCATTAATTACATCATCAATACCATCATCAATACCATCATCAATACCATTATTAATACTATTATCAATTACATCATCAATACCATTATCAATGTCTATAAAATTGTATTTTTCATCAATAACATCATCAATGTCTATAAAATTGTATTTAATATACATTTTTTTTTAATATTATAATAACTGTATAACAAAATTTTAAACTTGTCGTGTAAAATATTTAAGATTATGATTCATTTTTTATATATACGACAAGTTTAGAGAATAACTTTATTATTTTTGTTTAATTAATGAATGTTTGCAAAATATATTTAGATTAAATTTTAATTAATTCTCTACGATGAATCTGGAGCAAAGCTGTACTACGAGACATCACAATTATCTGAGAATTTTCTAAAGTCATTGAATAAATACATTAACAGGTATGAAGAATGCGATTTAGAAAATCTTGAAAATAGTTGAAAATAAGAAATTTGTTCTCTACGACAAGTCTAGAGCTTTGCTCTATATATAAATTTTACAATTTATTTTATTTTAATGAAAAAATGAAATTAAACTTTAAAATTATTACGAATTTTAAAACTTAAAATGGATGAAGAAAACCAAATGAATATATTTAATGAATTACCTTTTAATAATAAATGTTCCAGCGACTATAAAATTTGTGAGGGATGTAATCAAAAATGCAGTGTAAAAGAAAAATGTCCTAACCGATGTAAACCTTGTCATTTATGTAATAAAATTTGCAATATAAACAAACAATGTTCAAATTGTATAAAAACAATTTGTACAAATTGTAAAAAACCCTACGAAAACAATAGAGCCGAAGTTAACGGAATTTTTACAAGATTTTGTACAAATTGTTTTTACAAAAAATGCGAAAATATAGAATGCAATAATATTGTATTTCCAAAACATGATTTTTGTCAAAAATGTGAAATTAGATATGAAATTCCTGAAACACGTTGTCGAGGATATACAGAAGAATGTGAAATAACTAAAAAAATATATCAAACTTCTTGTTATTTTTGTCAAAAAAAAGATCCCAATTTTATATGTCCAAATTTTGATGCTTTCAAAAATCAAAACGACTTTCGGTGTCAAATATACAAAGAGTCACAATACGATTATTGTAAAGCATGCTCCATTTGCATTTGTAAATGGCCGCTTCATACAAAAACAGAATTTTTGATAAACAGCGTAGAAAAAGGAAAAACCAAAAATTTTGCTTTAGTAAACACCAAACAAAAAGAAAAGATAGACGAAATATACAATATATTTTGTTTTGGGTGTATAAAAAAATATAAAATAAAAAGTTGATTTATTTATTATTTAAATCATACGACATGTTGCTAACAATATACCACAAAAAATTTGTAATATTATTATAATTGGAGTGATTTTATATAAAATAAAATAATTCGCCGAAGTTTCATTGTTTTAAATTTGAACATAAATTTCATTCTTATTACTGTTTGAATTTATATAGAGGCGGCAATGATTCGCTATCTAATTCAATATTTAATTTATCTTTATATTTTTCCTATTTTTTTAAATAAAAATAAAATAGGAAGCATCATACATGTTATTAATAATAAAACACAAATAAATGCAATTAAAAAAAGTTGTATTATTTGTTTTTAATTAAAAATATTTTAAACATTATAAATTTGTTTTATAAATTAATCATGTAAATTTATTTCACTGTATAAAGGCGGGTATAATTCTTCATTATTATTATTGTATTCAATATTATCAATGTATTTACTATTTAATTTAGCTTCTTTCAATACCTTTTTTCTATTCTTATCATATTTAGGTAATAATGTTTGACTATTTGAAAATGATGTATCTGAATTAACTTTATCATCACAATTAAGTAAACAAAAAACTAAATATATAAAAGAAATCATTATACATGAAAATATTAATAAACACAAAAAAGTTATAATTAAAATATAAATTATAATTTGAATACCTGTAAGTTCATAGATTGATTTAACATTCCAAAATGTTGTATTATTTGAAAATGTTGTATTATTAGAAAATGTCATGTTATTCAAAAATGTCGTGTTTTTTAAAAATGTTGTATTCTTTGAAGCAAATGGCATTGTTAATATAAAATTAAAAATATAAATATTTTAAGCATTATAAATTTGTTTTTAATATAGACTCGTTTTGCTTAATATAATATAATGTATGTTGATGTAAATTTATAAATTTTATTTTTTAGTAAATTATATTATTTTATATAAAATTATTTAGTTTTGTTATATAATAATATTAAATTTAATTAACTTATAATAGTTCTGCATAAAACTCTGACTAAATTAGATGAATAATTTTTAAACAGTTAAACATTGACACCAGTTTCGGCAGATCAAGGAATATTTAAAAAGATTAAAATATTTATACATATTTTCAGAAAAATATTTAAAAAGGTGTCTATTTAAATATAATTTTTTTTTCCGCATTTTTCTAAATATATTTTTAGCTGAGATAATAATTGAAATCATTTCTATTGTATACATAAGAGATTTATTTATTTATAATTAAATACATTTTTTTATTTATTTTTGAAATATATTTATAAATTAAATTGGAATTACTGTTGATTCGAGAAGCTTATCTCGAGCTCGTAATAAAAGTTCTTGTGCAACTTCGTAATCTTTCCGTGAATAAACAACTATTACTTTAAATATGGATAAAGCTTCCTCAATCTCATTAGTTTGATATACAACGCCATTAATTTTAAAAGGATTTATTTTTAAAATTTCTTCGGCTTCATTCAATAGCACATCAATTTCGTCAAATTTATTTTGAATTTCTTTGTAGAACTTATCTGAAAAGACGAACTCTTCAATTTTACTAAAAACTTTTTGAATTTTATTAAAAAAAACATAATTTTCTTTTTTGTTAATAAGGAAATCATCGAATAAATCACTAAAATTTATTGACATAATTAATCTTATTACAAATTGTAGGTAAATATATTTTATTATAATTCACTTTTGTACAATTAAATCGCACAAAAAATCAATTCATTGGAAGAGCTCAACGACCTGGAAGAACAACACAATTACAAATACATTTTCTAGTAGAAGATATAGAATACACTTTAAACTAAAAATTTATTTATCTTCACTTAAACTTTGAAATTCAATATATTATTCGCGTAATTAACTAATAATATAATTTCTTCAATTTTTATAAAAACTAATTCATCAATTAGCTGAAGCTAGACAAAATCCTGAACTTGTAATTGAAATCATTTCTACGATGAATTTAGGTTTCTTATTCTACACATGAGACAATTTATACTATAGACAATTGTAAAGGGAAATATATTGTTTTGTATAATTCCGCGTTTTTATAATAAACTGAAGCGACATTTAATTTATTCTTCAACTATAATATTATTATCAAAAAATATATGCATTTCAATTTGATCGCATGTTAATCTTTCAAGTGTTTGTATAACAATATCTTTACTATTTTTCCAACCTCGCTCTGAAGTATATTTATAATGAATTAGTTTTGATTTGTCCTTAACTGTATATATACTGATTTATATATTAACAAATTTTTCAATATAAAATCTAATTTTGTAATTGTTTTACTAAATTTATTGGAAAATCGATTTAATTGTATTTGTTAACATGTTCTTATCATATTTAAGTAATTCTATTGATGACTTGTTAACAAAAAAAATAACAAATATATTACAAAACTTTTATTTTTTACAAGTAATTTTATATAAAATCTTTATAAAATTCTAGTTATATATTAATGTAAAATTTATGACATTAGTTTTCTTCATCTGAAGTAAAAATATCATATTCTACTACAATATCATTATCAAAAAATATATGCATTTCAATTTGATCACATGTTAATCTTTCAAGTGTTTGTTTTCGTACAATTTTTTTATTAACTCGTGTATGTTTAGATTTATATTCATAATGTATAAGTTTACCTAAAATACATGACGTCATTGGAAGATTCCACGATCTAATTTCTTGGTCTTCATATTTATCTTTTGTTAAATTTTGAATAATAATATTATCATAATCTGCAATATCCTTTACTTTTATTCTTTGGTTATTAATAATTTTAAATACTGAAACTATTCTTCTACCGACTTTAATATTATGATTTTTGTGTTTAACTTTAAGACATGCAATAATATATTTAACCATTAAATCTAAATTATTTTCATGTTTATATTTAGCATATTGTTTTTCAAGCATTTTTAATTCATCAAATTGAACTGAAATATGTTCATTAATTTTAATATATTTTTTATTGTGAAAATCTTCTTCTGTTTGAATTTGAGTTGTACTAAAACAAGGCACGTGCATTTTAATTTTACTTTGAAATTCAGTTAAATTTTTAATCAAACTAAAAAATTTGTTAAAGAATTCAAACCTCGGTTTAAATAATTCAATTTGTTGTTCAGTGTATTGTTCATCTAGAATAATTGACTCATCATAGTTATTATTCTCTGTTTCTAAAAAGTTGTAATTTGCAAAATCTTTTTTTAACTCAAACCAATCTTTATAATAATATTTAACAGAATTAAATTTAAATCTTAATCCTTTTATTAAATTACTAAATTTAAATCCATCTGGATTTGGCATAGGACCCCTGACCCAACAAATCATCTTTTCTAACTCAGTAGTATATAATAAATTTAATCCAAAAACATTAGAATTCCAAATGGATAAAGATGATTTGGGTTTTTTATTAACTTCAAAATTTAAATATTTCTTAAAATCTTCTTTAATATTACAATTGATATTTTGATGTATAATTTCTACGGCATAGCCTAGGTTCCCTACATTTTTATTTGTTCCATATACATCTCCTATCATGTAAAATGCGGGTTTAAGAGTCATATTATTTAATTTATTTTGATAATTTAAACTATAATTCATCGGATTATTATCATGTTGTATTTCGTCTTGAAGATTATCAATATTAAAATTCTTTTGGAGATCAAAGAAATACAATTCTTCAGATTCTCTTGCTCTATATCCAGCATTTAAAGCTGTACAATAACTTATGAAAGAATACATTTTTATAATAATTGTCTTTCTCTTTCCATAAATTGATATAGCTCCTTGAATCGCCGGACTAACTATTATAATATCCACATCTTTTGTTATTTCTTCATTTATTTTATTTGTTATTTCTATTTTCCTGGCAACTTTACTTTGAAGCATGTGTTTGCCAATAATTTTTATAATACTTCTCTCAATCTTTCTTTTTTGATTAATTAATTTGATTTTATTAACAATTACTTCAATTAACATTTTACTATCTGAATAAATAAATAATTTATCTTCAGTTTCAAGTAAGTTACATAATAATTTAATATCTTTAGAAATATGAATTTTTTTAAATTTCATATAACTATCTGAATATCTATGTAAACAGAGTCTATCAGGATTATTTGTTTGATTTAAAGTTTTTAATAAATCAAACAAGCTAGGATCCACAACAATATCATTTATAAATAATAACTTTGAATTTCTAATAAGATTATAAAATATATCACTTAGAGATTTATTTCGATATTCTTTGACGTCAGATACACTTGTCAATATTTGAATAAATTCATCACAAAATAATACATCTGGTCCTAATGAAGCTATGTCAGATATACTTTTAGCATTAACAATTATTATATCATGTTTATTATCATTTTTAAATTGATTTAATTTATTTAAACTTATATCAGAGTCTTCAGAGTGAATACATGGAGTTATTCTAATGTCATCATTTTCATAACATTTATTATATTCATCGTAAAATAAAGAATTATATACTTTTAAGAATTTATTTAACATATCATTATTTTGTAAAACTAAACTTACAATTATCACTATATATTTTTTAATCCCTTTATATTCATTGTGATATTGTTGAAAGAATGAAACAAAGTTTTGCGTTTTTACTGCACCTGGTGGACCTATTTGAACATGAGTGTGATATTTTTTATAATCTAAATTTACAATTTGATTTCTTATATCTGTAATATGAATTTGATCTGTCACTGAAATTTTACTATACATTTCATCTAAATATATTTTTTGTTTATATAAAAAATCTTGCGTACTAAACTCGCTGAAGAATTTATCATATTTTCTTGATTTAATATCGATGTATAATTTCATTTGTTCTGTTATATTAATAAATGATTTACAAGTAGTTTTATTTGTATTCAAATTACATAATGTAAAATCGCGCGAATTAAAATAATTAAATGCTGCACGACTGTTGCCTATTAATATACAATCTGGATTTTTACATAAACATTTATATGATGCTCCATTTTTCCACGGATGTTCTAGTAAAAATGTACCAGTTGATGTATCGAATTGCCAATCAATATTTTTTACAGAATATGTATCTTCAAACAATTTATTTAGACCTATTTGCATTTCTCTATAAACTGATTTAATTAATATAGAAAGAAGATTTAAATTTATATTTGTGGATTGTGGATTCCGCGTGTCTAATTGAAAACTATTTACAATTTTAATAATTTTATTTGTTTTATTTATTTTTCTTTCTTTTTGTTTTTTACTAAATATAAAATCTTGTATTTCTTTTCTAGATAATAACATGTTTATTTCTCGTTGATCTTCAATATAATTTATAATACATGCTTTAAAAGTTTCAAACGAGTCATCACAATAATATAAATTAAATTTTGTATTAATATTATTATCCGTTTTATAATCCGATTTTTCATTTGATTTATAACTCATCACATGCCTGACTGTTTGTGATTGAGAATAAACGCATAAATCAATATCATTAAGTTTATCTTTAACTTTATATTTTATAAACTCCATATCTTCCGCAAAAGTTAAAAAATTAATCTTACAATTCACAATTATTGGTCTATAAGAATATTGGTTTGTTTTTTTTAAATATCCACCGATATATATTTTATATTCTCCAACACCATAATATTCTTTCATTATATCTTGAAGCATTGTATATAATTCTGTGTGAGTAAGAGAACACTTGTCAATGTCAAAAAACGGTTTAACCTGCGTATTTAAATAATTCATCGGATAAAAATAATTCTTTTCAGATGAATTATATATTCTAAATAAATCTCTATCATCTATTACTTTTAATGATTTTAACGTTTGTACTATATAATTTTTATAAATAATAATACACTTTATATTATTTTCCCTTTGAAGATTTTCTGCATGCTTTTGTAATTCTAAAATTTTGTAGTTTGGTAATGTAGATTTGTATGATTTTACATCAATTTTTAAGAAAGTTGTAAACTTTAATTGAGATTCTATAGAAGCCATAATACTACTTATTAAACAATTCATTTTGATAGAAGGTTTTTGTAACCTTATACGAATAATAATATTGTGATAAAAAATACAAGTTTTTACATATTGTTGATTAGATATATTATTTTATTCATGAGATTTCATGTGTTACCAAGTCACTAACTTAATTAACTTATCTTTACTAGAGACTTGGTAACAAAAAAAAAGTAAAGAAAGATACAAAAATGTAATCACTTAATCTAAAAATCTAAAGAATATAATTAAAAATTGGATTAATATGTAATATGTAAAAACTTCTCAAAAATATTTCTATGTCCGGGAGAGGAATTGTAATTTTAGTATATTATGTTAAAATGTCAGAATTTAAATTTATAAATAAGATGAAAATTTATTTAATGTGCAAAACATATTTTAAAACGAGTGAAGATGTAGAAAGAATGAAAACATTTTTAAAAAGTAATTTTAAAACGTCACATTATTTTGGAAATAAATATAGTGCAATAATATTGTTAAAATATGAAGCATCAAAATATGAAGAAACTTTAAAGTTAATAATGGACTTTACAAATCCAAAACTAATTTATACTCAAAAAGAAACAAGTGGTGAATTTATAAATGTAATGGATATAAATAATGAAGTGTGTAGTATTTGTTCAAAAAAGTTGCAAGATTATCCAGATGATTATGAAGATGATTTAGGGCCAGTACAATATGATGTAATGGAATCAAATTCAAAATTTGATAAAATTAAAACAGCAATGATAAATGAAAAGTTGATGAAAGAATATCTTTCAAAGAAAAAGCCGCAGACAAATAATATAAAGATAATCGATTTAAAATGCCAGCATTTATTTCACGAATCTTGTATTTATAAAGCAGGTGAAGATGAAGAAAATGAAGGATTAATATGTCCAATTTGCAAAGAGATAACAGATGGAGATTTATTTAATTTGTATCGAGTAATTAATAATATTGAATTTAGCCGTAAAAAAATGTATATTTGGAATAAACCATTGAGTTCATATGAATCTTATATTCGGCATTTATACAATATACGAAATTGATAAATGTTCTATTATAAATCATATTTAAATAATGTAGATGAATATGCAAAAGAATTTGAGTTAATTATTTAAACAATCCAGTTATGCTTCATGGTGGAATGATACAATATATTTCGTGAGTTACTTCATTTCTTCGATAAAAAATTGTATGATAATACATATCAAGGTCTAATTAATTTAAGTACAAATGATAAAGAATATTTTGAGTTTAAAGATGCAGATTATTATAAAAAATTATAAAGCTTTGAAGCAATTGAAAATTCAAACGTAAAATTATGGAAAATGTTAATAATGCGGGCAAATTATATTTATTAAAAAATATTCTTGATTTAACGAAAATTTATCACTTATAAAATACTATAAATTATTGATAATATTGTTAAATATATTTTATTATAAGAAATCGTATTGGTTTTAAGATATTATTTATGAATGAGATTTATTATTTTTATTATATAGTTCCAAATACAAAATATGAAAAAATAGAATATTCATATGATTTAGAATCTTTTGATGATGACGAAAATAGAAAATATGAACGAGATGAAGATGATCGTTTATGGACTTTGTATCAGGTAATTGAAAGTGTTGGATTTAATGCCTTCAAAACAACTGTGTCATCTAATAAATTTACAAGCAATTTTATTACACATGAATTTGACGAATATATAAATAAATATCTCACCTTTAAAAATCAAGATATAAAATGTTTAAATATAATATTGTTTGTTGATTATAATATATTTAGTAAATCCAAATTAAATGTATTGAATATATGTGATAAATTAGAATATAGTAATTTGTATGGTTTAAAATCGTATCGAGATATTCATCAACTTAAAGATAGTAAATATGATTGTGTTTTAATTGAATCTGATATGTATAGAAAGCCGTCAAAATTTTATTATTATAAAAAGCCGTACAACTTTTATAGTACTAAAAATATTGATGAATTTAATCCAAGCTATAAATATAATGTTATATTTTGTGACCTTAATTTAGTTAAATTTATTGCGAATACCGATAAAGTTACAGATGATTTATATGAAAATAATTTAACTATTAAACTAAATATTTTACTTCAATTATTTACACGTCTATCTAAATTTTTAAATAAAGGTGGATATTTAATAATTAATACTAGGCACACATTTTCTTTTATTATAATAGACATTTTAAAATATCTATCAACATTATTTTCAAAAGTAAGTGTAAGTAAACCTCTAAGTTATAAAATAAATTCATTTTATGTTTGTATCATATGTGAAAACTATTTAGTTAAAGATAATTTGCCCCCGTTTGATAAAATAGTATATCGCCTTTATGCTGCAAATCCTCCACTTGCCGATTTTTGGAAGATGTATGATCAATCTCTATATGATCTACGAACAAGTTATATTGAAAAATTAGAAGTTGTATTATCAAAACCTGAAAAAGGTGACGATATTCGTATGTTGCAAAATGATATAGTTAATAGATATATTTACATATATAATTTACTTGAATTTCCGATTCCAATATATTTGTTGTTTGATGGTCCTGCCTACATGTCATCGAACAAGTTATTTTTATATAATAATTTAAAAATGCGACAGATTAATTTTATAATAGAAAGTGGGAATGAATTGATGATTCCAAATCTTGAATCATTAAATAATATTAAATTAAATTTATTTTATTACAAGCTCCACGTTGATTTATTAGACCCGATTAAATATCAAATAATATTAAGTAAAATTGATTGCTATGACAAGTATATGATATCAAGTATAATTAATATAAAAATTTCGCAGGCATTTATTACAATAATGGAGATGATAAAAGAAACAAATTTAATTGACTCGAATATTTCATCACTGCATTTATGTGAAGCTCCTGGTGAATTTATCGTTGCATTTGACTATTATTGTAAAAAGAAAGGATTAACATATAATTGGGTTGCAAATACTTTAAACCAAAAAAATCCCGAGATAATAAAAAAACATGGTAGAAATATAGTATATGATGCATATGATTTAATAAAAGATAATCCGAACAAATGGTTATATGGAAAAGATAATACTGGCGATTTAACTCGAATAGAAAACATTTTAGAATTATCAAAATCTAAATATAATATGATAACAAGTAATTATGATTTATTGGAAGATTCGGGATTTCAAGAAGATGAATCATTATTTATGAATCTATGTCAAATTATGATAATTTTATTATCTTTAAAAGTTGGTGGTAATGCATGTCTAAAAACATTTTTACCATGTTCATTGCCACTAACTGTATCATTAATATATATATTAACAAAATCATTTGATCAAGTTATATTATTTAAATCATCAATTAATGCTGTCAATTGTGAAATAAGTATCATTTGTAAAAAATTTCAAGGATTAAAATATCGCAATTTATTATTTGATGCTTATAATAATTTTGATCCCAATAAGTTTTTATTTGAAAAAATTGACGAGTTATTTATAAATAATTTAACATTTGCAATTGAAGAAATAACAAAAAGTATAAAATCTCATTTATTTAGATCAATTTTAATTTATTATTATTTAACGGATTTTTCCAATTTAAAAAATGAAACTAAAGAATTTACACAAAACTGGATTAATAAATATTTGAAATAATTATGATATTGTTATATATAATCAAACGATATTTTAATAAAGATGAACAAAAAAAAATAATTGAATTATATAATAAATATTATATATCAAGAGTTGATACAGACCGCAGTATTTTTATTATCTACTATGAGGATTTATTTAGACAATATTTAACACAAATAAAATTTGAAACTTTTGAATCATATCAAAAAAATCTTGAGTATTATAATTTAAAATATGATGGTGAAAATGACCCAAATTTATTATTTGATAATTGGTATGATGAATATCTTCATCGGGATCCAATTTTAAATCTAAAGCATCACATTTCATCAAAAACCACATTTAAATCAGGAGTTGCTCCATACCCTTTAGAAAAGTTTCAATCATTTATTCGTCCTGATAATTTAAAAAAATCAATTTTAGATTCATTAAAATATGGAGGATTTTATAATATTCCAATTTGGCATCATAGTAAAAAAGGTATTGTTACAAGATATAAATATAATATTCTAAATGAATTGTATAAAAAAGCTCAACCGTATGTAAAAGAAAGTATTATAAATAAATTTAATAATTTTATAAATGGAAATCGAATATTTATAGATCCAAAACCATTTATTCATGATTGTTTGGCCCCGTTTCTTCTAAGTGGTGAAAATCAAAGTTTATATGGTGGATTAAATGCAGGATATTATATGTATTATTATTATAATTCTCCTTTAATTTTAAAAGCTCCTATTAATAAAACATTAGTATTTGATACTAAACTTCATGCAATGATTTATTTAGTAAAAGAATATGTGAAAATGCATCATCTTACTATTGATCCAATAAAATATATAACAAAATTATTTGAACTTTCAATGAATAAAACAATTGATGATCCAATCTTTTCCAAATTTAATACAACATCAAATTATCAAAAAAGAACATATATATCTGAGTGTGAATCTAAAGAACCTGAATTATTATTAGATGTTCATATTAGACGAAATCAAAAGTTTGAAAAATTAATGGATTATAATTTAATTGGTGATGATGAAATAGTATATAATAATTTTTACATTGAATATATTGATATAAGATTAAATTTAATTGCACATTCTTTAGGATATAAATATATAATTTTATTAAAAGAACCAACTCATCGAGAATTTCAACTAATTTATAAATTGGATCGAGAGAAAATACAGAATATTTTAAATCAAAATTTGTATTATGTTTTAACTGAAGATTATAAAGTAATTCATGGATTTTATAATATGAAATTGGTTGATTCAAACCCAATATATACTCAACATAATTTTTATAAATATGTTATAAATGATAATCTATTAAATTTTAATACTTCAATGATAATAAAAATATCAAACGATTTTAAATATAATTTAATTGAATTAAATACTGATGTTGAATATCAACAAAATCCAATAATTAATCATTCTGGTTTAGGCGACTCTAAAATAAAATATAATATTCCAAATTTAAATAAAATTGAATATATGGATACAAAGTATTCAAATTCTAATGTTACTACCGAAAGGAAAGAGTTTGAAACTAATTCTTTTAAAAAATTCGAACTTGAATATCAAGAATATTGTAAAGAAGAATACAAAAACTGCAAAACATTTTTTAATTTAGCATGTTAGGTAAGACATTCAACTTGTGTTTGTTTATTGAATATATTTTCTACTCCATATTTATAATCAAAATAATTAACATTATAACAATTTGAATTATATGTGACCCAGCATTTTTTATATTTGGCATTTATTTCTTTATTAATATAATCTATATATTTATATATATTTTTATATTTTAATTTATAATGTGAATTATTTTGTGAAAGTTGAATATATTCTTTTAATATATATATATATGTGTAACAATCATAGCAGTGATCAATTCCTTTATAAAATATATCATGTTTGTAACATAATGTTCTTTCATCATTATTAAATTTAAATAATTGATCTTCATATTTAAAACAATCATATATTTTAATTTCAGCATTTTGGTCAACAATCAATCTGGTTTCAGTAGATGTTTTACCTTCGTATGCTTGAAAGTATATTTGTCCATCTAAGTATTTAAATTGAGAAATATTTGCACCTGAAAATGGTAAATGAAATTTGAGCATACTTTTAAAGGGTTGTAATATGTTATACCATTCCATTTGATTATTCATATCTGTAATTATTTGTTTTTCTCTATCTTTTTCAGATATTATATCTATGACTCTTATATCTGAAATAAATAATATTTTATAATCAATATATTTGTATTTTAATTTATAAGCTAAATCATTTGTAAAATATTTATTGATTAGAGTTACTTTCGATTTATACAAAACTTTACCCAATTTAAATTTATTTGGATCAACAAGAACATATTCAATGAATGGAAACATGTTAATTAATATGCATGTGTGAATGCCTGGTGCAGCTCCTGCATATATAACAACAATATTTTTATATTGATTAATTTTTTTAAATGTTAAAGTCAAAAATTCTATTTCAGATAGTAATAATTTTAATTGTCCAAATTTAATTAATGTTTTATCATCATTGACTCTTCGTTTATATTTAGTTGTTGGGATATCATCATTTAATATTCTTGTATAATTAGTGGTATAATATGTATGAGGATTTTGAAGACAATGTGGATTGCATTGAGGGTTATCCATAAAAATTATGAAAGTTTTGTATTTTCAATTTTGTTTAATGAGGACTAGCCACAAAAAACGTGGCATGTATTTTCAGATGAAACTAATGGATTTATTCTACAATTTATTCCACTTGATAAGGGAGATTTTTACTTTGGGATTCACGTTTAATTCATTGCAACACAAAATGCTAATAGCCTTGAGTAGTAAAAATTGTATTTAGATGGGAGGCCAGGCAATTAAATGGTAGTTCTATATATATAGCAAAAACTGCCTGGCCTCCCAGAGTTTATAATATCCTTGCTATGAGAAGGAAATAAACGGATTTGCATGTTACCTAGAAGTGATACAAATAAAATAAAACGAGAAGAAGCATTTAAAAATACTTTAAAATGTTTCCAAAAATCCCTCGATTTAACGTAAATTTATTTGATAAAATTAATCATATAAACTCATTTAAATTAAGTGATGAACATTTAAAATTAATCTAATAAAAATATAATTTATGAATAGATTTGCTGTAATTGATAGTGAGGGTAATATTTTCAAAAAAGATAAATTAGATTCAAGTTTAATAATCGCAGAAGTATCAGTAGCAATATTTATAAAAACAAATAATAAATTTGAATTAAAGGCTGCACATTCATATAGATTAGATTATGATTTACGTGAATTAAATAAATATAATAATTTCCGTATACAATTTAGATATTTAACTAAACATTTTTACCCTACATTTAAAAATAAGTTGTATGTAAATAATGGAAATAATCCTTCAAAAATTCGTTCAACAATATTAAATTTAATAGGTAAATATAATTGTAATGATTTAATATTTGCAAAAGGAAATTATCAAGAAAGTGTTTGGCTTTATTATCCTGAATGTTGTGATGGTAACTTTGGTTTAATTCCAAAAAATATTTTAAGAATAAATGAACTTGAAGATTATAGAATTCCAAAATATGATGATATTTTAGATTCTGATAAAACCAAAATGCTTGAATATTTTATTAATAAAATAAATTCTTCATCAGAGTCAGATTTTATTTTTAAACCTAGAGAAATTGAGCATTATAAATATGATTATCATTATTCATTATATGAAATTTTAGTTTTCGGTCAATTGTTAATAAATTTATTATAATGTAAAATAAATAAAAAAAGATATTTTATGGAAAATACATCAATTAACGAGTTTGAGACTTGCAAAGATAAACAAGCTAATCTAAATATTATTCCTCATGAGGTTAATGCCCCTGTAGATGTTACAGTTTTGAATAATACGCAAACAATTGATAAGATTCCTATTATTGAAGATGTGTTACCTGATAAGTTAGAATGTGTTAATCATATTCCTGTGATTGATATGATGCCTGACGATAATACTCAATTTGAACAATTTACTGAAAACAGTAATGATTATATTCCATTTTTGGGAGATATTCCTGACACTGAATTTATTATTCCTAAATTAAAAAATAATTATTATGTAATCGGCGACAATCACTATCCATCTGTTAATTCAATTTTAAAGCCACTAATTGAATCTAAATTTGCTTTGTGGAAAAAATCTGTTGGAGAAGAGGCTGCAAATTCAATTTCTGAAAAAGAAGTTTCTAAGGAAAATAGAATGCATAAACTTTGTTCAATGTTTCTTTCTAACAAAGATTTAAAATATTTTGATGATAAAGATAAAAATATGTTTGAAAATACATTTGTACCTTTCTTAAATAAATTGACAAATATTAAATCAATTGATCAGTGCTTGTTCAGTCACCATTATAAATATGCTGGAACCGTAGATTGTATTGCCGAATACGATGGAGTTATGGCTATTGTCGGCTTTAAAACTGCACGTAAATTAAAACAAACTTCTTATATAAATCATTATTTTATTGAAGCTACTGCTTATTCAATTGCATACGAAGAGATGACAGGACAAATTATTGATTACTTAGTTGTTTGTGTTGGAGTTGATGGAGTAGAAAAACCACAAATATTTACTGATTCAAGAACTAAATGGATGCCTCAATTTCTTGAACTTTTAAATAAATCACGAGATAATTTATCTTTAGATTAATAAAATAAGAAATAATACTAAAATTAATATAATAAAACTAATAAATATAAATCTAATAGTATAACCATACGATATTTTAAATTTATTTTTTAATTCTGGATACAATATATGTGATAAATAAACAGCATTAGTTACAGCTGATTCAAGTGATGTAAATTGATAAATATGTTTTCCATTTTGTGTTCCAAGATTATATAGATTTAATATAGTCTTACTTTTAAATGGTAAATATAAATTTGTTGATATAAATGCTTTATCAATAGTATTCCATTGATCGTCTTTATAATAATCTCCTGATGATATTTTGGCATGAGTTGGATCAGGTAAATTAGGAAAAGATTGTTTTAACTGATTAAACGCCTCTTTTATAATTTCATCTTTTGTACATTGATTAGCAGATTTATTCAAAGTAATACTTTTATAATTAGGAATAGTAATTGCAGTTGAGATTACTGTTTTAGAAGTATCAAATTTCATATAATCCGATAATACAATAAAAGCTAATCCCCAATCTGATTTTGGAAATCCATATACTAAATTTAATTGAAGTTTAATATCCCAATGAAATATAATAGAAATATAATTATTATAATTAGTTTTTTCAACAAATTCTTTAAAGTTATCTGTAAATGTATTAATCGTTTGATCATTTAATAAATCAATAAAACTAGCAGGAGGAGTTGCTAAAACAAATACATCTCCAAATATTTCTTCATTATTTTGATTTACAGATATAACTTTATTATTAACAATATTTATTTTATCAACAGTCGAATTTAATAATATATCTACATTATTTTCAATTAAATATGATTTCCATTTTGTAAACAATCCAATATTATTTGGTTGAATTGGTTGATATAATTTATATAAAAATTGTTGATTAATTAATTGTAAAAACTTATAAAGATCATAATTATCACTAGATGCCCCATCAGTTAATCTACATAATCTATCAATCACATCGTATGATTTAAATGTAAAATTATAATTTTTCATATAATTTAGCATTGTTATATTTTTACCATAATTACTATTTATCATATAAAAAATAAAACTTGAAAATAAATGGAATTTTTCTTTAAATGTTAAAATTGATAATAATGTTTCATTTCCTATGTGTGAAATTGAAAAATTATACTCTTTAAATAAATTATAAAAATCTAAATTCATATCATTTAATAACGTTTGAAATACTTTATATGCTGAACTATAAACACGAGGTCCGTGCTCTGTCATTAAACCGTCAATTTGTCGTACCCTATGACATCCTCCTATGTCATTTTCACGTTCAATTATAAGAATCTTTTTTTTATTTGATTTTATTGCACATTGGGCTAATGCTAATCCAGCAGGACCACCACCAATTATTACTAAATCATATTTCATAAAATACTAATTTACTTTTATACATACTTCGTACTAAAATGGTATACATTTTTAATAGTTTATTAATTAATATAAAAATGAATATTTAATTTTAATATTTACACATTAAATTAAACTCAACGCTAAATACATTAAATATATTAAATTTAACAAAATGCCTAAGTGTAACTGCTGTGACTGCTGTGAACTAGAAGCTAATAAATATAATACTATAACAAGAATTCATTATAACGACAAATGTGAAGAAAAAATAAAAAATCGAATTTCTTCGCAAACTACTTCTCCGCGGATGACTTCATTATGTTTTTGTAAATGTGGACTAGTAGCTGATAGAACTAATATTAAAACAAATATTAAATATAACTTTTCGTGTGAAAAAAAGCTAGAATATCTATTTTCTCCGCAGACGACTTCATTCAATTCTCCGCCGACGACTTCATTCACTTCTCCGCAAATGACTTCATTCAATTCTCCGCTGACGACTTCATTCACTTCTCCGCAGACAATTTTTAAAAAATTTTACAACTATACAGATGAAGAAATTACAAAATACGCTGTTAAAAAAGTTGAAGAAAAAGCTCTTAAAAATCCAGATAATTTTTACACATTTTTAGGAAAATATTATAATCCTAAAACATGTTATGTATGTAAAACTCCCATTAATGAAAAAATGGTGTATCACGGAAGCAAATGTCTACATTCAACTTGCAAACTTTATTAAATACAACTTATTTATTTATCGTTTTTAAAGAATAACATATTGTGAATGATGTCATAAAATGTTTATTTACCAAGCGATTGATTACTTTAAAATTGAATGCAAATATTCGTCACAAGATCATTCTAGTTAAAATTAATTTATCTTACTAATTTTACATACGATTTATTTAAAACAACGTTCACAAACAATTGTCATTTTCGAAAGCGCGTTGATGAAATAATACTACATCAATGTGAACATATTAAATTTGAATTAGATGATGGTTACAACTAAACATTTTATTATTTTTAATATGTAAACAGATTTGTTGTATTATTCAATACAAAAATGAAATTTAATTTATAATATTTATCTTATTAATTTTACATCCAAGTTATTTAAAATACATTCTATAAAAACTTTACGGCATCGCCTAAGTTTCCTAAAATGTCAAATTTAATTGATGAAAATAAAAAGTTAAGTCTAAAATTGCAAATTGTAACACTTTATTATGAGAATTCAAGCTTAGAAGTAAAAGATTTAAAAAATCAACTTACCTCAACTCAAAATCAACTTACCTACACTAAAAATCAACTTAAACTTCGCACTAATAATTTAGTAGAATTTCAAAAAGAAAAAGTTGAAAATTTATATAATGAATTTAAAGACATTAAAATTGACAACACTACGACAAATCTAGAGCATAGCTCTATGTGTTTCAAAAGACTTTCTCTAAATAAAGCTTTACACGAACTCAAAGTAATTTTAGAGATATTCGACGATGAAATTAAAATCAAAGAGATAAAAGATTTGATCAAAAATATTGAATCAGAAATCAAAAATTAAGTATCTAAAAATTGAACCAATTTTTTTATCGTCAATATATGATTTTGAATACTAGTCTAAATAATAGTTGATTTATAATTTAATAAGTGTCATATACGACAAGTAAAATATAATACGCGACTTATTAATTTCGAGGATTTAAAATTCACATGTGAACCTGTTTGTGTATTGTAATGCGGAGTATATAATTTAAATATATTTGGATGAGGACAGGCCTCTCAGTGTATATAATATAAAAATTGTATTTAGGTTAGGGAACCTAGGCAAGGCCGTAGAGTATGCTCATAAAAAAAATGTGCTTGAAAATTCAGGTGAATTTTTTTATACGTAATGAAAAGATGTAAAACTCTCGAAAATCTTGTGTGAATTTATTTAAAGAATAAGAAAAAAAATGAAAAACAAATATTAAACTTACACTAATAGATAAATTTAATTGAAATTAATATAACATATTGTGCAACATAACCATGGCAATAACCATGGCATTAAATGTTTATTCACATCTTTTAGAACTTTTTTTAAATAATTCAAAGATTCCATTTAAAAATGTGAATAAAAATGGAAAAGATTATATAAAGTTTAAATATACTGCTGAAAATGAAATCTTATCAAAAACTATGAAATTTAAAAGATGTAAAAATTTTATTATTTTAATAAAAAAGAATGCCTTTTTTTCACCTAATTATTATACTCTTAATTTTATATCAAAATTAAAAAAATATAAACCAGAAATAAAAGTTTCAAATGATCGTATATTTCCAGATTACACAAATGATTTGTGTGTAACTAAATATTTAGATACAAGTAAATATTTTAGTGCTAATCTTCCAGATAATTTAATAAAAGCATTAACTGATCAAATTTATAATGATGAATGTATTATAAATATAATAGTTTCAAATATTAATGATTCAAAATATGGAATGTTTATATACGTGAATGGATTACCTGGATTTGGAAAATCCGCAATAACTGAAATATTGTCACATATTTTAATTCTAAATACAAAAATTGATTCTTTAAATACAAATAAAATATTTAATCAAATAGAGAATTTTTCTGATCCCAAAACAAATTTTATTCGTATTGTTTTAAAAAATGAGTTAAAAAATCATTATAATTGTTTAATAATCTTTGACGAATTTGACAAATATAGTCAGTTTGGATTGAACAAAAAAATTATAATCGATTCTATGTACGCATCTAAATGTGATTCAATTTTGAGCCTTTCTTCAGACAAAGCAACTGAAGCTATATTAAATGAAAATGAACGACTAGATAAAGAACTTGCAAAAGCTTTTATTTTAAATGATATTACTTTAATTAATAAATTAACATCAGAAATGATCTATCTAGTTAAATTAGTAATACAATCTAATGTATTTTTTAGTTGTTTTTTACATTTTATTGACAGTCATAAAAAAAATCAAAATATTATTGTAATGTCAGGAAATGAAGATACTTTTGCTTATTTATTAAACAAAAATCAACTACACACAATATTTCGTCCTATTAGATGTATTAAAACTAACTATGGTAGATATTGTAAGCAAGAAATACTATCATTTGTAACAAAAATGTGTTTATTTAAAAAATATAATATTGATTGGAGTAAATTTATTGAAGAACTTGAAGATAATGATTTTACATCTCCTGCAAAACTTGAACAATTTATAAATTCAATCAGTTCAGAACTATTTACTAAGAAAAATTTAAAACGAAATGAAATTGAAGATGAAATTAAATCTGTTATTCAATGGCATAAAAAAAATCAACTCAAAATTTATCCTGCAAAAGAATTTGCAACTATACTTATATCTGAAGAAGTTGAATCTAAAAATGAAAATGTAACAAATCTTGAATCTACAAAAATAGATAAAACTGTAGATATAACAAAAGTTGAATCTAAAAAAATTGAAGATGAAGATATAACAAAAGTTGAATCTAAAAAAGTTGTATTTGAAGATGAAAATTTAGAGCAAATTAAAAATGTAACAAATGTTGAACATAAAAAAGTTGAACCTAAAAAAGTTGTACTTGAAGATAAAATTAAAGATGCAACTTTTGTTGAACCTAAAAAAGTTGAAGATAAAATTAAAGATGCAACTTTTGTTGAACCTAAAAAAGTTGAAGATGAAACTATTACAAAACAATTCAACGAGTTTTTTTGCACAATGTTTTCAATTAAAATGAATTAAAACTTTATTTATTTTATACAAAATATTATTTACTAAACAAATTAATCATATTATTAAAATGACTTAAATATAGGTCGTTCAAAATTTAATTAAAATTGATTTATCTTATTAATTCGTTAAATTTGAATTAGATAATAGTTACAACTGGAAAACCCCATTTTTATTCCAACGAAGTTATCTGGTTTATTAAAGTAATAATCATGTATTTTAAACAAATTTATCATAGTTTAATAGTTTATTAATTAATATAAAAATGAATTTTTATTTATAATATTTACACATTAATAATTGAATCTGATTATATATTAAGTTAAAAAATAAGAATACATAATGCAAATCTTCATCACATTGTTAAAGTTTGTATTTGGAATTATAGTTACATTGTTTGTTATTTCAATACAAGTAAACTCGATGCCTATACATTCGACTACACCTCCTCTTCCTACGATGAATCTAGAGCAAAGCTCTATTAACGGAGTCAATGACGTTCAAGATCTAGTTAATTATTTGAATATATCTTCTCAACTTCCTCTTACGTCGACGCAACCTTCTCCTACAACGACTGTTTACGGAGTCAATGACGTTCAAGATCTAGTTAATAATTTAAATGTACAATTTGCAAATAAATCTTTGACTACACCTCCTCCTCCTACGACTATTTACGGAGTCGATGACGTTCAAGATCTAGTTAATTATTTGAATGTAGAATTTGCAAAAAAATCTTTGACTCAACCTCCTCCTCCTACGACTATTTACGGAGTCTATGATGTTTTAGATGAAGTTAGTTATCTCCAGTCCGTATTTCCAAATAGAAGTCACAAGATCATCTCCTCTATTTACGGAAAATAGATAGTTCAATATCTAAATAAAATTAATTTATCTTACTAATTTTACATACAAAAAATTATATAAAGCAACTTAACAACGTTTAAAAAACAATCTCACCTTCAAAGACGTGTTGATGAAATAATACGACATCAATATGAACATATTAAATTTGAATTAGATAATAGTTATAACTAAAAAAACCCATTTTTATTTCAACAAAGTTATCTGGTTTATTAAAGTAATAATCATATATTTTAAACAAATTTGTCATAGTTTAAATTATCAATTTATCGTACTCTACAACTTATTTATTTATAGTTTTAAAAAATTAATATAACATATTGTAAATCATATCATAAAATGTTTATTTACCAAAAAATTGATTACTTTAAAATTGAGGAATTAAATAATAAAAAAATGAATATTTTATTTATAATATTTACACATTAATAATTAAATCTAATTATATATTAAGCTAAAAAAAAGAATACATAATGCAAATCTTCAACACATTGTTAAAGTTTGTATTAACAATTATAGTTATATTGTTTGTTATTTCAATACAAGTAAACTCGATGCCTATACACTCGACTACACTTCCTCCTAAAGAATCGACTATTTACGGAGTCGATGACGTTCAAGATCTAGTTAATAATCTGAATGTGGAATTTGCGAATAAATCTTCGACTACATCTCCTCCGACTGTTTACGGAATTTATGATATTCTAAATGTAATTTATTATTACCAGTCAGTATATCGCTAATATAAATCCTCTGGCAAATAAATAGTTCAATATCTAAATAAAATTAATTTATCTTACTAATTTTACATACAAAAAATTATATAAAGCAACTTAACAACGTTTAAAAACAATCTCACCTTCAAAGACGTATTGATGAACATATTAAATTTAAATTAGATAATGGTTAAAACTAAACTTTATTTTTTAAAATGTAAACAAATGTGTTGTAATATTCAATATAAAAATGAAATTTAATTTGCAATTTTATCTTAATAATTTTACATACGAAACTAAACTTTAACGATAAATTTATATCACAAATTTATATAAAATGTCGAACTTAAATGACTCAGATCAAAAGTTGCATGCTGCCGAACTAAAAATTGAATATTTAATAGATCTGCATGACAAAGATCAAGATTTAATGTTATATTATATAAACCAAATTAAAATCATTAATAATAAAGTTGAGTTGTTAGAAAAGCAACACGACACCGATCAAAATAATAATAAAGTTGAGTTGTTAGAAAAGCAACACGACACCGATCAAAATAATAATAAAGTTGAGTTGTTAGAAAAGCAACACGACATCAATAAAAATCTACAAAATTATGACAAATTCATAATAAATGGATTAAAATGGGACAATTTGATGTTAAAATGCAAAATTGATTATTTAACAAAGCAACTGTCCGACGTTAATGAGCAACTCAAAAATAATATTGAGTAAACTCAAATTTGTTTTTTTTATCTGTATTTATACAATATTTAATATAAAAATGAAATGTAATCTCAAATATTTATAATACAAAACTTATATACGATTTATCTGAAACTAAACTTCTAAAATACATTTATATAAAATGTCAAACTTAAATGATTTAAAGCAAAAACAACTAGATGATGTTAAACAAGAATTGGAAGAATCTGAAAAGCAACTGAAAGAAGCTTTAAACTCCCAAGAACCTAACTACGAAATGATCGATCTTTTTTATGATGAAATTGAAACGTATACTTGTAGAATTAATTATTTAACAAAGAAATTGAATGAAATTGATATACCAGTTTACGAAGTTGATTCCGATGAAATTAACCTTTTGTTATTAGAAGCAACAATTAAAAACTTAAACGAGCGACACAACGCCGACCAAGAAAAAAAAGTAATTGATCTTCAACAACAACTCGTCAATCTTCAGCAACAACTCGTCAATCTTCAGCAACAACTCGTTGATGTTACAAACATCTACACAAAGCTGCTCTTCGACGTTAGACAAGAACTGAATAAATCTAAAAAACGGAGGTTGAGTCTTTAAAAAACAGAACGACATCATAGTTTTATTTTTTTTATAGTTATTTTATTTATTTATTACTATACAACGTCAGCTAAAAATAAAAAATAAAATTTGTTTTATGGGTAATCGTTTATCTTCTGAAAATGTAGAAATTTATTATTATACAAATATAATAACATTTTGGTCATTTTAATAATTTAAATATATTAACAAAAATGAAAAATAATAATATATATTTAAATAGTTTAATGTTTCATACACAATAATGGAAGACTTTGATTTTTTAGAAAAAGACTTAAAAGAGTTAAATCAAAGTTTTAAAAATATAAAAGAAGAAGATATTGACAAAATGATAGTAAGCGAGGCCGTAACAGAGTTAGCACGTATAGAGCGAAACTCTAGACTTGTCGTATTTGATACTAAAAATTCGTCGAGTTTATTAGATGAAGATAATAAAATATTAGCAAATATTTTAAATAATTCCAAAATAAAGTATCTAAAAATTGAACAAGATAACGATTTTTTTATCGTCAATATCTGATTTTGAATACTAGTCTAAATAAGGTAGTATTGAATACATTTTTAAATAATAGTTGATTTATAATTTAATAAGTGTCATATACGACAAGTAAAATATAATTTCGCGAATTTAAATAAATTAATAAAATATAATTCCGCGAGTTTAAATAAATTAATAATTTCGCGAGTTTAAATAAATTATAAAAAAATATAATACGCGACTTATTAATTGCGAGGATTTAAAATTCACATGTGAACCTGTTCATATATTGTAATGCGGTGTATATAATTTAAATATATTTGGGTGAGAGGATAGGCAGTTTTTGCTATATATATAGAACTACCATTTAATTGCCTATCCTCTCAGTGTATATTTTTTTATAAAAATAATCATTGCGTATTACATTTAAATAAGTTAATATATTATATACGACAAGTCTAATAATTGCAGTTTTAAACATAATATTTTATTAATTAAGATAATTTAACTAATATTATCTGCTGAAAAAACTACACCCTACGACAAGTTTTTAAATTTTAAAATTATTATTATATTGAATCAGCTAGTGAGGATAGGTAGATATGTTATATATAGAACCAATCAGGCTACCTATCCTCACCTTGATATTTTACTCTACGACAAGTCTAGAGCAAAGCTCTAAGTTTTTAAATATTATTATTATATTGAATCAGCTAGTGGGTGGCTAGGTAAATATGTTATATATAGAACCAATCAGGCTACCTAGCCACCACCTTGATATTTTACTCTACGACAAGTCTAAATTTTTAAATCTTAAAATTGATATTATATTGAGTCAGCTAGTGGGAGGATAGAGCAAAGCTCTAGATTTATCGTAGGTAAATATGTTATATATAGAACCACTCAGGCTACCTATCCTCCACCTTAATATTTTACGACAAGTCTAGAGCATAGCTCTAAGTTTTTTAATTACGCGAATAATAAAATATAATCGGCGACTTATCTAAACAATTACACAAATTTAAATAAACGTCATTTACGACAAGTGTAATTGCGCGGATTTAAATAATATAATATACTTTAATTTAAACACAATTTTTAACGATTAAATTATCAAATTATAGACTACTAAAAAAAAATGAAAATATATATAATATTTTTTAATAACGAGTTAATTCAAATAATATAAAACAAAATGGATTCCTTTAATAATTTGAAGAAAAATGTTTATATAACTTTATATATTAAACTAGATCATGAAGGATTAAATTACCAAATGTCTGAAAGTTTTGGAGAATTTTGGAAAAACATTGAAGAAAAAGAAGAAGAAAAAAGTCGATTTAATGCATTTTATGAAACCGATTTTTATAAATTGTTGCCAGCTGTTGTTCAAGATAAATTCAAGATTTGTTAAGATTTTTTTATTTTTTTTCAATATAAGTTTAATAATAGATGTTTATTTAAAATAAATATGATTATTTTTTTGTTTAAAGTTTTGTATTTTAATTTTATTGTGAGATTGTTTAATATTAATTTTTTTTAGTTGATCAATGAATTCTACATTTTCATCAAGTGGATGAATTTGTGAATGTTTTTTAAGTTGAACAATAAAATTAATATTTTGTATGATATTGAGTTCATTATTATAGAATGTTTTTGGAGATATATGAATAGTTGTATATCCAGCAGCTGTTAAAAGATTAGATCTATCAATTTCCATTTCTATATTATAATTGGAATGATTATTTTCATCAACTTCAATACAAATATTATTTCCAATTAATAAATCAACGACAAATGATGTAAACGGAACTTTATATTGATAATTAAATGAATATCCTTCAGTTTTATATAAATAAAAATAAATCACAGAAATAATATATGTTTCTTCTTTCTTGTGATATTTTCTAATAGGAATATATAATTGTAATTCTCTATAATTTAATATATTGGGCTTATAGTTTTCTGCAACCCAATAAAGCGTTAAATAAATAGGATGATTTGATTTCGAATAAAGATAATTAATTATATTTGAATGATTAAAATATAATTCAATTTTATTGTTCTCGTTTAATTTATAATTTTTATTTAAATATAAAAGAAGTTCATTTAAATTATTAACTTTTAAAAAACTATAAATATTAATTAAATTTTGATGAAAGTAAAGAGAAACATCGTAAGAATCCATTATTACATAAAAAATGAAAAATAAACATCTATATATTACACATAAAATATAATTTGAGCATATTGATAAATAATCAAACTTAAATTGAAAATGAGCAATCAACAAAAATCTTGTTTCAGTTGTAAAAATGACAAATGCGTTGGAAGTAACGCCTTTTGTGAAAAGTGTTTAAATGATGATCAAATTGACAAAAAAAATTGCATAAGAAAAAAATGTGTTAATAAAATTTCGATAAATGCAAAAGTTTGCGATTATCATCGTTTGCATGAAAAACAACCGAGTAAACTCAAAAATTCAATCATAATCCCAACAATTTTTAATGAAAAACAACCGAGTAAACTCAACAAGTTTATCATGATCCCAACTTTTGATGTTGAACAATCTAGTGCTAAGCGATGCAAAATTGTTATAAACCAAATTGAATTAACACCGGATCAACTCGTGTTTTACAAAACAATACCGCCACCAGCTGAACCAATTGTTGAAAAATTCGTTGAAGAAACTGTTGAAGAATTCGAGAAATTCTTAATATCATCTACTGCTGAAGAATTATCGACTGCTGAAAAAGTTGTTATACTACCAGCAATTAAACGATTTGTTGGGAAAAAACAACCAAAAATTCTTGAATCTATTGCCGAAGAACTAGGTGATGAATTTACTGAAGAATTATCGACTGCTGTCATACTACCAGCTATTGAGGAATCTTTAATTGTTAATACGTTAATAATGATACTCCAAGAACTTCAAAAAAATTACAAAGAATCATTTAAAAAAGCAATTAAACAATTTGTTGACGAAAAAAGAACTCTTGAAGCTATTGCCGATGAAATACTTCAAGAATAGTTGACAATACTAAGTTTATTACTTTATTTTTTATTATAATTTCTAAACTTTCAAACTTTTGTAATTAATTGACACTCTTTTTTTATAAATATTAATTTTGAAACATAGTAAATATTACATTAAAAAATGAAAAATAAACATCTATATATTACACATAAAATATAATTTGAGCATATTGATAAATAATCAAACTTAAATTGAAAATGAGCAATCAACAATCAACTAACATTCCAAAATGTATATGTTGTAAAAATGAACCGCGATTTGAAGACAACAGCTTTGGAAAAAATTGTTTAAATAATGAAAACGTTAAAACCAAACTTTGTGATAATGAAGAATGTCATAATCTAGTTACGCTAAATAGCAGTTTTTGCGTGGTACATTATTCAAATAAACAAAAATGTAAAGAATGTGAATTTTTGTTTCACCCTCCCAAATTTGCTACAGACTATTGCAAAAACTGTAATGATAAAAACAACAAATCCAAAACTTTCAAGCCATCTACAACAAAAAACGCAAAAAACGTAGCTTTCAATCCAGCACTGCAAGTCAAAAAACTTCCAGCAACTTTTGCCGCGACCCGTAATACAACTGTAAGTTATTCCAATACAGTAAAGTCAAATGTTACAACATTTGCATCACTAGACATTCAAAAATACGTTGAGGAATCAGAAAAAGCACTAGATGAAAAAACTGCATTGATTGCTGAGTCACAAAAAGAACTAATTCGCATCAATGAAATTATTCTTAAACAAACAGAAATAAATGAAAAAAACAAATGTCTTCTTGAGGAACAACGATTAATTGATGAACAATTAGAAATTAGCAGAAAAAAAATGGAAGAACTTTTTAAAGATACACAAAAAGTTGCTGTCGAGACTTTAGTTGTTAAACAAACTAAAAAACGACAAACTTCAGTTTACAATCTTGCTAGCGAAATTGTTAACAAAGTTGTTACCAATCAAGAAGTTGGTACCAATGGCAAAACTTTAGTTGTTACCAATAATGGACTTGATAAACAAAGCGATAACAAACTTGATAATGACCCAACTTCTTGGGCTTATATTCCAAGAAACGCTACTGAACAAACCAATTGCATACTTGTTAATAATAATACAAATTCTTGTGATTATCAAATGACTACTGAATAAGTAAATCCAATTCTTTAATTTATTTAATTACTTTATTTTTTTATAATAATTTCTAAACCTTCAAATTTTTCAAGCGCAATTAATTGATCTTGAATAAATATTTGTCCATTAATATCGAATAAAGAAACAAAAGTTAATTGTTTATCTTGATTTTCTTCAGTTTTAAGAGCAATAATAAGAGTATCATTTGTATTTGGAATAAATTTAAAAGCTGAGAATCCTCTTCTAGGTAAAACAGTACCAATAATAACAAATTTTACATTACTAAAATCTTCATCAGCTGAAATAAGATAATTACTGGATTGTTCATTATCAAGAGAATGATTAAAATGATCAATACAAACTCGTCTTGGTAAAAAGAACCATTTTTTATGAATTTCACTCCATATACAAGCTTCATGTGTAATATAACCATGTGGTGGAATATTACACCCAATTTTTAATTTATTATAATTGTCTTTCCAATTAATATGTGTAATTCCTCCATTAGAATCAATTTGTTTTATCCAAAGTGGATTTTCATTAGTTGTAAGATCTCTATTTACCCAAATAGTACCATGCCCTCCAACTAAAAGAAAATTATCTTTAACAGTCATCCATTCAGCTTTAAGTCCTTTATTAATAGATTCTCCATCTCCATCAGCAAGTATAGCCCATGGAACAAGTGTTTGTTTATTACTAAGTAAATAAACTATACCCGTTTTATCATCACACGTATATAATTTATTATTAAATAAAATAAGTTCAGATAATTCCATTCCTCTATTATGATATGCAAAACCTGAAGTTATATGAGTTACTTCTTTATCAATACTAATAGTATTATTATCTAAATTTATTGTTCCAGTTAATAGAATGCTATAAAGATGGTGTTTTCCTCCCTTGTGACAAGTTTTATCATTATTATGGCATGGTTTTTCACCATTATGACATGGTTTAATAGAGTCTTGATCTAAGTCAGCTATAAATAAAAGATTGTATTCATGGCTCATAAAAATAAAATTTAAAAAATTAAACAAATAATATTATCTAAAAATTAAATAAAACTTAGTTTTTATCAAAAATTAAAGTGAAAATATGAAGTAAGTATATATCTTATACAATATTTTAAAATAATTATTTAAATTTATCAAATTAACTCAAAATGAACAAATCAATTATCATTTTAATACTATGTTTGAGTGTAAGCTTAATAAATGCTAATTCACATACTTCACTTGATATAGTTTTAACAACTACAACAACGATAATTACGTCAACTACGATAACACCAACTACTATCAAGCCAATTCAAACGACAACGCTAACAACGACGAAACCAGCTCTTACGATGACAACTTCTACGAAGCGAGCCCGAATAACACGACTCGTAAAATTACGCCAGTTTGTTTAAATTTTATTTTTTTATTTAGTTTACTTATAAAATTAAAATTATAACGAATAAAATAAGTTTTATATAAAATAAAGTGTTAAATTTGTAAAATACAAAAAAATGTATTTATGAAATGGATTTGAAAATAATAAATTATTTTACTAAAACTTTAAAATATAAATTTAATATTGAATACTTGTTAACTGAAGATATGAAAGAAATACTTCCAACTATTTTTAACATATCCGAGTATCAATTTATTGATTTTTTACATAAATCACAACACATCGAATATATTAGACACACGAATGAAATGGGATATGTTACATATGAATATATAAAAATGTTAGGATCAATCGAAGATTTGTCAAATATTAATTTAATATTAAACAGAATAGATATTGAAATATTTGATTGGTTAGAGTTTGATCAAAAAATGACAACCGATAAATTAAAAATGATATATCTTGAAGCATTAGCTAATTTAAATAAATCTGACAAGAAAAAAGAAACTTGTGAAAAACTAAAAATTACTTATAATTTAGAACTTGAATTAATAAATAAATTTGATAATTATAGTGAGTTGAAATTTGATGTTTTAGAACGAGTGAAGCACATACAAGATTATTACGTTAAACGATTTATGTTTGATCCACTTGATAATTATATGATTAGATTAGAACCTATAAAAGACCCATTTAAAATTAATGAATGCTCAACCAAGCAAACCAATTAGGATAATCGTTTACTTGATTATCTATATATGAAGATCCTTTAAATACATTAGATTCATTTATATATAATATTTCATTCTTCACATCAATATATTTCATAATAAATTCTAAGGGAATTAATATTGAACAGTTTTCTTTTCTGCACAATGGACATGATATAATTGAATAACAATACCCGATTTGATTACCAGAATAACCTAATTCAAATTCATTATCTTCATAAGATTTTGTATCTTCATAATCTCCAGAACATTCGTCAACTTTGATTTGCTTTAAACAATTTTCGTGAAATAAATGATTACATTCTAATTCTATCTTACGCGGATAAACGGCGTCTTTGCATTCAGATAAACTTTTTATATTAAATGATTCTAAACAAATTGAACAAACATCATCAATAAAATTAACTAATTCAAACTTTCCATTTATAACAAATTGTGTATAACCATATTTAGGATTAAATTTCTTTATTTCATTTAAAATAATATCATAATTTTTAGAAGTATATTTTACAAATACAATACAATTAGATTCGTATAAATAGTATCTATATATTTGTAATTCTTTCAATTTTTGTTTAATTTTATTATAAGATGAATTATAAACATATTCACCTTTTTTTAATTTTCCTTCTAATTGAATCATGAATATAAAATAAGTAGTAAATTCTTGGTCTAAAATTAAATTTTGTTTGCAATTATCCATCATAATAAAGAGTAAAATGTACCACTAACTTTGAATATTATATTAAGTTAATTTTCAATTAAAAAACTAAATATATTTAATTAAATTTAGTGATTATATGCGTATTTAGTGTTATTATGTAATCATTGTATTATGGCCTACCAAGCAAATAATACAAATCCACAAATAAAGATAAAAAATAAAATGTATGATATTGAAAAATACTATTCAACCATTGATAATAAAAAATTTAAAGATAAATTAGATATGAAAATGGTTGAGTTGATTCATGAAAATATAGATTTTATTTTTTCCAAATTGAGAAGAGTATATAATCAAACAGAACAAGATCAAATGAAAACTCGAATGAGTAAAATATTTGAAACTTACAAATTAGGTGAATTTAATACATATAATTATGCTTTTAAAAATCGAAAAATAATATCTAAATCTAAAATTATATACGAAGGATTTGAACATGGACGAGTTTATAGTTCAACATCAATACAAGGATTGCAGCGTGAAATTCGACATACTATAATTGATAAAAACAATTCAGTCGATATAGATATGATAAATGCACATCCTTGTATATTAAATCAAGTTGCAAAATTATTAAATGTAAACACACCTATGTTAAACAAATATATTATTAATAGAGATAATTTATTAAAAGAAATTGAAGTTGAATATAATTTATCACATGATGAAGTAAAGACTATTCCATTAGCTATTATTAACGGTGGAATTAGATCTATTGTATATGATAAAATTAATTGGTTAAAAACATTAGAAGATGAAATACAAACAATATATAAATCTTTTTGTCAAACTATTATTGGTAAACGAATTATTTCACATGTTGAAAAAATTAATAAAAGAAATAATAAAAATCAATTAATTCATTCAGATGGACGATTAATAAATATCGCCGGAACATCAATTAATTTATTACTTTGTAAAATTGAATATGAAATATTAACACAATGTGTTTTCTTTTTTCAATCTAAAGATATTGAAGTTTATACTCTATGTTTTGATGGACTAATTATTTCAAAAAAACACTTTGTAATTTCAGAATTGGAAGAATATGTATATAATAATCTTGGATTATCTATTAAATTTGCTATTAAACCATTTGATAGTTGTATTAGTGATTTAATATTTAAAAGTATTCCACCAATTATAATTGACGACTCAATTAAAACAATTGATTTTAATAATAATGGTATTACATTTATTACCGCAAATATGGGATATGGAAAGACAACACAATTATATAATTATATTACAAAAAGAAACAACTTGAGTGTATTAATTATTACACCTCGAAAAAGTTTAGCTAAAGAATTTTTTGATAAATTTAAATATATTGAATTTAAATATTATATTAAACAAAATAAAAGTGTAGAGCTTTGCTCTAGACTTGTCGTAGATGAAGTCGTAGTATTTAATTCACCTAGATTAATCTGTCAAATAGATTCTATTTTTAAAATTAATAAAACTAAATTTGATATTGTTATTTTAGATGAAATTGAAACCATCTTTAATCATATAGTTTCGTTTGATAAGATGAAGAGAAAAGACTTAGTATTTATTGCACTAGAAACTGTTATCAGTCAAGGTTCTCAAATATTTGTCATGGATGCAAATTTGTCTTACAAAACTAAAGATATTTTTAAATCAAGATGGAATAATTATAAAATATTTACAGACTTAATTTTTTCATACCAAACATTTAAAGATAAAGATTGTAAATTTATTATTGGACACAATTCTATTAAAGTTAAGAAACAACATTGTAATTATGTTATAAAATGTTTAAAAGACGGAAAGAAAGTCGCGTGCCCTGTTTCATCTAAAGAATATCTTAAAAGTTTAGATACTTCTGTTAAAGCTGAATTACCTGAATGTAAAATCTTACTTATTAGTATCGATGAAAATGAATTTGAATTTGTAGATCAGTTTATTAATTATGATTTAATTATATATACAAGTATTTTACTTTGTGGAAATAATTTTAATGAATCACATTTTAATGAAATAATACCTTATATTAGTAATACACATTCTTCCGCTAAACTATACTCACAACAAATGCTGCGTATAAGACAATTTGAAAAACTAATTATTTTTATTTGTATTAATCAATTCAATCAATCGACAATCGTATCCGAAGATAAAATTATTACTAGATGGAAATGCGAGTTGGATGAAAGAAATAAATTAATGGATAAATGGGGTGAAAAACCAATTGATAGAATTGAAAATGGAATAAAATATAATTTAGAACTAGATGAATTTGTTAATGATTTTTATTTCAAATTAACTTTAAAACAAACTGTAGAAATTGAAAACTCTCTTTTAACATTAGTTACAGATTTAAATTCCATATTAAAAACTCATGGGTTTAAAATTACCTGGGAATCTATAGAAAATAATCAATTAAATAATATTGTTGAAAATAAGTTAATTAAATACGATAAAAAAGAAGATTTTATAAAAATAATTGAATCAAATATTATAACTGATGTTGATAATCACACTTATACACCACATGAATATTCAAAATATATTATTAAAAATACATTCAATGACATTGAACTAATTAATAATGATAAAATGATTGAATTTGTTGGTGCAGTTCATGACAAAATTTATAATCATAACAATTTCATGATTTTTTGCAAATATGGAATAGATAAAACTATTTATTTACATTACATGACTGAATTCTCAAAACTTTTACAATATAATATTTTTATTCCTAAAAGTAAAGCAACCTCAGCATATTTATTCTCACATAGAAAAGGACTAGAGTTTATTCAAAAGTATAATGTTATTGAATTTATTAATAAACATAGTTTATTTAGAGACACAGAAGATAATCTAACTCCGCGTAAAAATAAAAATAAATTAAAAAAGAATAAAAAAAATATAGCTGAAACTAAAGATAATACTACAGATACAGATAATAAAGAAAAACCTAAAGAATTTAAAATAGATAACAAAGAATTTATTGAATGGTTTAATGGTGAAGATAATATATTTTATAAAATAAGTTCAAAAGATATTAATCTTGTTGTAACAAAGACAATTAATAACTTATTAAAAATTCATGGACTCACAATCACATCTAAACGTATCAGACTTAAAACAGAACGAAAAAGAATTCGAGTAGATGGAAAACAAAAAAGAGTTAAAGTTGACGGAGAATTAAAAATAAATTATTATATCAAAACTTTGATTGATTATGAGTTATTAAACATTGATTTAAATGAAACTAAATGTCATGATTCGTTTAACTTTGATGAATTACTAAAATATAAAGATAACGAAGCTGATACAAAGGTGTCACACTAAAACAAATGATTTATATTGAATACTATCTAAAATTGAATGCATGTATCATTAAATTATTAATATTAAGAATCTATAGTATCAAAAGTGATGTTTTTGTTACGTTCAAGATATTTATATGAAAATGAATATTTACTAAATACTATCACTAACATCTAGAACATAGAGTTTAATTTACTTTTGATGTTTTATACTCTTAATATGTATATATATATAATTGAATGTAAAGAAATAAATGTAAAATGAAGATAAAATATCATATATTAGTGTGACACCCTATTTTGTTTGTCCGGTTTAATTGAATTAAAAGTTCGCCTAAATTATAAAATCAAGTAAAAAGAATATAATTTCCCCCAAAACTTCTTATTACTATATAAATTCGACGTAAAACTATAGCTTTATTATAGTATATTATGTAAGATAAAAAAATGGATTACACTGAAATTCAAAAGATAAATATTTACTTTGTAAAATTTAATATAAAACAAAATGATGAGATAATAAATATTTTTAAAATAGGGATAACAACAAATTTAAATGAACGAATTGAATCATTAAAAAATGAATTTAGTATAAAAAGTGATTTTGTATTATTATTAGCATTTGAGGTAAGATCTTTCAATATTGAAACTAAATTATTATTACATTTTAAAACAAAATACCCCAAATTAAAATATGATTTTAAAATCCGCGATATTTTAAAGACAGAATGCTTTTTGTTTGATGAAATATTATTAGAGGAATTAATTGAGATTGAGTGTGATTATAAATTTCAAACAAATCAAGAAGTAATAAAAGATAAAAAAATAAATATAAGAAGAAAAATATGTAATATTAAAGAAACAAAGTTACAAATTAAATTAAAGAATTTAAGTGAAGCCGTAGATAAAAAAGAAAAGTTGAAAATAAATTTAGATAAAGAAACTTATACTTCACATGAATATTATAAATATATAATTAAAAATACATTCAATGACATTGAACTAATTAATTCAGATAAAATAATAAAATTAATATCAATAATTCATGACATTGAATTAGTTAATTCAGATAAAATGCTCGAATTTATAGACGCCGTTCATGACAATATATATAATCATAACAATTTTATGATTTTACGTAAATATGGAATTGATAAAACTATATATTTACATTATATGAGCGAATTTTCCAAATTATTTATTCCTAAAAGTAAAGTGACTTCAGAATATTTATTTTCACATAGAAAATCTCTTGAGTTTATTAAAAAGTATAATATTACAGAATATATTAACAAACATAGTAATATCGATCCAAAAGAATTTAAAATAAATAACAAAGAATTTATTGAATGGTTTAATAGTGAAGATAATATCTTTTATAAAATTGGAAACAAAGATATTGAACGTATTATAACAACCAAAATAAATAATTTATTAAAGATTCATGGACTCACAATTATATCTAAGCGTATCAGACTCAAAACAACACAAAAACAAGTTCAAATTAATGGAGAACGTAAAAAAATAAAAATACCCGGAAAACGAGAAAGAAAGTATTATATTTTAACATTGATTGATTATGAATTATTTAACATTGACTTAACTAAAATTGGAAATGAAGATTTATTTGTAAAAGATTGCGAAGTTATCACTGAACTAGTTAAATAAGAAATGCAAAATAATATAATTATGAATATAATATGGAATCTCTCGAATATAAATGTTATGAAATAATCTATTTAAACAAACTAAACTATGATATTTTACCAAAACAATTGCAAAATAAATTAAATAATCTTTTTGAAATAAATAATATTGTAATAGGTGATTATTCAAAAAAGTATAATTTTTTATTACATTTTAATGATTTATTTAATTCATCAAAACGCGGATTAACATACGAGCAGGTAACTCGAGAAGTAAATTGGAAGGAAGTATCAAGAGCAGAAGAATTATCAGAAGAATTTATTGAAAAACATAAAAATGAAGTTGAGTGGAGTAGTATTTTATATTTTCAAGAATTATCAGAGAAATTTATTGAAAAGTTTATTTATAAATATATATATCCACATGATTGGAATCGAATTTCAAAATGTCAAAAGTTATCAGAAGAATTTATAGAAAGATATGCAGATAAAGTAGATTGGCATAATATCGGAGTTTTCCAAGAATTATCAGAGCCATTTCTTGAAAAATATCAAGCAAATTTACCTTGGTTCAATATAATAATAAAACATAAAATTTCAGAAGAATTAATAATAAAAATGGAGCGACGAATTTTCAGATGGGATTTAGTGAGTCAAAATCAGATATTATCTGAGTCATTTATAGAAAGATTTGGGAGCAAATTAGATTGGAAATTAATATCAATATATCAAAAACTAAGTGAAGAATTTATAGATAAATACGCAGATAAAGTTGAGTGGAAAGAAATTTCATTATACCAAAAATTAAGTGAAGAGTTTATTGATAAGCACCAAGATAAAGTGTATTGGTGTGGAATCGCATTAAAACAAAAAGTAAGCGCTAAATTTCTAAAAAAATATAAAATAGATTGGAAGCTTTTAACATACAATTTAATATTTTCATCAGAGTATATAAGTCGAATTTATGTGAATGAATATATAAATAGCAGTTTTATTTGTTGTATATTTACAAAAGAGTTTTCAGTAAAATTTAAATATAAAGTTGATTGGAGTAGTTTAAAAAACGCAGAAATTTTCTGTCGAAGTTTTTATATGTGTAATAGAAAAGTAATAGATTGGAAAAGTAAATCATATAAAGATATATTATCAGAAGATTTTATCAGATATTTTACAAAGAAAAAATAGATTTTGTATTTAAATTATTGAATTATTTTGAAAATAATAAAATTTTATTTCATTTACATTTAATTTTGTTAATGTATTTGTTTTTGTTCTTATTTTTTTAATTGTTGTATCTTTGGTAATTTTATAATAATTAATTAAATAACTCATATATGAGTCATGAGGTAAAAGTTGTAGTGTATTAGACATTTGTTTAATTTCTTCATGATTATATGAATCATTAATCATACCTTCAATGGGTGCAGAAACTCGTTGCATCAATATCCAACCATCAATAATAGGAAGTTTAACTTTATTTTTACAAAATCTATAAATTTTTATATTATTATTATTAATCTTATATGCATTATGTAAATGTTTAGTCATATTATCTACATCTCCTAAACTTTGAAAGTATTGTGCTTTTAAAATATTATTATTTAATAATTGTTGAGATACTATTCTTTTTTGTATAAATTTAATTTCTAATTTAATATTTTCAATAAATAATTTCTTAGTTTGTTGAAAATAATCTTCTTTAATAATATCTAATTCTTTAGCTGAAGCTAGACTCCGTATAATAAATATATCATTATATTTGAAACATTCAGTTTTAAGTATATCACGAATTTTAAAATTAAATTTTAGATGAGGATATTTCTCAATAAACATTTGTAACATATTAGTTTCTATTTTTGTTGACATTATTTGTATAGCTAATAAAAGTGTAAATGAATTTTTTATATTAAACTCAACTTTTAATGTTTCTAATCTAGAATTTAAATTATGAGTCCGCCCTATTTTAAATACTATTACATTTTCTCCTTCATATTCAATTTCAAATTTAACAAAATATAAATACATTATTTCAATCTCATTGTAATCCATTTTTGCATACATTATATCATAAATATAATAAAAAACTGTAATTTATTTATTAAAAAGTATGTTTATTTTGTGACTAAAGCTAAATAAAGTTAAATAAATAAGTTTTTGAATGCGGACTAGCTTTAATTCAACTTCATTAACATCTCGTTTAATTCATTAGTTCTGTTAAATGTTTTACTATGGTAAAAATAAAATAAAGAAATATATGCCGTATTATTGATTTTGATCTTCAATTTTCTTTTTTAAACCCATCAAATACTGATAATCTTTTTTTAATTTATCTTTTAAATATTCAACGTCTTTTTCATTGTAAGTTTGTAAATTTAAAAGAGAAGTAATTTTAATTTCATCGTTTTTTAATTTATTTAATAAGAAATTGAAATTAACAACTTCTTCAAGAAACTTCTTTTCTTGGTAGAGCTTGTCTCTAGATTCGTCGACGTTTGTTTTAATGATAATTTGTGGTTTCTTGTCTGACATTTTTATAGGGAACCTAGGCGAGGCCGTATAGATTTGTAGTAAAGAACGTAGATTTATCGTAGGAGTATAATAAGTAAATACATTAAATTTCATTTTTACTATAAACTTGCAAAATTCTAAAGTATTTTATTCTTTAAATTGTAAATTAAAAATGATTTAAATTAAAATCTGTTTTGTAAAGAATAAAAACAATATATGAAATTGTTATGAAAATAAGTAAAATACTAAAAATATAAAAAAAAATAATAATATTTGAAAGATATAAGTTCTATGTTATATAAGCCCTACGATAAATCTAGAGCTTTGCTCTACGGCTTCGCCTAGGTTCCCTACACATAGGACATTACGTCGTTTGTAATTTATTTTTACACTTATAAAAAGTATATTTTGAATAAGACAAACAAACACAACACAAGGTACAATTGCATGTTTTGTTTTTGTGGTTTTCACACACAAATCGTTGTATTTCTGAAATTGATGATAGTATCACGTCACATTTACTACAACAATGTTCAAATTTATCGCTATTGAAGAATTTGTATTGTTTGCAAAAGTTACAAATTGTCTCAATGATTGTAGGGAACTTAGGCGAGGCCGTAGAGTTTTTCTCTAGATTCATTGCAAGTATAGTTTTATTATTATTTGTAAGTATTCTATGACAATTATCACAAGAATATCCCGTATCGTATTTAAATACAGTTTTTTCTTTTTTACAAACTTGGCAGTTATTTCTTAAATTGCTTATTATAGTATCGCAATCATCGCAGGACTCATATTCTCCCCAGTCATATACTTTTTTTACTTTTTTACAAAATTCACAACAACTTAGCATTTTGTATATTAATTAGTAAAACTAACTTTAGATATATTTAGTATACAGTTATTTATTCGATTAATAATTAGTATGCGAGTAATTATTGAATTAATAATTTCATTTTTTTGTTTTAATTAAAAATAAACTCCAATTTCTCAAAGTTAACAAACTCAAAAGAACAACGACAAATTTCTACCAATATATACATTATTTCATGTAAGTGTAAAAAGTCTAATTTATGGATAAATTAAAAAGTAAATTGTAAATTAAAAATATTAATTAGTTGTATGCAAAATATATAATATTTTATAATCTTCAAATGATTTAAATTAAAATCTGTTTTGTTTTTAATAGATGTTATAAAAATACAATAATATAGAAAATTGAGTATAAATAAAATAAAGTAAAAAATATAATAATATTTGAAAGATATGAGTTCTATGATATATCAGCCCTACACATAGGACATTGCGTTGTTTGTAATTTATTTTTACATTGATAACAAAGAAAATGATCAGAGTTATGTAAATAAATAACCTGTTTTGTATAAGTCAAACAAATACAACACAAATTACAATCGCATGGTTTGTTTTTGTGGTCTTTGTTTTTACACACAAATTGTTCTATTTTGGGAAGTGATAATAGTATCAAGCCACATTCATCACAACAATCCTCAAATTTGTTGCGATTTAATAATTTATATTGTTTACAAAATTTACAAATTGTTACAATGTTTATAGAGTTTTGCTCTAGATTCATGTCAAGTATAGTTTTATTATTTTTCGTAAGCATGGTATTACAATCACCACAAGAATATCCCGTATCGAATTCTACTACAGCTTTTTCTTTTTTACAAACTTGACAATTATTTTTTAAATTTTTTATTATTTTATGGCAATCATCGCAGGACTCATATTCTCCCCATTCAGTTAAAGTTTTTACTTTTTTACAAAAAATACAAGAAATACGAGAAATCTTACGAAAAAAATGTTTATTATAACAATTAAAGCAACACGTAAGGTCTTTTCTCCAATTATATAAGATTTGTCGATCTTTACAAAATCGACAAAAGTCCTCAGAATTTTTATATACGGCTTTTCTTTCACATATTTCATAGCAATCAGTACAACACTTAAACTCTTCCGAGAAATACATGTTTCTTCCATTCACCATACGTACGTTTTTTCTCGGGTTTTCCCATTCAGTTACTATTTTTTGCTGTTTACAAAATTCACAACATCTTAGCATTTTGTATATTAATTAGTAAAACTAATTTTAGATATATTTAGTATACAGTTATTTATTCGATTAATAATTAGTATACGAGTAATTATTGAATTAATAATTTCATTTTTTTGACGTTAACAAACTCAAAAGAACAACGACAAATTTCTACCAATATATACATTATTTTATGTAAGTGTGTTTAATTTATGGATAAATTAAAGAGTAAATACATTAAATCTCTGTGTATTTAACTAAAAATAAAATTCTAAAATAAACAAAAAAATTATTAAAAAATTGAATAAGTAATTTTTCTAATCAGAAAGCCATCGTTGTTAGGGAACCTAGGCGAGGCCGTAGAGTTATAATTTGAGAATTCGGGTTGTTTGACGGCATTGTTAAGTAATTCCAAGTTATTATCTGATATTTTGGTAAGTTGAGAGTCGTCATCTGAGTTATTATCTGATATTTCGTCCGAGTTATTATCTGATATTTTGTCCGAGTTATTATCTGATATTTCGTCCGAGTTATTATCTGATATTTTGGTAAGTTGAGAGTCGTCATCCGAGTTATTATCTGATATTTCGTCCGAGTTATTATCTGATATTTTGTCCGAGTTATTATCTGATATTTCGTTCGAAATATTATCTGATATTTTGTCCGAGTTATTATCTGATATTTCGTTCGAAATATTATTTAACAATTTGATGAGTTTGGCTTTATATTGCTCTTGAACACTCATTAATTCGGCGGCGTGTTGTACTTCTAACTTTTTTATTTGTTCTTTATCGAATTTGTTTTTGAGTATAGCTTCCTTCAATTCTTCCTTAACAACTTTAAGCTCGTCTTGTAACTTTTTTATTTGTTCTTTATCGAATTTGTTTTTGAGTATAGCTTCCTTCAGTTCTTCCTTCAATTCTTCCTTCAGTTCTTCCTTCAGTTCTTTCTTAACAACTTTAAGCTCGTCTTTTAACTTTTTATTATTAGAATTTCCCATTATTTTTGATTTGTTGTTATATAAATTTATCGTCGTATGCAAAATATTTAATGTGTAAATATTATAAATTAAAATTCATTTTTAGTATAAAAAAAACAAAAAACTTGGCAAATTTGAAAATATTTTAATTTTGATGCAATTTAAATTGTAAATTAAAAAGATATTTCGAACTCGTCATGTACAAAAGATTTAAACTTTTGTACTTCGGCGTTGTTTTTTAGAGTATTATATGCATTCATGTAAAAGTCAACTTGCTTATTACTATGGTCTAAGGCTGTTTTAACTTCATTCAATTCAGATCGTAAATCAGAAGATATTTTGCGCTCTACTTGTACAAGTTCTTTTAAATCTTCAATTTTTTCGCCGTTAACAGATTGCTCATTTTTAACGTAATTTAGTTGTTGTTTAACGTCATTCAGTTCTTGTTTAATGTTGTTCAGTTCATTAACAAGCTCTAAAAACTCGTCATGTGGATTTTTATATATAGAATTAAACATTTTACATTCAGATTTAAAAATTTCACGTATAAAGTTCGAGCTTCTTTCTAAATTCATCGTAGACATTTTATATAAATATATTGTATAATTTCAAATAAATCGTATGCAGAAAATATAACATGTAACTACTAAATATTAAATTTCATTTTTTTTCTTATACAATATTTAACTAAAAATAAATAAAATAAACAAATAACAAAAAAGAACTTAGATGGCTAAATTTGAAAGTATTTTAGCCTTCATTTCTGATTTAAAAGCGTCGTATTTAGCCTTCATTTCTAATTCAAGAGCTTCGTATTTAGCTTGTAAATTTTCTCTAAAAAACTCGTAAAACTCTCCATGTATATCGCATTCCTTTTTTAAATGTTCAACTTCGGCGGCGTGTTGCACTGTCAACTTTTGAACTTTGGCTTCATGTTTTTCGCATAGAGTATTACATATGTCCATGTAAACGTCAACTTGCCCCTCAGTATGTTTAAAGTCTTTTACAGCTTGATCCAATTTAAATCGTAAATTAGAAGATGTTACGAATTCGACTTGTACAAGATTTTTTAAATATTCAATTTTCATGACGTTAACAGATTGCTCATTTTTAACGCTATTTAATTCTTGTTTAACGCCATTTAGTTCTTGTTTAACATCGTTTAGTTCTTGTTTAACGTTGGTCAGTTTATCAACAAGATGTAAAAACTCGTCATTAACAACCACTGTATACGAATTATCGTCACTAATAAGCGAAAAATACGAATTATCGACATTTATCGTAGACATTTTATATAAATGTGTTGAGAAGTATAGTCTTAAATAAATAGTATGCAGAATATATAATGTGTAAATATTAAATATTAAATTTCATTTTTATTATTTTTTTTCTTATACAAAATTTATTTAAAAATAAATAAAATAAGCAAATAATAAAAAAAACTTAAATGGTTAAATTTGAAAGTATTTTATCTTTCATTTCTGATTCAAGCTTAACTATTCGGGCTTCGTATTTCGCTTTCATTTCTGATTCAAGCTTAACTATTCGGGCTTCGTATTTCGCTTTTAACTTTTCAACTTTGGCTTCATGTTTTTCGCATAAAGTATTAGATATATCCAAGGTAACGTCAACTTGCCCCTCAGTATGTTTAAAGTCTTTTACAGCTTGATCCAATTTAAATCGTAAATTAGAAGATGTTACGAATTCTACTTCTACAAGATTTTTTAAATATTCAATTTTCTCAACGGATTGGTAGTGAAGGTTATTAAATTCTTGTTTAACGCCATTTAGTTCTTGTTTAACGTTATTAAGTTCATTAAAAAGATTTAAAGACAGTGAGTACAAATTATTTATTTTTTTATTTAAAGGCATAACTAGTTCTAAGTAATTGGAATCTAAATCTGAATCAGATTCGGAATCGAAATTTTCATTAAAGTTTGACATTTTATACAAATGTGTCGTATAATTTCAAATAAATTGTATGCAGAAAATATAACATGTAAATACTAAATATTAAATTTCATTTTTACTATAAAATCTATGTTTTTTCAACTTCATTCAGTGCATTTAAAACGTTGAAATAATCATCACGTTTAAGTTCTTTTCAATTGTGTTTTTTAATTAGATTTATTTTCTAAATATTTTATAACAGCTTTAATTTGTAAATGAAATTTATTCATATTAATTTTATATTTTTCATAATCTTTAGGTGATAAAATAGGATTTTTTTTTATTAATGCTTTGTTGTTCTTATATATTTTCCATTCATCAAAATCTTTATTCATTTTATATTCTAAATTTTCATTATTTAAAAAATGTAAATCTGTTTTATAAAGAATAACCAACAAAACATGTTCAAAAAATAAATGAATATTTACTGGAGAATATGTTACAATAAATAATTTATTAACAGTATAATTTTTATTTATAATATATTTATTAAAATTAATAAATTTATAATTATTTATAATACAGTTTTTTTCTAATGTTCTATTAAATTTATCTATCATAGTTTGTCTAAATTTAATAGAACATTCTTTTTTTGGAATCAATTGATTATTAATTTGATCTGTATAGTCAAATAAATATCTTTTTAATAGAGGAATAAAAAACTCAGTTGAAGTGGGAGAATATGGAACATTAATAACTATATGTTTTTTTATATTAGGTAATGTTTTAATCAAATTACAATATAGTTCTGGAGTTTTAAATATATTAGGTTCTTCATTCATTATAAACTTTTTATAATAATAATAAAAATTTAAATCAACAATACCAAATACATGTATACAATAGTCAAATGTTTTGTTCTTTAAAAAATTTAACAATAAATGATAATGTTTAGTTTCATTTATCATACTCTTCATGGAAATACCTTTAAATTTTAATATAGTAAAATCTTTTGATTCTAAAGCTTTAAATATATTTACAGATGAAGATCCAATGGCCAATATTTTACACATAAAACGTAATTTTATTATAAATAAATAGTATTGAGTAAAATGGTAAAAAGGTCTAATTTAGTCATAAATTAAGCGATTTTTATATATAGAATTAAATTTAAAAATAACGCTTCCATTTTGATGACGTGTTTTCTAGCCGTGTAGTATGCAAAATTATTTATTTTTCAAATATTTCATAACAGCTCCAATTTGTAAATGAAATTTATTTATATTGATTCTATATTTTTCATAATCTTCAGATGATAACAAAGAATTTAAACGTTTTTTTAGTAATGCTTTCTTCTTTTTATATATTTTCCATTCATCAAAATCTTTATTCATTTTATATTCTAGATTTTCATTATTTAAAAAATGTAAATCTGTTTTGTAAAGAATAACCAACAAAACATGTTCGAAAAATAAATGAATATTTACTGGAGAATATGTTATAATAAATAATTTATTAACAGTATAATTTTTATTTATAATATATTTATTAAAATTAATAAATTTATAATTATTTATAATACAGTTTTTTTCTAATAATATATTAAATTTGTCTATCATAGTTTGTCTGAATTTAATAGAACATTCTTCTTTTGGAATCAATTGATTATTAATTTGATCTGCATAGTCAAATAAATATGTTTTTAATTGAAGAATAAAAAAATCAGTTGAAGTGGGAGAATATGGAACATTAATAACTATATGTTTTTTTATATTAGGTAATGTTTTAATCAAATTACAATATAATTGTGGGATTTTAAATATATTAGGTTCTTCATTCATTATAAACTTTTTATAATAATAATAAAAATTTAAATCAACTTCACCAAATACATGTATACAATAATCAAATGTTTTGTTATTTAAAAATTTTAATAATAAATGATAATGTTTAGTTTCATTTATTATACTTTTCATGGAAATACCTTTAAATTTGAATATAGTAAAATCTTTTGATTCTAATGCTTTAAATATATTTACAGATGAAGATCCAATGGCCAATATTTTACACATAAAACGTAATTTTATTATAAATGTTTAAGGGTATTGAATAAAATTGAAAAAATTTAATTTATGGATAAATTAAGCGATTATTGTAAAAAGTGTCAAAGTTTGTTCGATCAAGGAGTAAAATGTAGATTAAATGAATGTGATAAGATTTCAAAATATATTCATTGTTTTAAGTGTGGTGATCACCATGATAATTTAGCATCAAAGTTTCATTGTATTGAATGTAAATTGTATGTAAATAAGAATCATAAATATTGTAAAGAGTGTAATAAATGTATGGATTTAAAGCGTAAACATTGTTTTGAATGTGAATATTGTGTTGTTGAAACATATGTTCATTGTTTAAAGTGCAATAAATGTCATGTAAATATAGAGTGTGATTTATCTAAAAAGAAAATATTAAAGAATTATTGTTTAGAATGTAAAAAAGATGTATTATATTTGAATCATTGTATTGAATGTAATAAATGTCACGATGAAGATCTAATTCATTGTTGTAAATGTAAAAAATTGCACTATTATTTTAATAAAGAGTATTGTATAGAATGTAAGTTATGTTTTGAGAGTCATCAGCACTGTAAGAGGTGTAATGTTGCAATGATAAAGCGTCAAAATATAAATGAGAATAAAGTAAAATATTATTTATTAGAAAAATATAAGAAAGTAGAATGTGAAAAAACATTTGATTGGTGTTTAAATGAGTCAAAGACAAGTCATTTACGTTTTGATTTTTATATTGATTATATGAATTTATTAGTAGAATATGACGGAGAGCAGCACTTTAAACAAATATCAAATTGGGATTTTAATCAAACAAAATGTAATGATGAAAAGAAAAATGAATTAGTTTTAAATCAAGGAATAAAATTAATAAGAATAAATTATAAAGAAATGAATAATAGTAATTGGAAGAAAGTATTTAAAGATGATGATAGGTTAATAAAATTTAAAGAATCAAATGAAGAAGAAAAATTAAAAATGTACAAAGAATTGTTATATGGAATTTAAAGTGAGGGGGCCAGGAATTATGTGGTAGTTCTATATATATAGCAAAAACTGCCGGCCCCCTCAGTTAAACTAAAATATTTGAATGAAATTTAAAGTGTAGTTCTATTAAATTAAAAATAAAAAGTAATTATGTCTAAAAAATTTTTATTTATAATAATAATAATTTTATTATTAAGTAATTTAATATTTGCAGGATTATTTTTAAAAGAACGATGGCAAAATTTATGGTATTGAATACAAAAATTGTATTTTTATGACAATGGATTATTTAAATAATGTAACAATAATAAAGAATGAAGAAACTTATGTATATATAGATGAGAATGTAAATAATTTAGTATACATGTCTTCATTAATATGTTTAGAAGAATTAAAAGATTGGATGAAGAGTAAAAAAAAAGGTAGATATGTAATAGATAACATTCAATATGTAAAAGAGTATGTAAAATTTGATTATAAATGTTTACCTAAATTAAAAAGTATACAAAAATTAGAATCTTATATTAATGAAACAAAAGATATAAAGTTATCTGATAATGGAATTGTAAATGGTTTAAAATTAGGTGATAAATTAATATTAAATCCTTGTAAAGATTTAAAAAATATATTGCATACAAAAGAAAGTATAGGATATTTAAAAGTAGTAATAATAAAGTATATATCTTGAGTATAATTTAAGTAAAAAATGAAGTAAAAAATGAAGTAAAAAAAAGATATATTATGTTTAAAATGGAATATTTGAATAATTTGATAATAATAGAAAACGAGAATGATTTTGTATTTGTAGATGAGAATTCATACAATATATATGATACAACAATATATGTATTGAAATTGATTCGAAAGTTTATGAATCGTCCAGGTAAGTATATAGTTGAGTATTTAGATTATGTGTCAAGTGATGAAAAATTAGATAAAGATGAGTTATCAACACTAGTTGAAGAAGTAATAGACGAGATAAATGAAAATGTGAATACTTTAGAAGAATTTGAAGAATATTTAAAAGATCGTTTATTATTAAAAAATTACATAACAGAGTTTAAGCGCCGAACAAATATTTTGGGTGATATATATAAATGTCTTGAGAATTTAGCATATCCTCACGCATACGATCCAAGCAAACCTCGTCCAAAAGGAATTTACGATGAATTAAGTTTTTTTAAGCAATTAAATATAAAGCGTATAAGTGACACAGAATCTGACGAAGAATTTCGATCAAGAGAAAAAAGAAAGAATCGAGGTGGTATTGATAATATATATATATATTATAAAGAGGAAGAAGTGTTAGGAAAATATTATACTCCAAAAAACCGTGGATGTTTAAAAGCATGTATTAATAAAATAATTCCAATTCA